>ENA-OOXJ01001579-OOXJ01001579.1-human-gut-metagenome-genome-assembly--contig:-NODE-1579-length-13960-cov-22.842215_pt1 | contig 13960 bp, 13 predicted proteins | sample MGYA00241587_ERZ501343 | MGnify/ENA primary metagenome ERZ501343 (study PRJEB25962, sample SAMEA2042918) | human gut metagenome | biome: human gut; feature: human-associated habitat; material: faeces... | reverse complement strand
TTTGTTGCTCAGGTACTTATAAATAAAGTTAAATCAAAGTGTTGCGGAATTAAGGGTTATATCACTATGTTGTATAACATATTCTTCCAGCAAATCCCATTTTTGTTTTTTCATAAACGGAATCACATTATTTATCGGTATTTCATTTGTACTGCATACATATACAGAATTACCGCACTGACCGTTTTTAGACTTAAAAACAAGTTTCCCGGCTGTATTATTATATATTTTTTCCAACAATCCTGGAGTCTTCTCCAAATCATTGATATCTCCTACGCTATGAATCATCAAACCTCCATAATGTTTATAAAATTTCGTCTTGTCATCAAGAATTTCACGGCATCCGACAGGATTCATCTTCCTTTGATATTCGTACATATATCCAGAACAGGCCCATAGCGAACGTTCTTGGTTGGTCTTTGAATAAAATCTGAAAATGAAGAACTCATCAAATGCGGATTTAAATCTGAATGAACAATAAATCATTGACAGAAACAGACTAAAATACGCATAACCTTGTTTATGTGCGTGTCTGGCATATTCCAGCAAACGTTTATAGTCCGTTTTTTTAATAAAGTATAATATATACAATATGCGTCTCATACCTTATCAGGCTTTTATAAGTTTTGCATTATCGCTTGTAAACTGGAAAGATGCCCTAATGGCATTAGCATTAATAACCTGTCTATATTCGGCATCACCCTGCATCTTTAGAATATATGCTGTGATATCGTCAACATCTTGAGATTCAAAACAATTTCCAATATTAAATTTTGTAACAATATCATATAAATCTGTGCCTTTCGGGGTCAGGCACAGCAACGGGCGCCCTAAGGCTATAAGCGTGTATAGTTTATTAGGAATGCTTATGCTGCCTGTCGCCCCCGGTAATGAAATAACAGCTACATCGGCAGCTGATAATGAAAAACGGAGTATTGACGCATCCTGATATGGTAAGAAATGACAGTTATGAATATTATATTCATCTACTTTTTGCTTCAGGCACGGTACTGACCATCCGTCTCCAATAAAGAAAAATACTATCTCCTTATTATCCGCCAATCTTTTCGCAGACTCGACAATAGCTTCCAGTCCGCATCCCTTTCCCATATTTCCGGAATACATTATAACAAATTTATCTACCAGATCATGCTCTTGTATGAAAACATTCCTGTCTCGTTCTATGATTTCTGGTTTGAAACTGCTCCACAGTGAGATGACTTCTATTCTGTTTGCATCTGCGTATTGGGATATTCTTTTTTTCATACCTTCCGATATAGTATATATCCGCATCGCATTCCGATAGAATCTATAATTAGCCTTAACCCATCCCCTGTACAATAAAGAATGTTCTGATACCAGTCCTCCTGCAGACAGAGCATCCGGATATACATCAAAGATAAGCACCGAGTATTTTTTTCTGCTGAAATAAGGGAAAAACGATATCAACGGCGGATTACTAACCATAAATACATCGCAAGAATGATATCTAAATGTCACCACCCACAAGAACTTGATAAATGCTTTCAACCAGGAAATAAGTCTTGTACGGATATTGTCTTTTTTATATGGGGATGTTTTAATTACTTTTACTGCGGAATTTAATTTAACGTCCCGTTCATTGACAACACCAGTTACGAGTACTATTTCATCATATTCTTGCTTTTCGACAAAAGCATTGACAATGTCAATAGTTATAAAACTTGAATGCTGATTGAAAACCACTAATCTTTTCATATCTGTTTCAGACTTATTTCGTATTCGTCTTGAATTTCAACTATATTTGTACTCGAATTTGTTACCCGATTGTATATAAATCTCACATCGTATAGTAAGTTTTCCCTTTCATCCTCGCTCGACTGCTCCCAAAGCCTTGATATTGGAAACACTGTCAAAGAATTGTCTACTCCCTCAACGACTTTTACTATAGAAAATGTAAGTCTCTTTAATATAGAATTACCAAGAATATCTTTATCAAAGTAGAAATGCGGAATAATTGAATATTCCGGTTTAAGTTCATGCAGAACATATATGGAACTCGGAGATATTGTCAGGTTCCCGATTGAATAGAATGTTACATTTTCGCAATTATCAACACTGCATAATTGGACGACATGAGGATGAGTTGCAACAATATAATGAATACCCTCCTGACAAAGGATCTTTACAATTTCTTTTGTAAAATTACCAGGATACGCATTGAACTGACCGCCGCAATGCAGGCACATAAACTGGACATCCGACTCTGATTTAGTTTTCTTAATATCTTGTCTCAATCTATCCAGAAAACTATAATCAATCTTGAGATTGTCATCCACTATCGGCACATTAAGTGTCATGCCAAAAGTCTTCTTTATACGCATTCTAGCCTCGGAGGAAAACAATTCCTGAGAAAGTGTATTCAGTATTTCGCGGAATACAGACGGTTGTTTTTCTGTTTGAGCTAATTTGTCATTTTCTTGAGGTTTTAACAAATTAATATGTCCCAATTCTGATTGATTCAGAAATATCTTATTTTCTAAAGAATTGGTTCCATATGTATATGACATAAACGCATATCTTACTCCGTTTATTTCCCTGATGAGGCTTCTGTCAGTCTCGTTTGGGTCAATATAGGTTCCTGTATGCAGTATACGCCTTTGATCCAAGGCTTGAATCGTTTTCTGTATTCCTGTAATCCCACGGTCCAGGCAATGATTGTTGGCTGTCGTAACTACTGAAATATTACATTCTTCAAGAACATCAAGCGCTTCGGTAGGAGTATTGAAAGAATAAAGGCTTGCAGTATATTTACATTCAGGGCCGGCAAATACAGACTCTAAATTGGCAATAACGAGGCATGAGTCACATAGTAAAGGCCTTAAGTTTATCAGTAAATCGGAAAAATCATAACCTGTCTTTGTTTGTCTGGATTTGATATACTGACGTTCAAACATCAAATCCCCTATAAAACTGATCCTATCCATTACAAAATACTTTTAATGGCATTTAATACGGACATCTTATCATCCATAAAAAACATCGTGATATAATTTGAGCAGAACAACGAAATGCCGACTTGATCTAAAACAAATCTGAATCTATGTAATAAAAAGACTACTAAAAAAGGCGACATTACATAATTGACTTTTCGCATGTGCCCCCATAACTGCCTGTTATTATTGTAAATTAAAATAAAATACGCCATGCATATCATCGCTGCCGGCAATATAAACCTATATCCGGATGGCATATTGGCAAGAATCAATGCCGACCCATAAATAAATAATGAAAACTTTACAAATACACTGTTGCCTTGTTTTATGATTTTGCAACAGTCTTTTGATAAGAATAAAAGTATAAAGTTTACGAGTATATACATTCTTAAAATTATCGAGTCCAGCCTCCCCCATATATTCATTGCGCCTAAATAGAACTTTCCACCGGATTCCATGAGTTCCATATTTGCCTCGTTAGTGTACAGCATGAGTCTGTTGGCGATATCTCCAGGCAGGTATGAAAAAAGCGTTTGTACTATGCCCATATCAACCGAGTTCAGAATATGCGCTATGATAAAGAATATGAAAAAATAATTGATTTTAAGTTCCTTAATTATCAAGAATATAAAAAATAAAATTACAAATGCGAACATGGAAAAATGCACAAACATTGACAAGACTACCCAGACTGCAGCACTTTTCTTATTTTTTAAGTAATATGCAAATACTCCATAGAGAAATAATTGAAAAGCGAAAGGCATACGAATACCTCCAAAGTCATTTATTGAACAAACCATAGCAAAGACAGCAAAAATCAAAGCTGTCATTTTATTAAAGTTATTATGGCATGCATTCAGTATTGCATATATACTGTTCACATAAAATAATCCCCAAATAAATGCGTATATCATGAAATACACATGTGCATTCGATGTAAACCTTGATATGATATATGTAAAAAGCGGATTGAAATAATCAATGTTATCATGTGAACCCAATGAAGAAAAGAATCCCTCAAATGACAAGCCATGTTGAGTATGAGCCCATTCCAATAATTCCGCATAATGTGTGCTGTCTGCTCCAGTAGAGGTTAAAAATATATAACCGAAAAAAGTTATAAATAGCAATAATGTAATTTTAGAGCCATCTTTTCTTAAATTGGTGACAGCATATGCTAACGCTCCAAAAGGATATATAATACTTCCGATTAAGGAGTATGGATTATGTTTATGGAGATTGAAGTTCATTGGTTATTACAAATTCTTAAATAAAGCAACCCACTTTGCAGCAACTACCTCTATTTTAAAGTCCTCACTTTTACGGACTGAATTTATGGCAAGTTCTTCAAATAAAGAATGATTGGTAATAACCTGCTGTAAACGGTATCCAAAAGTCTTGATGTCACCTGCTTTTACAATGAATCCATTATATCCGTTTATTATTATATCTGTTATACTTTCGTAATTGCTAAAAGCAATAACCGGCACACCACATTGTTGTGCCTCTAAAACACTCATTGGCAATCCCTCGTGATACGAGGTCATGAGGAATATCTTAGCTCTTTGGTAATATGGCAATGGATTCTGATATCCTTCAAACGATACATTTTTAAGTTTATACTTTTTACACAATTGCTTGTAATAAGCACAGTCCCTACCGGAGCCCACAATTGTAAGATGCCAGTCTGCATATTTACCACATCTCTCAATATCTCTCCACATCTTAAATACAACAGACAATCCTTTTGAGGATTCTTCCAGGCGTGAGACGATTAATACCTCATTTCGTTTTGAATTTATCTTATCCGTTGTAAAGTTGGCGTCAAATCGTAATGGATTAGGTAGTGCAATTACTTTTTCATCATTTTCCGCAACATCTATCATAGAACATAGATTATGTACGTACTTTTCAGACAGCACTACCATCTTATCTGAATTGTCATACAATGCTCTTCGCCAACGAATGTATTTTTTATTACTGATTGCCTTATACAGAGGGAAAGCCAACAATCTTATTATTAGATTAAGTTTGTTTAAAACATTAGTTGAGGTTCTGATATCCCACAAAAGAGAACGTACTGATGGTGTTACCTTTATCAAATCAGGCTTTGCATGAATAACTGTAATCAACTTACAATTATTATTATTCAGAATTTCTCTTATCTCTGCGCCTGTGTAGATTGACTTGACAACGCAATTGTTGATAATAATCTGTATTGAATTTTCTTTTATAAATTTTTCTAAATCGGCATTATCCTTACTATTTCTATATAAGAATCGAGCCTTGTAGCATACTGGACACTCTTTATATCTTATAGTGTCGCATATCAAAAAAGAATGTATACCGTATTTCTCAAATTCCGTTGCTAAGATATAAGAGACGGTTTGCACCCCTCCTTCTCCAATGTCGCCATCAAATGATAAAAAGCCGATATTCATCGTTTTGCTATTTTTTGTTTGAGATAATTTATCAGTAGAAGCCGTTCTGCATTATTTAGCCCTACTGAATAAACCAAGAGCAATATTACAAGAACAGAGTAAGTCAGTCTTGGCAATAAATTAAAATCAAAATGTATGTTTATAATATATAGTAGAGGGAGAGCCAGTATCAGCATGATAGATATACGGCCGTATGTGGTTATGATATACTTAAAAAATGAGCCTATACAATATTTTTTATAGAAAATAAGCCGTATAATGTCTATTAAAAAATAAACTGTGACCCTGACATAGAGAACGATAAGTGGACTGTATCCGAGTTTGAGGAAGATATAGGAGAATATCAAGTTAAGTAAAAAGCATGATCCGATAATCAGTTGATATTTAACTATCTTTCCCTCAGCATAGACAAGCGTTCTATATGGCAGGGATATCGACTCAAGTATACATGATACCAAGATCAGATTACAGAATTCTTTTGTGTACACAGGATAATCTCCAAGCCAGATATCCAGTAGGCCTTCAAGGTTAAACATGACTGGCAGAGTAAGGACCAGTATTAGTATCAATGAATATTTTGGGGTAGCAATCATTAATTTGCTAAGATAGGCCTTATCTCCTGATGCATAGCTTTTGGTTATTTGGGGAGACATTGCCGACTGGAAGCCGGAAACAAAATTAAATACTGCCGCCTGTACTTGTTTAGCAATTCCCATCGCTGCATTTACAATAACACCTTGGAAAATATTTAGTAGAAAATCAATTCCTTGATATGAGCAGACTACGGCAACCTGCTCATATAAATTCAGTCCTGTAAATTTTATAAACTTTTTTGCTTCTATAAAATTCAACTTTACTCTATAACATATCTGACCTGAAAACTTCCTCAATACATACGCCACGTACATAAATGTGGATACAAGCGTAACTCCAAGATACAATATGCTATATAATATTAATTTATCAAAATTAACTATCAACAACACATATAGTATCAACAACTTTAATAGCGGCTCTATAATTCCCACAATCGCATAGAAGTTAAACCGTTCATTTGCGGTTATAAGGGCAGTAAACGGAACTCTCATTATCCCCAGAACAGAACTTATAACCATACAATGAAAAACCCACTTTGCTGCATACAGCCGATCTGGATTAATATTGAGAACTGTCGTAAGGAATATTAATCCGAAAAGTTCCAGTATAAAAACGATAACAGCACTGTACAACATGTGGACATTCAGAGCTGTAGAAAAGCAATTTCTTAAAGATACAAAGTCGCCACGCCCTAAATCGACAGTTATGAAACGTTGGGTTGACGTTGATAACGACTGATTTACAAAGGCGAATATTGTGACTATCCCACCTACTAAATTGTATATTCCAAAATCTTCCGCACCCAGTGTCTTTAAGATGACACGCGATGTAACAAGACCAATTATTAGAGTAATAAAAAGTCTTAAATACAAAAAAGCGGTATTTTTAAGAACAAGTTTTGCTCTACTATCCATTGCAGAACATGAACCTATAAAATCATATCACATATTCTGTTGCCGTCGACAAACATTACATCCGGCCATCTTTTGACAACATTTTCTATGAGAAGCTTCAATCTGGTCAGGTTTTCCTGTCTTGTTCGGGGGTAGAAGTGTCCTATATAATTTAAACGGTGAGAACTTATTATAGCAGGCTTGTGCATGGCGAATGCCGCTTCTATCTGCTTCATACATACCGATATGGCCGCGTCTCCTGTCTTGATTGGCTCAAATGAGCAGTTTCGTACAATATAATGTTGTCTGATAGCATTTCTTTCTCCTAAATAGTGAAATTTCTTTACATATTTTCCATTTCCCATAGGTTGACGGGCACCGCGCGATGTGTCTATGTATTCTATGCCCAATTTAAGCAAACCGTCTTCCATCATCGGCGAATATGTGCCGGCACCGGGCGTAAACAATCTTGGAAACCTTTGGAATTTATTTTGATAAATATTTATACCTTCAAATAGTCCGTCAAGTAAAATACCAATATCATCAGATGTTTCTATATCGTAGGCTTTAACTAGCCCTGAAACTTCGGACTCTCCCGGAAAGGTCGGAATGCATACCGAGTAGTTTTCAAATCCCAGCATAGTCGATTTATGACCTGATTGAAGAGCCTTCATCCATTTTTTGACATTGATGTGCTCTGTCCCATGAAATGCAGGAGAGAAAATCTTCTCACTCATACCTTCTTTCCATAATTTCAGCAGATTCTCATATCCGTTTCCATACCGCTCAAATGTTTTGGTAAACGGTTCCCTATAATATTTAGTAAAACCTGATTCTTTGATTTTCTCAAAATCGGGATTTGCAACAATCACAAATGGAGTGAAGCAAGCATAATTGCCGGCCTGATCCTGAAATTTCATCAAGACATCATAGAGTGCCGATATATCTTCCTCTGAGGCAAGGGTATCATTTAAGTATAGACTATTTGAGAGAATCCCGGCATTTATCAAATTTGCCTTTGATGCAGAATTCCGTACACGGATGCTCCCAAAATCATCTACAAAAAAGGCTAAAAATTTACCGTCCACTCTTGGGCCCAAGATATTCTTTGCTCTGTTCAATATGTACTTTTTCATCCGATTACGGAATTATAAAGATTGATGTAGTCCATGAATCTTTCATTTTTGTCATATAGCCTGACCGCTCTTTGCCGGCAGGCTCTTTCTATTTCGACAGGGTCTTTGGATAGTGTTTCTTTGATTGCGTAACCCAGCATGTCTATATTGGACTTTTCAACCACGTATCCTGTATTCTGGTCTACTGCCTCGGGACTTCCCCCGGTCCTGTATGTGACAACAGGAGTCCCGCAGGCCAGTGCCTCTATATTTGTGGTCGGAAAATTATCGACATATGTAGGGTTTACAAAAACATCTGCGGATGAATACAATTGTGCCAGTTCTTTTACATTTTCCGTCCGTCTTAAACCAGTTATATTGGAAGGCAAGTCATAAAGCTGTTTTTCGGATAATCCAACTAAAACTATCTGATAATCACCATTCAATATTGAAGATAATTTTAGGAAATCGGTAAGTCCCTTTCTTCTGCCCCAGATACTTGCAACTCCTAATATTATTTTCTTTTTATCGTTTATTCTATATTTGTCCAGAGTGTTAAGATCTTTACAAGGCTTAAAAACATTTAAATCTACTCCATTATTGATTACATATATAGGAAAGTCTTTTAAAAAAGATTCTTTAACGATATTTTTTAGCCATATCGAAGGGGTTACGATAGTCAGGTTCCGAATTGAGGTGAATATGTTCCTTTTTATTTCAAAATTTCTTTCAGATCTATCAATAATAATGGATTTTGGATATCCCTGGATATTGGGACAGTCGTGGCATCTTGTTTTCCATCTGCCACAATTAAAATAATCAAAATGCGCACAATGTCCAGTAATAGGCCAGCAGTCGTGAAGAGTCCATACTACTGGAATGCTTACGTCTTTTAAATATTCAAATAGATATTCGATATTGATATAATAGCCGTGAATATTGTGTAGGTGGATTATATCAGGTTTGATCTGATCCAACTGCTGTAGAAACTTCCTGGTCGCATGTCTTGATGCAAAGCCGTGATTGTCCAGCAATCTACTTTGCAGGGCATGCATTTTAAAATCCCAGTTACAGCCAACTCTTATGGTTTTAAGCTGGCTGTGATTATTGACTCTACCATAAGCAATATAACTGTCAAAGTTGTTGGCAGTGGCTAATCTGCCTATTTCCTCAGCTATACGGCCTGTGCTGCCGGTATTTGCAGAAACATTGATTTCTAATAATCTTTTCATTCTAAAGATACGATGTGTCTGTCACAATATAGTCCTCTTTGCTTTGTTCAAATAGACTGTCTATTTCTTTTTCTTCTTTGTCCAATACTCTGTAGACATTAGAAGCGCATAATTTAGCGGGAACTCCTGCAATCATCGAAAAATGAGGCAATTCACTGTAATTCTTATTGCACATTGAATTAGATGCGATTATCAGATAGTCATTGGTCTTTGTTCCCTGCATAATAGATGCGCGGTTAGCCAACCAATTATTGTTACCTATATAAACTGGCATTGTCCTTTTCTTTATGCGACCAGTTTCCATGTCTTTCGTATAATGAAAATTTGTATCAAATATTTGAACATCCCATGCTGCTCTAAAATAATTCCCTATACTAATTTTTTCCCGACATATAATTTTTGCATTGGCTCCGATGCATATATCATTTCCTGTTTCTAAGAAGGAATTAGAATCAATAACCAACTGTGTACCGATACCAAACTGAATCCAACCATTTACTGCCCATGTCCCATCAATTTTAATAAATGTTTTACCTGCTTTCCAGCTCATTAAATCTGAGTGTAGATATCCAAATCGTATAAGTCCCGGTTTTATAGGGCAAGTTATTTTTATTCTGCCCCTAACAGAGGCTATGGTTGATGATCTCGTAATAATAATCGGAAATCGCACAGCCTGATGAAAAGGCAATAATGAAAAGTTAAGACGAAGCGTTTTAAAGACACTGATCCACGACAGACGTCTTAATCTTTCCCACTTTGAAGGTTTAGTCCTCATAATTCAAAATATTCTCATAAAAAAGTTCACATATCTTATCTATGTCAAACCGTGATATAGAGTTCACAGCCTCTTTACTCATTTGTCTGCGTAATTTTTCATTGCTCATAAGCAATTCAAGCCTGTTTTTGAACAGGTTGTCATCATGCATCGGCATCAGATAGCCATTTCTGTTGTCTTCTATCATCTCACTTGGTCCTGCTACGCAATCATAGGATATCACTGGAAGTCCGGCTGCCAACGCTTCACCGATTACATTCGGAAACCCCTCTTTCTCTGATGCGAATACGAAAATTTTACTTCTTAACAGATATTTATACACATCAGGTTGCGCACCTGTGAATACTACGTCATCCGAGACCCCTAACTCTCCACACAGATTTTTCAGGCGGCTCATATTGTTTTGTTTTGCAAAATCACCGCCCACTATGAAAAACTTCCATCCTTGATGCTGAGTCTGAGCGAATATTCTTATGAGCCTGTCATGATTCTTCCCACTCATCAAACGTCCTACTGTGATGATAATATTCTCTCTGTGGGCAGATTGCAAAGTTTCTGATTCTAATTTCTTTATAGGATTGCCTATAACTATGCATTTCTTTAATTTATATTTCCTCTCATATATTTCTTTCGCCACCTGCGTCTGAGCAATTAGCAAATCAGCCTGTGGATATAATATTTTCGCAAGAAATGCATCAAACTTTCCATAATTGCGAATAGGTGAATTTCTGTTAGATATAACTTTATGGATTTTCATCCCCACGGTTGCAAGCAGTGCGAATCTATTCCATATCTCCTCAAAACTTACCATTATGTCGGCATGAGTGGCTTTGACTGTTCTGCGTACGTACAGTAGTGTCCTTATAGTAGAGACTGTCTTTATATTTTCGTTAAACTCCCATTCAGGCTTAAGAATATTAACTTTGGGACTTATGTTGAAGCATATATCTCTATTCTTCCCGTAGATAATGAGATGAACATTAATTCCTTTTTTTTCTGCAAAGTAATTCACTAATATGGACAGCACTCGCTCACGTCCGCCATATCTCATTGACGGTGTCACAAATGCAATATTTGTATTCTTCATATGTTGGTTAAATGCAGTCACTATTTACATTATCCCTTCTACCATCCAGCCGCAGAAATCAAAATTGGAGCCTTCGTGCCACAGCATATCCCGTGTCCAATATCCTTCACATTTATCATAGGCAGCAGCGGCATAACCGTAACTTATTTCAACAATCAGCGGTTGATTGTTTTTATCAAATACAAAATCATATGCAATACTTTGTGTATGAAGTTTGTCGTTTGCTTCAAACGCTATTTTTACGCAACGCTCGTCTATATGACTCTTATCATAGATAATCTCACCGCCACCGGATGCCCTGAAATCGTTTTTCCGGCACATACGTTTTAACGAAAATGCCTTGTCTCCAATCACTACTACCCTTATGTCAAATTTATTATCTGGAATGAAGTCTTGGAAATATACGTAACCTTTTTCTTTCCCATGCAGTTTTGCGAACCGGGTAGGGTATATGACCCTGATTATACCTTTAAGTACGTCATTTATATTTGTCAACCCAAGTCTGTATTTTCGCCACCTTTCTTTAAGATTGCTAATAGCATTGTATTGCGAAAACCCTTTCCCGAACGCACGGACAACAAGTTTTTTTGCCTCACGTTTTGTATTAGCCAATTTTACATTGGATGACCCTGCCCCTCCTCTTAATTTGAAAACTTTCGGGAAATCGGTTTGGCTTATCCAATTCAATGCTTCATGTTTGGTATAGAATACATAAGTAGGGATAAATGGAGCTCCGATTACTTCCAATAAGTATTTCTGACCGACTTTATCATCAAAGTGCCATCCTGTATTGAAATCGGGGAATACCTTCATTCCTGACTGTTGCAGTGAAAACAACAGTTGTTTGGCGAAGAGCGTATCCTTATAGTTTGTATGTGAATGATGCCACATAAATGCAGTACAGTCCTTTACTTGTTCGATGATATCATTGCTGTACGCATTCACTATTTTGTAAGGTATATTCTTTTCCTGACAGTATTTTACCCAGCGTTCTGAAAAACCGCCTTTACCGCCGTGTATTGCAATCTTAGCCATATTGGTCCTATTTAAAAACTTCGTCACTTGAACGGAACTCTACATCTGGATACTTCTCCACTAATGTTTTTAGCAGATACCTGAATTCCTTTAGGTTGTGGTCTCTATTGCTTGGCACCAAGTCTCCAATAAAATTCAGCCTGTGACATGATACTATGGCAGGTAACCTCATCTTGAAAGCATTGTCTATCTGACGTAAGCAGAAATCAGCATTGTATTTTGGATTCTGGCTCGGTTCGAATGTACAATTTCTAATCAGATACTTTTGCCCGTTTTTATTAGTTTCCCCAAAATATCTTCCTGAAAACCCTTTCCCTGTGGATCCTTGAAAAACTGAGTGATGTTGGATATATCCTCCCTGAATATATTTAATGCCGCTTTTAAAGGCGATGTCTTCGACATAATTATCCCATGTATAACATGGCGCAATCATGGATTCAGACTTGAAACCGAAAATGTCATTAAATAATGTAAGACCGTCTTCAATTGATTTTGACACACCTTTTATTTCATCAGAAGAGACAATATTATACGCATCCAGAAAAGTCTCTCTACGTCCATTGTCGTTTATGAACAATGATATTACACCTTGCTTACAACATTCTTTGACGACTTCATTGTTGTTGCGCATATATCTTATCCATTTCTGGAAGTTCAAGTGTTCCCGGCCATGGAACTGCGGTTTGAATACCATTTTATCAATACCTTCTTTCCAATATGCAAAGGATTTATCATGGCGAGGATATCTTTTTAATGTTTCAGTGAAGGGTTCATAATAGTATTCCGTAAATCCGCTTTTTTCAATTCTTGCAAAATCTGGATTTGCAGCACATGTATTAAAGGTTATTTTGGCAGGATTTCCTTTACTGTCTTTTACTGAGGTTAGGGCATCAATCAGATATTCGAGATCGGTATTGGAAGCCAATGTATCTACTTTATCGTAATCATCAGGACGACAGATACCGATACCTTTGCTTTGTAGGTATCTGAGAGTTTCTAATGACGGCATACGGGTGCTGCCCCAGTCGTCGGATTCAAAAACAACAATGCGTTTGTTTATATGATGATTTTTTAAAATCATCATCCCATGAACCAATTTTCCTTTTAAAAAGGCCATATGTACATACTTCCTAAAATGTAAATAAAGAAATGAAGTAAATTAAACTCATTGGAAGCAAACTCATATTTTGCGGGCTATTTCAAAAATTGATGATGCAGATTTTAATATTTCCCATTTTCATCAATATTTAATATTTTCACAACTTTACCAGGGTTACCTACTATAAGTGCATTATCCGGAAACCGACCGCTTACTACGCTCCCAGCAGAAATCACGCTATTATTACCTATCGAAGTATTTTTAAGAATTATCGCATTAAGTCCAATCCAAACATTATTACCTATCTCAATATCAGAAGCCTTATCTCTACCGTGCGTTCTATCATTACTGTATAATTCATGTCCATTAGTATCAATTATTGATATGCCTGAAGCCATGACACAATTGTCTCCGATAGTAATCCTTTTTTGAGCATGTATATACACCCCATTAATTCTACAATTATTCCCAATAATGATTTCACTTTTATCTCCATCGTTTAAGATTGTGGTATAAAAAGGCATGCCTGCATGATAATTTCTTGCAGATCTGCCTATTTGGCTGTTCTCTCCAATTTTTATTCTCCCTTTTGATTTATTTACAATATGGCTTTTATTGTAAATAACCGTATTCTTGCCTATGTTTATATTTTTATTTCATTAGTGTCCGGTAAAAAATCATAAAAGTTCTTTGAAAATATTGAAAGTTAGG
>ENA-OOXJ01001577-OOXJ01001577.1-human-gut-metagenome-genome-assembly--contig:-NODE-1577-length-13966-cov-2.071670_pt1 | contig 13966 bp, 12 predicted proteins | sample MGYA00241587_ERZ501343 | MGnify/ENA primary metagenome ERZ501343 (study PRJEB25962, sample SAMEA2042918) | human gut metagenome | biome: human gut; feature: human-associated habitat; material: faeces... | reverse complement strand
ACTGGCAGTCGGACCTTTTGTCTTTGATTTTGACAAAATGCTGTATCGCAGGGACGATCTCGAAATTGATCTTTCAAAAACGGAACAGAAATTATTGCGGGTGTTGGTGGAGAATCGGGGCCATGCGGTGTCCAGGGCCACACTGCTGGACCGGGTGTGGACGGACGGTGCGGAATTTGTAGAGGAAAATGCCCTCTCGGTCACGGTAAAACGGCTGCGCGGCAAGCTGGAAAAGGACCCTGCGAAGCCGGAATATCTGAAAACTGTGTACGGCATAGGGTACACCTGGGCGGTGAAGTGATGGCCATTTATATTTTTACCGGATTAGTAGTGTTGGCGGCAGTAGCTGTGGTGTTATTGGATCGTTGGAAAACCATTCGTACTATAAAGCGGCTGGACAAGATGCTGGATACAGCTATTGCCGGCGATTTCGTGGAAGAGACTTTCGATGAAAGTCGGCTTTCGGCTCTGGAAAGCCGGCTGGCCCACTACCTGAGAGCCAGCTCACTTTCCGCACGAAAGGTGAAGGAGCAGAAGAATCAGATCAGTTCTCTGATTTCCGACATCTCCCACCAGACCAAGACACCGGTGGCCAATCTGCAGCTCTATACCCAGTTGCTGGCGGAGCAGCCGCTGACCTCACAGGGGGCTGAATGCGTCCAATCGATTTCTGTACAGGCGAACAAGCTCCAGATTTTGATCGAAGCTTTGGTGAAGACTTCTCGTCTGGAAAGCGGAATCTTAGCATTGCACCCCGAAGTCTCCGAAATCGCACCCGTGGTAGAACGGGCAGTTGCACAGTATGTGCCGAAGGCGTCAGAAAAGGGAATTACCTTGACGGCGGAACCGGCAGAAGGAACCGCTGTATTGGACCCCAAATGGACGGAAGAAGCTCTATGCAACTTGCTGGACAACGCTGTGAAATACAGCCCTTCCGGCGGGAAAATCACGGTGGACGTGAAGCAATATGAACTGTTTTCGGCAATCCGGGTTACCGATACAGGCCCCGGTATTGCAGAAACGGACCAGGCGAAGATTTTCGGACGCTTTTACCGTGGTGTCGGGAACTACCAGACGGAGGGGGTGGGTATCGGCCTTTACCTTACCCGCCAGATTGCCGAGCGGCAAGGTGGCTATGTGAAAGTGAAGAGTACGCCGGGCAAAGGAAGTACCTTTGCCTTGTTTGTACTCCGTCCATAAAGGACTTCTGTCAGAACTGTCACATTCTAGAAAGTACCAGGACAGATTTGTATGATAAAGTCTGTATTGTCAAAGGACGATACAGGCTTTTTTGTTGGGAGGAACGGATATGACAATCCTGCAGACCAAAGATTTGAAAAAGTATTACGGCAGTGGCGATACACAGGTAAAGGCCCTGGATGGTGTGAACCTGGACATTGAAGAAGGGGAATTTGTGGCCATTGTAGGAACCTCCGGATCTGGAAAGTCTACTCTTCTCCATATGCTGGGCGGGTTGGACCGACCCACCTCGGGTTTTGTCACGGTGGACGGAAAGAGTATCTTTTCTCTGAAAGATGAGGCGCTTACCATCTTTCGCCGCCGAAAAATTGGATTTGTATTCCAGTCTTATAATCTGGTCCCGGTCCTCAGTGTGTGGGAAAATATTATCCTGCCGGTTCAGCTGGATGGCAACAAGATTGATCAGGAATATATCCACTCGGTGATCGAGATGCTGGGGCTGGAAAAGAAATTGCGCAACCTGCCCAATCAGCTTTCCGGCGGTCAGCAACAGCGCGTTGCTATTGCACGGGCGTTGGCCACCAAACCCGCCATTCTCCTGGCTGACGAACCCACCGGAAATCTGGACAGTAAAACCAGTCAGGATGCTCTCAGCCTCATGAAGGTGACCGGACAGAAATTTGGTCAGACGATGGTGATGATCACCCACAATGAGGAGATTGCCCAGATGGCCGACCGCATCATCCGCATCGAAGATGGTCGGATCGTCGAGCGATAAGGGAGGCACAGCCATGAACGTATCCAATCACAGCTGCATTCGCCGCTTAAGTATCCGGGCACTCATGGCCAACCGTACCCGCAATCTTGTCGCGGTATTGGCTATTGCCCTGACGGCACTGCTCTTTACGTCACTTTTCACGATTGCTTTGTCTATCAATGAAGGAATCCAACAGAACAATTTCCGGCAGGCCGGGGGCTGGAGCCACGGTACCTTCAAATACATGACAGAAGAACAGTGTGAGGCACTGAAAAGTGACCCTTTGATTCAGGCATATGGTGTCCGTCGCTTTCTGGGAATGCCCACAGACATTCCTTTCAATAAATCCCATGTGGAGATTGGTTACTCCGATGCCAACCAGGCACACTGGAGTTACTGTGACCCGGTGGAAGGTCGACTACCGCAGGAAGGCACGAACGAGGCCGCTACCGACACCCATGTGCTGGAACTGCTTGGGATAGAGCCGGAACTTGGTGCTCAGTTTACCATTACATTTGACGTAGATGGCCATGAGACTACCCAGACCTTCACCCTCTGCGGCTGGTGGGAATACGACGAGGCGGTGGTAGCCAACCATATCCTGATTCTGGAAAGTCGATTGGAGGAAATACTGAACCAAGCGGGGGTGACTGTGCCAGGCTCTGACGGGATGACGGGAAGCTGGAATCTGGATGTTATGCTCAAGCACGGGGCCCGCTCCATTGCCGATGATATGGAAAAAATACTGACCGAACATGGCTATCAGTCCCAGACACCGGGAGAAAACTATATCTCCACCGGTATCAATTGGGGCTACACCGGAGCGCAGCTTTCCGATAAGTTGGACCCCATTACGGTAGGAATCATTTTGGGCGTCCTGCTCCTGATCCTTCTCACGGGTTATCTCATCATCTATAATGTGTTCCAAATTTCAGTGGCGGGGGATATCCGTTTCTATGGCCTGCTCAAAACCATCGGCACCACGCCCCGGCAGCTCCGGCGTATTATTCGCAATCAAGCGCTGCTCCTCTCTCTGGTGGGAATTCCTCTTGGCCTGGTACTGGGGTGGCTGCTGGGCGGCATACTCACACCGGTCATCACCGCACAGCTCAATGCAGTGACCACGGTGGTCTCGGTGAGCCCCTGGCTCTTTGTGGGGGCAGCCATTTTTGCACTGGTGACAGTGCTTATCTCCTGCCGTCGTCCCGGACGCATGGCGGGAAAAGTTTCTCCGATCGAGGCGGTGCGTTACACCGAGGGAAACGCGTTAAAAGGCAGGCAAGGTCGAAGCGGCAAGGGCGTGTCCCTGTTGTCTATGGCTTGGGCCAATCTGGGGCGAAGCCGGGGCAAAACTTTTCTTACGGTATTGTCCCTGACCTTGGCTGTGGTGCTGCTGACTATGACGGTAACTTTTACGGGCGGTTTTGATATGGACAAATATGTGTCCAATTTTACTGCCAGCGATTTCATCTTGGCCGACGCAGGCCAGTTCCAAAGCAGTGAGAGTACTTTTTATGACGAAATGGCAGTGCCGGAAGATGTGATCGCCGCCGTAGACGCCCAGGAGGGCATCACCGGTAGTGGCCGGGTTTATGGTAAGACTGCCCCGGCCCTTGAATTTGTTACCGAGGAATACTACCGCTCTGTGTGGAGTCGCTGGAACACGCAGGAGCAGTTGGACAGCATGATTGCTTTCAAGGATCGCACCGAGGAAGGCCTGCTGTCCGACGGGGTGCAGCTTTACGGAATGGAGTCCTTTGCTCTCGATCATCTGACAGTACTGGAGGGGGATCTCTCCAAGCTGGAGGACCCGAACGGGAACTATATTGCCGCTGTATACAGTGAGGATGATTATGGAAAACCGGAGATGGGCAGCCACTGGGCAAGGCTGGGAGATACAGTGACCATCCGCTATGTGGAGGAATTTGAGTACTATAATCCCACCACCGGCGAGATCTACGGCGCCCAGGAAAATGTGCCAGAGGGAGCATCCTTTGCTGAGCGGGCAGCGAAGTACCGGGATGTGGACTATACCGTGGCTGCCTTGGTGACGGTGCCGTCCGCCTTGAGCTACCGCTACTACGGTCAAGACGAGTTCGTTCTGGGCGCGGAAACATTTATCCGGGATACGGGCACTGACTGTGTCATGTACTATGCCTTTGATACCACCGAAGAATCCAATGCCGCCATGGAAGCCTTCCTCAAGGATTACACTGAAAACGTGAACCCTCAGTTTGATTATGAAAGTAAGTCAACCTATGCAGGTGAATTTGAAAGCGTTAGGCGTATGTTCCTTTTGCTGGGCAGTGCTCTGAGTTTTATCGTGGGATTGGTGGGAATTCTCAACTTTTTCAATGCCATTCTCACGGGCATCACGGCCCGCCGCAGGGAACTGGCTGTACTCCAGTCCATCGGCATGACCACACGCCAACTGCGGACTATGCTGGCGTTGGAAGGCTTGCTCTACACTGTGGGCTCTACTATGCTGGCATTGATTCTGGTTTGTGTTACCGCACCTTTTGTGGGCAACGGACTGAACAATATGATTTGGTTCTTCACCTACCATTTTACCCTCTGGCCAATAGCGGTGATTCTGCCGTTGTTTGCCCTTCTTGGCGTTGCCATTCCGGTGGTAACATGTCAGATGACCCAGCGATATTCTGTGGTAGAACGGCTGCGGGTTGAGTAACTGCTGCATGAGAACAAAATGAAAAGATAAGAACAGGGCGCATTGCAATCATCTATGCAATGCGCCCTGTGTTGTTTGGCTGTGATCGGTTATATCATCAAGCATATAATCAAAACGAACCGTCCATTCTCCACATTTGCCTCCAAAGTTCCACGATACCGCTGCGCAATCTCCCGCATGCCGGGAAGGCCAAAGCCGTGGATTGCTTTGTCTCCTTTTGTTGTGGAGAAGTCCGGGGTGAGCTTCCCGCCCACGGTGTTTTCCAGACGCATCATGAAAATTCCCTTATCCGTGCGGCAACGGAGGGTAACTTTTTTGCTCACGGCATCCTGTGTGCCCTCCATAGCATTATCTAAGGCATTTCCCAGCAGGTCTGCCAGGTCAATATCGGCGATGGGTAAATCGCACGGCAGAGATACGGCAAAATCCGATTGGATTCCCAGCTGCTCCATAGCGGCGGCCTTACAGGAGAGTACCACATTGGCAGTCTCGTTGTCACAAAATCGTCGTTGGCCTCGCAAGGCTGGAGAACTGGCAACCTGGTTCAGGTAACGACGGGCTCCCTCTGCATCTTCTTTTTCCAAATACCCTTGTATGACTGTAAAATGATTGCGCAAGTCGTGCCGAATCTGCCTGACCTGTTGTTCCTGCTGACGAAGGCCCTGGTAATAAAGTTCCCGCTCACCAGCTAAACGATTTTCTTGCTCTAGCCTCTCATGATCGGCCAGAAGCAGAATCGCAAAGAGAATCACGACAGAGGTCAGAAGAACAAAGGGCAATACCACCAGTCCCTGGTTCATGGCCAGAGTATAGACGGCGGCAGACTCATATTTTTGAAAGGTCAGCAGTACCACGGCCACAAGAGCGCACAGCGGCATGATTGCCAATCCCAGCACTATCTGCCATAGACGCCGTGAAAGGCAAACCCTCTCCGTTGGAAATCGCCGCCGGAGCAGCAGCCAGAGAATTCCGAAAATGGCCGTCCGCAGCAGTCTCACTAGCAAATCATAGAGGCGGTAGGTATCCAGTTCCAGCACATAGGTATCCAGCAAAGTGCAGACGGACATTTCCAGGCAGAAGAAAACGATTCCTACCGCCAGCCGCCCTGTCACATCTCCTTTTGTGCAAATCAAGAACAGGAGAAAGTACACCGGCATGGTATAGAGCATATTAGGGTCACCAATCCAGATAACCATACCGCTGCTTCCGGCAAAGGTCAGAAAGAGCAGGATGTGCCAGAATGATTTGTTCCGAATCTCTGTAAAAGGACGACACATCCGGTATAAGAAAAAGCCATTGGCCAGTATGTTCACCCACCAGAGTCCATAGAACCAGAAATTCCAGACAGAAGTGATCATACGTCCTCCTCCAGTTCCGCGTGTGCCAAAGCCAGAAGAGCTGCCTGTTGACAGGAACGGCTCACCGGAAGCCGTTCTCCATTGCAAAGAATTACTTCACCGCTTTCGATTCGATCTACAGCTCCGGCACGGACGAGATATCGCTGATGAACACGGATAAAACTTTTTCCTACCTCCCCGGCAACTGCGTCCAATTTACTGTAGAAGGTATAGGAACGTCCTTCTGTAACACACCGAACCTGTCGCCGGTCAGATACAAAATATAGAATGTTGGAGATGGGAATTCGGTAGTGGGTATCTCCGTTGTGGCAGATGTAAGCCCGATTCAGGTTGCGATACAAAGCTGCCTGCGCACGATCCAATACTTCTTCCAGTTGTTCCTGTTTGGGCGGCTTCAACAGATAACCTAAAGCTCCAACGCTGTATCCGTCAAAGACGTGCTCTGGATACCCTGTGACAAAGACAAGCTGGAGACCTGCATCCGCTGCCCGGAGCCGCCGGGCCGTTTCCATGCCATCCAGTTCGTGCAGTTCCATATCCAAAAAGATGATTTCCAATTCCCCGGCGTGATGGGTAAACCACTGCAGCAAGGTTTCTCCCGACGAGAACTCAAAGATCTGTCCCTGCATTTTCCGGGTTTCCAGGATACGCTCCAGGGCGGACCGAAGCACAAGGCGGGCATCTGCCAAATCATCACAAATACCGATTCTTAGCACAGGCATCCCCCTTCCCATTCCTGCAAAAGAATCACCGTGTTATTTGACTATTGTAGCATAGGAAGCCGGATACGCAAAACCAAACTTGACAGAAATCACGCAGTTTTTTACATCAGGATCTGCATGACAGCCAAACTTTACACAGAATCAGCGGCAGATGACAGAGTCGGTTGCGCAAGGACTTTGCTTGCCGTTATGATGAAACCAGGAAAGCACCAAGCGGATTCACCGGCTTGGATAGGAAAGGAGCTTCACAATGCTGACTGTCAAAGACCTTCATAAACCGTATCAAGTAGGAAAAAACACCTATGAAGTTCTGAAAGGCGTATCTCTGCAAGTAGAAAAGGGAGAATTTGTAGCCGTCATGGGTCCTTCCGGTTCCGGCAAAACAACACTTTTGAATTGCATTTCCTGCTATATCCCTGCCGATAGCGGAACAATTACGTTGGGAAATACAAAACTGGCCCACCTGGATGAGGATGCACTTGCCCGGGTCCGAAACCAACAATTAGGTTTTGTTTTCCAGGATTTCTTGCTCCTGGACGGTCTCACGGTCCGGCAGAATATCCTTTTGCCCGCAATCATCAGCGAGAGTGTCAACGCTCTGGTGGAAGAGCGGGCCAACCAGTTATGTGATGTGTTTGGCATCAGCCACATTCGGGACAAATATCCGGCGGAGATCTCTGGAGGCGAAAAGCAGCGCACTGCTGTCGCCCGTGCTTTGATTAACCACCCTCTTTTGATTCTGGCGGATGAACCCACCGGCAACCTGGACTCTAAGTCCAGTCGGGCGGTAATCCACACCTTTGAGCAAGCTAAGAAAACGCTAGAGGCCACCATTTTCATGGTGACACACGACTCTTTTGCCGCATCCTTCTGTGACCGTGTCATTATCCTTCGTGATGGTGTGGTGTGGCGGACACTGGAACGGGCAGAATTGGACCGCACCTCGTTCCAAAACCAACTGCTGGATGCCATTCGTGATATGGGAAAGGAGTGAACATCATGACCACTTTTTCAGCGGTTTATGCAGTGCTGAGACGAAAAAACAAAGGGCAGTACCTGTTGTTGGCAGGGTGTTGTTTCTTCTCCGTTTTGTTGATTACTGCCTATGCCTGCATGATGCGCGCTCCCACAATCCTTTCTATTTTGCCTGAGGGCGGCGATTCCAGAAAACAGGTCACGATGATCTTTGTGCTGGCGGTGATTGGTTGTGCGGTATTTACTACTTATGCTGCGGGATTGTTCTTTCGACAAAAGTCTCGTGAAACAGGTGTGTTTTTGGCCTTGGGTGCCGCGAGGTGCCAACTCCAAAGGGAATTGCACAAGGAACTGGTTGTACTATCTCTTGGTTCCTGTGTGGCCGGGGGAATTTTGGGTGGTCCTCTGGCCTGGTTTGTGTGGCAGATGTTCCGCATCTTCCTGGTGGACTCTCAGGAAATGACGCTGGCATTTGATCCCAAGGCGTACCTTTTTTCCCTCGGCTTTGCGCTCTATGTTGTAACGATGCTGTTTGCATTGGGCAGCCAATCCGTTAGCCGTACCAACATTATGGATGTCATTCAAGAATCCCATACCTCCGAACCGATCCGAGATGTAAAACAGTGGTATGGCCCTGTTGGAATTATCTTGGTGGCGGTGGGGGCTCTGGCAGGATATTTGATGCCCAGCTTTTTCATCCGGGTGCTTCATTGGTATGCGCCCTCTGTGGTAGATGCTCTGTTTTTCCTACCGGCACTCATCGGTATGTATATGATTCTGCTCCATACCGTTGTGAATGGTTGGGGAGAACGCCACAAATACCGCGACATCATCGTCACGTCTATGATGAAATTTCAAGGCAGACAGACGGTGCGGAATATGTTGGTTATGACACTTCTCATCGCAGGTGCCTATTTTGCCGCTTTCTACGCGCCTATGCTCTCTTCCAATTCAGCTTACAGTTTTGCAAGCCGTTCAGTGGATTTTGAGTACCACTGGCGCTGCGATCAGGACCTGCCGAATCATGATGAGGTGAATTCTCTGGCCACCGACTACGGTGTGGAGCTTACATCCTGGGCAGAGGTCACTACAGCAACTCTGGGCTGCGACGGAACTGTCTCCATCGAGCAGAACAACGGCGCCATGGGAACCACCTATGTTACGGAATATCGTGAGATCGCATCCGGGGCCTCCTTCTTCTCTGAATCTGCATGGAACACCCTTACCGGTCAGAACATCGATCTGGCCCCTGGCACATGCGCCAATGTTCTGGACGATGAGGGCGGCAGTGACTACCTTTCCGGCGGCGATGTGAACTGGATTACCAACATGGTCACCGGAAAAAGCCTGTCCGTCACGCCCATCGAACCATTGCGTTTCACCATGCTTTTGGGCTGCTATGTACTGGATGATGCCGATTACGAAGTCATTTCGGCGGGGCTATCTGATCTTTGGCGAGAGACATGGGTGTTTTTTGATGTGGCGGATGTAGATGCCAGTTATCCTTTTGCAAAGGCTCTTTATAATGAGATCGTAGACCGATCCGGCGATGAAGTGATGCAGCTGGATGCCTACGATCTGGTGTCCGAGCTGCTGGCAGAAGAGGCTGGTGAGCCCTATGAGTTTGACCGGGAGAATGTGGCAGTCTATGATTTTCCGGTGATGGATCGGGAGGACCGGGACAGCACAGAGTTCCGCAACTACTGGCTCTATATGCCCCAATTCAGGGTCTTAGATCAAAACGATTTTGTTACCACGATGGCTGTATTCCTTATGCTTTTCATCTTTATCGCTCTGATTTGCTTTGCGGCAGTCATTGTAATTGCATTCACCCGCTGTATGACGATTGCGCTTACCAATGCGCACGTGTGCCATGATCTTAGGCATCTTGGTGCTCCGAAGTCTTACCTTTTCCGCTCCGTTAAAGGACAGGTTTCCAAGGTGTTCCTGGTGCCTGCTATTGTTGGTACTCTTATTATTGTGGCCTTCTATACCATGATCATGTATTTTAATGACAATCGTTTTACTCCTGGCGAGTTGGCGGGCATGGGTGCCTGTGCTGCAGTGGTCGTGGTACTGTCGTTGATGCTCTACGGCGTATACCGCTTTACCAGAAAGAGTGTCTGCCGCATTCTTGGAATTTGACAAAGTAAAATTGTGATCTGTTATGGAGAACGCCCTAAAAGGTAATGATTAAAACTGCCAATCAACCTGATTTGTCAATTAATACAGATATTCTAATGCCAACTGAAGACGAGCAAACCGAACCTGTTCGTCTACTTAACGACAATCTTCTTGCCAAAGAAACCGTACAAAGGTTACCGAAGCAGATTGGCTTCATTAAAAAAGTTATCCTACCCGCGTTTTCAGTAGTGAGCCGGGCACTAACGATTTCAGAGAAGAAAACTCAGTGAAACTGTTGAAAACGATTATACATAACCGAAAAGCAATATAAAGCAGGAAAATGGCGGATTAATTGAAGCAGGTGAACGATATAATAGAAACTTAGTGTTGAGAGACCAGAGAAACTGTATAATTTTGAGTTAATCCGGGGCGGCACAAAATGCGCTGCCCCGGATTAACTGTTGTGAGTTTCACAAGAGAGAAGTAGTTGCTCCTTGCAATATTCAAATTGAGATTGCGTTTTGAGTGCGCTTTCGCTGCGATTCAAAAAATGCGCTTTCCTATTGCATCGAATCTGCTTTTGTGATATAATGACTTTGCTGCTGGAAAATGCCTGAATCCGGGAGGTGATTTCGTGGCCTACAGTTTCGACTTTTCGTTTTTGAAAAACGGCAGTCCCATCGTTACTCTGAGCTCGTTTGGCATTTCCTTTAACAAGGGAGCTATTGAGGCTCTGGGTACTCCGGAACAGGTGATCATTGGTTTTGATCCAGAGGCTTGTGCCATTGGTGTCCGCGCGCGCGGAAATGATACAACCTCTCCGTCTTATGATTTCGCCCGCCGCATCAAGAACGATTGGATTCGTATTGGCGCGAAGGACTTTGTAAAGTACTTGGCTAAAGTCAGCGGCATAGACTTTCTGACCAAAGCCAAACAGTTCATCGCGGAATATGATCCGGAAACGGAAACGCTGATTGTTGTTGTTGATGAGCAGCACCTCAAGTAAGATACAAGTCAGAAAATGAAAAAGAGCAGCAACCTACGACTGGTACTCGTAGATTGCCGCTCTCCTGTGTTTGACGCAAAGACTATTCAAAACTGATACATGCGCCGTATTCTGTACACAGCTATATTGTATCACTTTTTGGGTGGTCTGGCAATCCTGCATATATTGTTTCTAAGCATTCAGCTTAGGTCAGTTAACATTACATGGAAAATCTGACGGGCGGTAATCCTCCCGTCAGACCGTTACCCTGTGTAGTCCCTTGTAAACTGTACTTTGAAACAATATATAGAACAGCAAGCCAGGCTTTTTCTGTTTGTAAATATTTTTATGAACAGGAGGGTGATACAATGATGATCACTCGAAACCGCATTATTAACCCGCAGCGCTATCTCTATGCACTGCACCCTGGCGATAAATTCTACATCGCCGTCCCCCTGGAGGCAGAAGATTACCCTCGTCTCCAGATTTATGGCATTCTTCCCAAGTCACCAGCTCGTATCCCAATCCCTCGGAAGGGGGCAACCCGAATGAATGCCAACGGCAAGTGGCGGGTCATCAAGGATTTGCCCAAAGAGGAACGATCCTTTGAGCACGACTACCATGTTGTCGATTGGCACGGAAACGACCATTACGGAACTTGCTGGCAGAGTCGTTGGTGCTATCAGCGGGAACTGGTTCCGCCGACTGAACTCGCATTCATTATTGAAGACGGAGTTCTATACTCTCCGCTGTTGGAGAATGTTGACAGCAATCTTACCTGCATCAAGGTAGCAATGAACATTGCACTGGAAATGTTGGGACGCTGCGAGGTGTGGACGGCGGAACGTGTACCTGCAATACCGCCAGTCAAACAAGCTGAGGTTCCGTGGGAGATTCTCCGCCCGGGCACCAAAATTCAAGATGATTGGGAACGGTATATCGATAAAATCGTTGAGAATAGGCCGAAAGGTCAGCAATCGGTGATTCGTCGCCGCCATGAGCATCTATGGCATATGGCGCCTGACTTCTGTGTCCTGGGAGCCCAAAATTTCTGGGGCTATGTTGTCTATGGCTTTACAAAGCTGAATCTCTTTGTCTTTGAGTGCAATGAGATCAACAATGCCACATATATTTTTCGCGGGGACTGGGAGGCAGCCTCTCAACTCACAAAAACGGAGGTGCTTTCGGGACATTTTCAGGAAGCTCGGATTTACCACAGTGATGGGTGGTACGAAAATATCAGCAAGTTGATTGCTCGCTTTCGTAAGGAGGTGGCATGATGGGAAAGAATCAGCATGTAACACCGCACCCTAAGGGGGGATGGCAGGTTAAGGGTGCTGGCAATTCCAAGGCAACTGTCAGAACCAGCACACAAAAAGAGGCCGCCGATATCGCGCGTCGAATCGCCATCAACCAACATTCCGAACGGCTGATTCACAGAGTTACCGGCGAAATCCGTCAAAAAAATTCTTATGGTCACGATCCATATCCTCCAAAAGGGTAACCTTCCCGCTGGATTCTCCTGCCATCGCTGGTACAGGTGTCAGGAAGGACGCATCATTCCATCTGGAAAAGTGTTGTACATTGTGCTATGATGTTCTTAAATCATCCAACCATCCATCTCAAGCAAAACCCCTGATAGGATGGCCTGGATAGATTTTTGATAGCAAAAGTCCGAATAGACCTTAGGATAAGGATAATCTGCATCAAATAAAATCACGACGAATTAAATTCTCTATACAAAAAAGTTTAGAAATGGATTTAACTCGGCGAGTGGGAATAATTTCAGAGGCCCAGGAAAGCCCGTAGTTACTGGGTTTTTGAGGGGTTAAGGCCCGTTGTGGCAACGATTTGGCGACACTTTTTCATTATTCATAAAAAGAGAGCTAACTGATTTTGATTAGTCAGTTAGCTCTCTTTTTAGTTTAAGTTTTCTTCTTCAATATCTTTAATTGTTTTGTGCTCGGATGTTTTCCATTCTGTCCGCCCATTTGCGTTTCTTCCCATTACGACAGCGGCGGCCAAAGAAGGCCTTGTAAAAATATAGTCTTGCAAAAAATGAAATTCTGAGTCGATAATGCCCTTGTTCATTAGTTCACTACGGACACGAATCAAACTTTCAGTCATACTCGGAACAGTTGATGTAGCTACTGTAGAGCCTTTAAGAACTGCAAATCCATCTGCAACAATGACTCCCTTTGCATCGGCTCCGCGAGCTGCTTGAATATAAAAGAGAACCTGATTGTCTCTTTGCTTAATAGAACTATCTTCGATTGTGTCAAAGATTTTGTACCCAAGGGTGTTCACCAGTAATTTTGCATTGCTGATGAATTCTAATATCATAGCTTCATCATATTCAGAAATAGATGAGCAAGTTGGCACTGTGTTGTTGATTACTACGGACCTTCCAGCCGTTTTAGCGAGCTCATAGAATTTGTTCTCTAAAAATTTGACATGAGCTTTATTTAGCAAGTTGTCCTTGCTGACGACAACAATACAATCGCTCCAGTACGAGGTATCCCTTAGGTGCTGCTTTAGTCGTGTTATCATTTTTTCAGCCTCACCAACATACAGCGTGTCTACATTATCTTCATCTTTTCCTAAAAGAAAATAGACACCAGTATTTTCAGCATCTGGTCGTTCTGAAAAAGCACCTAATTCATTTCGGGATATCTTATATACTCTCCCATTCCAGTTAGAAAACTCACACATAATGCGACCGTTTGGATTTCCGTCGAAGATATACATTTGAATTGTTTTGCTAAATGCCAAAAAGATCGCCCCCTGTCAGAATTATCAGCATTTTTAAATATATCACTCAATTTCTATGCCATAACTTCAGCAATCTTTTGTACTTTGTCAAATTCCAGATAATGAAAGCACACCGCCTGCTTCTTTGCAAACTTTCTCTCTTTTAGCTTGGGTGCTGGATGAAAAGTGCTAAAATCGATGCAGTTATTCTAAAACCACTATACCAGACCTGGATGAAAAAAGCAATTCCTCCAAAAGAGATTTGAAGGAACTTTACCGAAAGATGCGCCGCATGAGCGACCCGGCTTACCTGCACACTGTGACCCTGGACGAGCTGATGGATAATGTGTTCGAGGGCAAGTCTGCGGTGATTAAGAACCTGCTCTATACCGGATCAGCGGCTGC
>ENA-OOXJ01001576-OOXJ01001576.1-human-gut-metagenome-genome-assembly--contig:-NODE-1576-length-13971-cov-2.336160_pt1 | contig 13971 bp, 10 predicted proteins | sample MGYA00241587_ERZ501343 | MGnify/ENA primary metagenome ERZ501343 (study PRJEB25962, sample SAMEA2042918) | human gut metagenome | biome: human gut; feature: human-associated habitat; material: faeces... | reverse complement strand
TTCTGATTCGGTGGCGCTTCTGTGTGTCGAGATGGCATATGCGGCGGAATTGGCCCTATACTTAATCCTTACGTCGCTCTGCGAGGGAAAGGATGTGCCATGGCAAAGGCTGTTAAGACGTCAAAAACCAATGCGATGCGCGAGCTGGAAAGCGCCGGCATCTCCTATGTTCTCCATACGTACGAAGACGATGGCGACGAATCGTCGGGGCTGGGCGTCGCGATTTCCGAGCAGCTTGGCGAGGAGCCCGGTCAGGGATTTAAGACCCTGGTCTGCACGACGCCGTCCAACGACCATGTCGTGTGCTGCATTCCCGTTGCCGACGAGCTCGACCTCAAGGCCGCCGCGCGCGCCGCAGGCGAAAAGTCGCTGACCATGATGCATGTCAAAGATTTGCTTGCCGCGACGGGGTATGTCCGCGGCGGTTGCAGTCCGGTCGGTATGAAAAAACGCTTCCGGACTCTGATCGATGAGACATGCGTCCTTTGGGATACCATTTTTATCTCGGGTGGCAAGCGCGGCTATCAGCTTGAGCTTGCTCCCGATGACTTAGTTGCATTTTGCGGGGCGACGGTTGCCCCGATCACGAGAGAGGACTGAGCGATGCCGCAGGAAGAATCAAAGCGCGGAGCTCACTTTGCAAAAGGGTCGGCTCCTCAGACGCCCGCGCCCGAGGCCGCTTCGTTCGATAACGAGATTCGAAACGCCTGGTCCGCTGCCGCTGACCCGGGCGAGACAGCCGTGTACTTGCGTGCCGCCGGTGCCGGCACGGCACTTCCCCGTACGGTTCTTTCTTCGGCTCGTCCCGATGAGACGGCTGTCTTTTTGGCCGCCGCTCAATCGAGCGCCAGTGTGATGCCGATCGCCTCCGAGGCTCCTCGTGCGCCGCGTCCCGATGAGACGGCGGTGTTTTTGATGGCAGCCCAGGGAAAGAGCACCCCGCAGAGCGCTCCTGCCGCTCGTTCCGCCAAGCCCACGGCTCATGATGATGGCGAACCGCTTCTTTCGGATGACGAATGGTCGCCGCTTGGTTCGACCGATCCCGTCGAGGGCGTGGCCATCGACGGTGATGACGACTGGGACCCTCTGTCGTTTTCTGCCCGAACCGTCGCCGCCAATGAAGTTGACACGGTGTTTGGCGACCATGCCATATTCGATGGTGATGCCGTATCCGGTAACAACATGCCGAACAGCGATGACGCCGCACCTGCTGATGACGCCGTTTTGGTTGACGATCCCTTTGCGATGACCGGCTCCTTTGCCGTCGTGGACGATTTGCCGCCACAAGATGAGGTTTATGAGGACTCTCAGGACGACGTAGACGATATGGGTTCGTCGGACTACTCCACGGTTGGTCGTTCTGCTGGCCTTATGACCGTGCTGACCATCGTGTCGCGTGTCACCGGGTTTATCCGCACGTGGGCCATGGCGGCCGCCATCGGTATGTCGCTGCTCTCGTCCTCCTATCAGGTTGCCAACAACCTGCCCAACATGCTCTACGAGCTCGTGATGGGCGGCATGCTCGTTACGGCGTTTTTGCCGGTGTATATGGGTGTGAGGCGCGAGCAGGGCCGCGAGGCATCGAACGAGTATGTCGGCAACCTGCTTGGTATTCTGCTTCTGCTGCTGGGCGGTATCTCGCTGCTGGGTACCGTGTTTGCTCCCGGCTTTATTTGGACGCAGTCGTTCCTTTCGGGCGATGGCGGCAGCATGGATACCGCTGCGTTCATGTTCCGCTTCTTTGCTATTCAAATTCTGTTTTATGGCTTGGGCTCGGTGTTCTCGGGCGTTCTCAACGCACACCGCGACTATTTCTGGTCGACGTTTGCCCCGGTTCTCAACAATGTCATCGTCATCGCCAGCTTTATGGGCTTTGCTCCCGTGTCTGCACAATTTGGCGAGCAGGCCGGTATTATCTTGATCGCAGTTGGTACGACCCTCGGCGTCTTTGTCCAGATGGCCTGCCAGATTCCCGCGCTTGGCAAGCATGGCGTGCATCCTCATATCCATATCGACTTTAAGGATCCCGCGCTGCGACAGACGATCGCGCTTGGTATCCCGACGCTGCTCGCCACGGTGTGCATGTTTGTCTCGACCTCCATTACCAATGCCGCCGCGCTGGTGGTGCAGCCCGAGACCGGCCCTTCCGTCATCGCATATGCGCGCCTGTGGTACACATTGCCCTATGCGCTGATCGCCGCCTCGCTTTCGACGGCACTCTATACCGAACTCTCTCACGATGCGCAGGAGAAGGATTACGACAGCGTCCGCACGGGCATTTCGCGCGGTGTCGCCCAGATGCTCTTCTTCCTGATTCCGTTTGCGATGTATCTGATCGTCTTCGCCCGTCCGCTCAACATGATCTACTGCGCCGGCAAGTTCGATGAATCCGGTGTGGCGCTGGTGTCGGAGTTCCTTATCTATCTGGCACTTTCCCTGCCGCTCTACGGCGTGGTCGTGCTGATGCAGAAGAGCTTCTCGGCCCTGCTCGATATGAAACCTTATAGCCGCTATTGCCTGTACTCCGCTATCGGCCAGGCCGGTTCGGTGCTGCTGTTTGGCGTGGTGCTGGGCTACGGTATGCCGGCAATTGCGCTTTCGTACGTCGTTGACTACGTGGTCTTGGTCGGATGCTCACTGTGGTGGCTGCGCCGTCGTCTGCATGGCCTTCAGGTCAAGTCTATCCTGCATGGCGGTTTCTTCGGCCTACTGTTCGGTGGCTTGGGCGCTGCCGCGGGCGCCGGCGTCATGTGGGCACTTGAGCACTTTGTCGGAGCGCTTGGCAGCTCGATCCTCATTACCCTGGGCTACGTTTGTGTTGCAGGTGTCGTCTCGCTCGCTGTAACTTTTGGTCTTGCCTTCGTCTTTAAGATGCCCGAGGTCTCGGCGCTGCTTCGTCGCAAGTAGGTGCGCGTGGCAGGTCACGACAACATTCCAACACTTGCCGAGCAGGTTTCGCGCGTTCCCACGCAACCCGGCTGCTACCTTTGGAAAGATGCCAAGGGTGATGTCATCTATGTGGGCAAGGCAAAAAACCTGCGTGCCCGTATGCGTCAATACGTGACGCTGCAGGACGAGCGTCAAAAGATCCCGCTCATGATGCAGCTGGTGGCGAGCTTCGACTATATCGTGGTGGAGACCGAGCACGAGGCATTGGTGCTCGAGCGCAATCTGATTGGCCAGTACCATCCGTACTTTAACGTCGATCTCAAAGACGATAAAAGCTATCCCTTTATCGCCATTACCAAGAGCGACTTGTTTCCGGCTATTAAATACACGCGAGAGCGTCATAAACCGGGAACGCGCTATTTTGGCCCCTATACCGATAGCCGTGCGGCGCGTGAGACCATCGATACGCTACGCAAGGTTATTCCTATTTGCTCGGCATCCTGTGCGGAATGGCGCCGCTGCCGCCGCATCGTCGAATCTCATAAGGGCGAAGAAGACATCGTCAATATGATTTGCGCGCAAAACGGGCGTCCCTGCTTTGACTACCATGTCGGGCGCGGGCCGGGCGCATGCATCGGCGCGATTTCCCCTGCCGACTATGCCAAGAACGTCAAACGTGTCGAACGTTTCTTGTCGGGCCATCGCAAGGATGTCGTTGACGAGCTTACGTCCGAGATGACGGAGGCAGCCGAGACGCTCGATTTTGAGCGTGCGGCGCGCGTCAAGCGTCGCCTGGAAGTCATTAGGGGCCTGGACGATCGCCAACAGGTCGTTTTTCCATCGAGCGTCGATATCGACGTCATCGGCTTCTATCGCGAAGAGACTATCTCTGCCGCCTGTGTCTTTGTCGTTCGCGAGGGCCGAACGGTTCGAACTTGTGAGTTCATCCTCGATAAAGGCCTGGATGTCGACGAGGAAGAGCTTCAATCGGGCTTTCTTAAGCGCTATTACGACGAGACGGCTGATATTCCAGCCGAGATCAATCTCTCTGTCGAGCTTGAGGACGCCGAAGCGTTGGGGGAGTGGCTTGCGGGCAAGCGCGAACGCTCTTGCCATCTCCATAGGCCGCAGCGCGGCGAAAAGCACCGCCTGCTCGATATGGCTTCCAAAAATGCGCGCCATGCCCTCATGCGCTACATGATGCGCACGGGGTATGCTGACGATCGCACTAATCAGGCGCTCCTGGAGCTCGAAAGCGCGCTGGCGCTGCCTGCGCCGCCGTTGCGCATCGAGTGCTTCGATATCTCGACGTTGCACGGCACCTTTACCGTCGCTTCGATGGTGGTATTTACCAACGGCCGTGCCGACAAGGGCCAGTATCGTCGCTTTAAAATTCAGGCCGAATTGGACGAGGCGAACGACTTCGTATCGATGTCAGAGGTTCTGGGGCGTCGCTATGCTCCCGAGCGCATGGCGGACGAGCGCTTTGGCTCGCGCCCCGTTTTGCTCGTTGTCGATGGCGGCAAGCCGCAATTGACCGCTGCAATTAAGCAACTTGAGGCGCTTGGCCTCGATATACCAGTTTGTGGCTTGGCAAAGGCCGATGAGGAAGTTTTCGTGCCGTGGGACGAGACCCCCGTCGTGCTGCCGACCGGCTCCGCTTCGCTTTATCTGATCAAGCAGGTTCGCGATGAATCCCACCGATTTGCGATTACGTTCCATCGCGAGTTGCGCGATAAGGCTATGACGGTTTCGGTGCTTGACGACGTTCCGGGCGTGGGACCCACCAGAAAACGTGCCATTATGCGCCATTTTGGCTCGATGAAGCGTTTGCGCGCGGCAAGCGAGCAGGAGATTGCGGAAGTTCGAGGCGTTCCGGCCGATGTCGCCAAAGCGGTCCACGAGGCACTTGTTGCATGGAATGCCGAGCGCGCCCAGGCATCGGCCAGCCGTTCCGAAAACTAAACGCGCTTCTAAACAACTGATATACATGATTGGCTGATTTTCAATCATTTATTTCGCGGCGATTACCTGCTGATTTCGGGTTTTATTAACGCTAAAACGTTTGACTAGCCATGGTGAATAACCCTGCTATCCTGCGGGTTGACGAAGACTGATATCTCACCTCGCCGATACATACTGTCTGTCGAATCGTTTGTCAATGAATTCGGTGAACGGTAGTAAATACCGTTCAAGCGTATGTATGTATCGGTCGCCGAGCGCGGCACCCAAGTTGGGTTTGTCGGTAGGTAAGGTATATATTGTCCGCAAGTTGCGCGGGGGCAAGTCTAGGTGCTCCCGGGTAAGATTCTCTATTGATAGGAGAAGACATGGCCATCATCAACAAGGGTATGTCCAGGCGTTCGTTCCTCGGCCTCACCGGCAGCGTCGCTGCTGTCGCAGGGCTTGGTCTCACCGGCTGCGGTGGCAGCTCTAGCGACGAGGGTTCCGCTTCCGGTTCCACCGATTCCGCCAACCGTGGCGGCGGCGTGATCACCGCTGGTTCCGCTTACGCTCCGTCCAGCTTCGACCCCGCCAGCACCGGCTCCGCTGTGGGCCTGGGTGCTAACTGGCACGTCGTCGAGGGCCTCTACGGCATCGATTACCACGACTACAGCACCTTCAACGAGCTCGCCACCGACGACCCCAAGTCTGTGGACGACACCACTTTCGAGGTTACCATCCGCAAGGGCGCCAAGTTCTCCGATGGCACCGAGGTCACCGCTGACGATGTCGTTGCCTCCTACACCGCTTGCGCCGCTTCCGCTACCTATGCTCCGTTCTTCCAGCCCTTCGAGTCCATCGAGGCTAAGGACGCCAGCACCGTGACGGTCAAGACCAAGGTCCCCAACTTCTCTCTGCTCAAGGATCGTCTTGCCATCATCCGCGTTACCCCGGCCACCCAGACCGAGGAGGATCGCGCCAAGCAGCCGATCGGCTCCGGCCCCTGGATGTACGACTCTATCTCCGATACCGAGATCACCCTGGTTCCCAACCCCGAGTACAACGGTGAGTATGCTGCCGAGGATAAGAAGATCCAGTACAGCATCCTGACCGACCCCACCGCTCGCGTTACCGCTCAGCAGGAGGGCTCCACGCTCGTTATGGAGCTCGTTACCGCTGACGCCGTCGACCAGCTCGAGAGCGCCGGCTGCAAGATCGATAACGTTCAGGGTTTCGGTACCCGCTTCATCATGTTCAACGTCGCCAAGGAGCCTTGGAACGACGTCAAGGTCCGTCAGGCTGTTATGTATGCGCTCGACACCGAGAAGATGGTTAGCAACACCTTCGCCGGCCTTGCCACCGCTGCCAGCTGCTACCTGCCCAAGAGCTTCACCAACTATCATGAGGCTTCCACGGTGTACAAGACCGACGCCAAGAAGGCTAAGAAGCTCATCGAGGAGTCCGGCATCACCCCGGGTGCCATCACCCTGCGCACCACCGATAACGAGCAGATTAAGGGCATGGCCGCCCAGGTCAAGAACGACCTCGACGCTCTCGGCTTCGAGGTGACCATCCAGACCGATACCTCGCCGGCCACCTACGCTGCCATCGACGGCGGCGAGGCCTACGATATCCTCCTTGCCCCTGGCGATCCTTCCTGCTTCGGCGCCGACCCCGACCTGCTGCTCAACTGGTGGTACGGCGACAACGTCTGGATGCAGACCCGTTGCCCGTGGAAGGAGTCCGCTGAGTGGCAGAAGCTCCACGGTCTCATGGACGAGGCTCTTGCCGCCGAGGGCGACGAGCAGCAGAAGAAGTGGAACGAGTGCTTCGACATCATCGCCGACAACGCCGTTCTGTACCCCGTTGTCCACGTCAAGACCGTCTCCGCTTCCTGGGACGATCCGTCCACTGCGCCCAACGGCGAGGCCCTCGATGGCTTCAAGGGCATCGGCACGACGAGCATGTCCTTCAGGGGCGTCGCGACCGTCAAGGCGTAAGACTCGCTTGAGTCTGTATGCAGGATGTCGGCCGTTGGGACCGTATCCTCATAGTTGAAACAAAGACCCGGGCGGCAACGATGTCGCTCGGGTCTTGTAATGAGTATCCGTACTCATATACCAGTTGGTCCTACCGACAAAAGAAAGGGGAGAGAACGTGAACAACTTGCTACGTTTGATTGGAAGGCGTCTTGTGGCGCTGCCGATCATGGCATTGGGCGTCACCGTCCTGGTGTTCTTCCTTATGTCGTTCTCCAAGACCGACCCCGCCTACACGGCGTTGGGTGACGGTGCCTCGCCCGAGGCGGTTGCCGAGTACCATGAGAAGTATGGTCTGGACGACCCCTGGCCCGTGCGCTACGTGCGCTATATGGGCGATTTGATTCATGGCGACATGGGCACCTATGGTGCTGCTCGCAACTCCGTTGCCAAGCGCATCTCCACGGCCCTGCCCGTCACGATGCAGCTGACCTTCATCGGTCTTGCCATCGGTGCGGTCGTTTCGTTTTTGCTCGGCGTCATCGCGGCACTCTATCGCGACAAATGGCCGGACCAAGTGATCCGCGTCTTTTCCATCGCCGGCTTGGCAACCCCGTCGTTCTGGCTTGCCGTTCTGTTGATCCTGCTGTTCTCTTCCTACCTTAAGGTGCTCCCGGCATCGGGTGCTCTGCCTCACTTCACCACGAATCCTGTTGGCTATCTGGGACGTATGATCATGCCCGCTATCGCCTTGGCATTTCCGCTGACGGGTCAGATGACTCGTATCGTGCGTACCGCCATGGTCGAGGAGCTCGACAAGGACTATGTCCGTATGGCTCGCGGCGCCGGCGTTCCCGAGAAGGTCGTCGTCGGCATCAACGTTCTTCGCAATGCGCTGATCACCCCGGTCACCACCCTCGGTCTTAAGATCGGCTACCTCATGGGCGGCGCCGTCGTCATCGAGGTTATCTTCAACCTCCCCGGCATGGGCACCGCGATTCTGCAGGGCGTTCAGGGCAACGAGGCGAACCTGGTTCAGGGCGTCGTTATCGTCGTTGCTCTTGCCTTCATCATCATCAACATCGTGGTTGACATGCTCTACCTGCTCATCAACCCGCGCATCAGGACGGTGTAGATTATGGTAAAGATTCGAGAGAAGCAAACCGAGCAGCTCGAGAAGGCTGCCTCCAAGGGGCTCAAGCTCGGTGGCTGGAAGAAGATGACGCTGTCTTCTAAGATTGCCGCCGTCGTGCTGGTGCTGGTCGCCCTGACTGCGATCCTTGCTCCCCTGCTTGCCCCCTATAGCCCGGTCGAGATCTTTACGGCTCGCCAGGCTCCCGGCAACGGGTTTATCTTCGGTACCGACGACAAGGGCCGCGACATCCTTTCGCGCATGCTCTACGGCGGACGTTACTCGCTGATCATCGGCTTTGGTGCTACCGCTATGGCTTTGGTCTGTGGTTCCGTTGTCGGCGCTCTTGCAGCGGTTTCGCGCAAGGCCGTTTCCGAGACGATCATGCGTATCCTGGACATCATCATGTCCATCCCGGGTATCGCCCTCGCAGCCGTTTTCGTTTCCATCCTGGGCAATTCCGTGCCGTCGATCATCTTTGCGATCGGCTTTATGTACACCCCGCAGATCGCCCGTATCGTGCGCGCCAACATCGTGTCCGAGTACGGTGAGGACTATGTCCGCGCGGTCATCGTGTCCGGCGCCAAGGCTCCGTGGATTCTGATCAAGCATGTTCTGCGCAACTGCATCGCTCCGATTATGGTCTTCACCGTTACCCTGGTCGCCGACGCCATCATCTTCGAGGCCTCGCTGACCTTCATCGGCGCCGGCATCCAGGAGCCCACCGCTACCTGGGGCAACATTCTCGCCGACGCTCGCGGTGGCGTGCTCGCTGGCCGTTGGTGGCAGGCACTGTTCCCGGGTCTGGCCATCATGATCACCTGCCTGGCGCTCAACATCCTCTCCGAGGGCATTACCGACGCTATGGATCCGACCGATTCCTCCAAGCGTCGCGAGGCCGACCTGCTGGTCTCTGACCCCGTTCGTGCCTACAAGGAGCAGGCTCAGTCCCTGTCCGCCCGTCTTGGCGCCCTGCGCGATGTCGAGCTCAAGCGTAACGACCGCCATGTGCCCGACGAGTCCGTTGAGCCGATTCTTTCGGTCCGCGATTTCTGCATCCAGTTTGAGCATCACGGTGATATCAACGTCGTCGACCATGTCAACTTTGACGTCCGTCCTGGTCAGACCATGGGCCTGGTGGGCGAGTCCGGTTGCGGTAAGTCCATCACCACGCTGGCCATCATGGGCCTGACCGATGAGGACGAGCACCTTTCCGGCGAGGTCCTCTGGGAGGGCCGTGACCTGCTCAAGATGAGCAAGAAGGAGTGGTTCGGCCTGCGCGGTACCGATATCGCCATGGTCTATCAGGACGCCCTGTCCTCGCTCAACCCCTCTATGCTCATCTCTGCCCAGATGAAGCAGCTCACCAAGCGCGGCGGCACCCGTAGCGCCGAGGAACTCCTGGAGCTCGTGGGCCTCGACCCCAAGCGTACGCTCGAGAGCTATCCGCACGAGCTTTCCGGTGGTCAGCGTCAGCGCGTTCTGATCGCTATGGCCCTTACCCGCGACCCCAAGCTGGTCATCTGCGACGAGCCCACGACCGCTCTGGACGTTACGGTCCAGAAGCAGGTCATCAAGCTGCTCAACGACCTTCAGGCCAAGCTCGGCTTTGCCATGATCTTCGTTTCGCACGACCTGGCTCTGGTCGCCGAGGTTGCCCATAACATCACGGTTATGTACGCCGGCCAGGTTATCGAGCAGGCGCCCACCAAGGAGCTGCTCACCAACCCGATTCACGAGTACACCCGCGGCCTTCTGGGTTCCGTCCTGTCCATCGAGAGCGGTTCGGGCCGCCTGCACCAGGTGCCCGGCGCCGTTCCGAGCCCGCGCGATTTCCCCAAGGGCGATCGCTTCGCGCCCCGCTCGAGCCATCCGCGCATTGGCCTGGACACCCGTCCGGTCTTCAAGCGCGTGCCCGGCACCGAGCACTTCTATTCCGAGCTCCCCGATGAGGTGCTCAAGGCAAATGGTTTGACCCCTCACGCGGAGGTGATGTAGATGAGCGAGACCGCAGTCAACGGCGTCGAGCCGATCATCTTCCTTGATGACGTCCACGTCACCTTTAGGACCCGTACCGGCTCGATTCTGCACCCCAACCTGGTTCACGCCGTCCAGGGTGTAACGATTAAGCTCATGCCCGGCCAGACGATCGGCATCGTCGGCGAGTCCGGTTGCGGAAAGTCAACCACCGCCAACGTCATGTGCGGCCTGCAGGCCCCCACGAGCGGCAAGGTCTACTTTAAGGGCAAGGACGTTACCAAGCGTACCGCCGAGGACCGTCGCCACATGGGTCGCGTCATCTCGGTCGTGTTCCAGAACCCGGCCACGGCGCTCAACCCCCGCATGGTCGTTCGCGAGCAACTGCTCGACCCCATGCGCGTCCACAACTTGGGTACCGAGGCCGAGCAGGAGAAGCGCGTCAAGGAGCTCTTGGAGCTCACCGGTCTGCCCAGCTCCGCCGCCGAGGTTCTTCCCGGCCAGCTTTCGGGCGGCCAGCGCCAGCGCGTGGCTATCGCGCGTGCCCTGTCGCTGAACCCCGATGCCATCATCGCCGACGAGCCCACCTCGGCTCTGGACGTTTCGGTCCGCGCGCAGATTCTGAACCTGCTGACCGACCTTAAGAAGGAGCTCGGCCTGGCCATGGTGTTCATCAGCCATGACATCCAGACGGTCCGCTATATCTCTGACGACATCATCGTTATGAATGGCGGCAAGATCGTTGAGCAGGGCGAGGCCAAGCAGGTTTTCCAGCACCCCCAGGACCCCTACACCAAGATGCTGCTCGGCGCTGCGCCGTCGCTGCTGCATCCCAAGCTCGGCGAGTAGCCTCGCTTTCCCTCCCGTGCGCCCGGTTCCCTTGCCGGGCGCACCTCCGTTGCGATTTCGAAAGGTTGGGTTCACGAGCCATGCCAAGTGCTCAGGAGCTACAACAGCAATTTGGTGAATATCGAGGCGCTATGCCCCGTCCATCGGATTTCGATCTCTTTTGGAAGGACCGCATGGCCGAGGCCGACGCCGTCGAGCTCGACTACGCGATTGAGGCGGCTTCGGTTGCGGATTCCGCGACCTGTCGGTTTTTCGACCTCTGGTATACCGGCATGTGTGGTGCACGCCTGCATGCCAAGTACCTTAAACCCGTCTCGGACGAGCTGGTGCCATTGGTACTTCAGTTCCATGGGTATCCGGGTGCGAGCCGCAGCTGGTTTGAGCAGGCGTCGTTTGCGGGCATGGGCATGGCGCTCATTGCTCTCGATTGTCCTGGCCAAGGAGGCCCCTCCGAGGACATTGGTGGATTTGAGGGCACGACGGTCGCGGGCCATATCGTCGCCGGTATCGACGGCGACCCGGCCAACCTCTACTATGTCCGCCTACATCAGGATATCCGCATTCTGTGTCGTATCGTTCGCGAGCTCGAGGGCATCGATCTTACCCGCGTGTATGTGAACGGCGCATCGCAGGGCGGCGGTTTGGGTATTGCAACCTGCGCGCTTAACAGCGAGCTTATCAATCGCGCCGCCATCCTCTATCCCTTCTTATCGGACTTCCGCCTGGTTTGGGATCTGGACGCCGACGATATTGCCTACGAGGGTCTGCGCTATTGGTCGCGTTGGTTTGACGAGGACTCGACTCGTATCGAGGAAGCCTATGCCAAGCTGGCGTACTTCGATTCCAAGAATTTTGCTCCCATGGTCAAGTGCCCCGTGCTGTTTGGCACGGGCACGGCCGATATCGTCTGTCCGCCGGCAACGCAGTTTGCGGTGTACAACAACCTGTCCTGCGACAAGCGTCATGAGTTCTTTGAAGGCTTTGGCCACGAGGAGATTCAGGATTTTGACGATCTGATCATTCCGTTTTTCTGTGAGGGAGGGGAGGCTCATGTCTAAGTGCGAGAGCAATGTTGACGAGCTGATAGTCCCCGGGCTCGTGGGAATTCCTGGAACGGTTTCGTCAAGGCTCGCAGAATATCAGGACTGGCACGGTGATGTCCAAGCAGATGTTTCTGATTTAGAGACATGCGCTTCGAATCTTGAGATTCAAGGCCTGGCCATTACGGCAATTGACTTTGTTAACCCTTGCGCCCGTTACTCGGAGGTTTCCTTTAAGCTCGGTGACGATGCGGTCCACGCTCGTTTGATTGAGCCTGTCGGTCGTGCCCGAGTATCTGAGCGCGTGCCGCTGTGCCTGATGTTCCATGACATCGATCGGCCTGTGCGCGGCTGGCATCACATGACGAGATTTGCCGCCATGGGGTATGCCGTCCTCGCGCTGGATGACGATGTTGCTGGTGCGGACGACCTGCAGCGGGGGATTGCTTCACCCGCTTTTGTCGAGCGCGTCCGTTGGGGTTGCGCGATGGCGAAGGTTGCGCGCAATCTTGATGGCATGGACCCCGACCGCATTTTTGCGTGGGGCGAGGGCCTTGGCGGCGGTGTTGCGCTGGCGGTTTCTGCTCTGGACGAGCGGGGCCTCGCTTGCACGGCGGTTGCCAATCCGCTTCCCGGCGGTCTCGAGGCGCTGTCGTCTCGGGTGCGCGGATCGGTGCTCATGGGCACATCGCTTATGGACGCCGTGAGCGATCCCAAGGGCCAGTTTGCCGTATTCAACGGTCTTGAGTGTGACCGAAGGCATATCATCTATGCCAAATACGCTCACGAGCGCATCAATGCGTTCGAAAACGAAGTCGTCGACTTCTTTAACCAAACGTTCTACCCGTGTTCTTTGGCCTAGACGGCCTGGACACTGCCAACAAGAGTGGGCGGCATAGGGCCGCTCGCCAGACAACTAAGGAGATTCTTGTGGCAACTCAGAAATTCACCGGCGTTATCCCTCCCGTCGTTGTTCCCGATACCGAAGACCACCAGCTCGATGTTGCCTCCTTTGAGCGCAGCATCAACCGCATGATCGATGCCGGCGTCGATGGCCTGTTCTTCCTGGGATCCTCGGGCGAGGTCGTCTTCTCCACCGACGAGCGCCGTCGCCAGATTGTCGCCGAGGCCGTGCGCATCGTCGACCACCGCGTGCCTGTTCTGGTCGGCATCATCGACACCGAGACCGAGCGCATGATCGAGCACGGCAAGGTCGCTCAGGAGCTGGGTGCCGATGCGCTTGTCGCCACCTGCCCGTTCTATGCCCTGCAGGGCATGACCGAGGTCGAGGAGCACTTCCGCATCCTGCACGAGGAGCTCGACCTGCCCATCTTTGCCTATGACATTCCCGTGTGCGTTCACACCAAGCTCCCCTGGAAGCTCCTTGCTAAGCTCGGCGCCGAGGGCGTCCTGGCCGGCGTCAAGGATTCCTCGGGTGATGACATCTCGTTCCGCTACCTCATTCAGGAGAACGAGAAGAACGGCCATCCGATGAGCATCCTTACCGGCCATGAGGTCGTCGTCGACGGCGCTTACCTCGGTGGCGCCGACGGCTCTGTCCCGGGTCTCGCCAACGTTGAGCCCGAGGGCTACGTTCGTCAGTGGAAGGCCGCTCAGGCTGGTGACTGGGCTACCGTCAAGGCCGAGCAGGATCGCCTCAATGAGATTTCACACATCTGGGATGTCACCTCGGGCGTCCAGGGCTATGCCGGTGGCGTCGGCGCCTTCAAGACCGCTATGAACCTCATGGGCATCTTCGACAGCCCGACCATGCCGCGCCCGGTGAAGGCCATGACCGGTGAGAACGTCGAGGCGATTAAGAAGGTCCTCCAGGACAACGGTCTCCTGTAAAGCTTCCCCAGGCACCCGATCTTGGGGCTCAAGTGGTCGGGCGTGACCCATTAGGTCAACGCCCGACCACTTTCACCCCAACCTCGGGCACCTGGGAAACCTTTACCATGTTGCGGCGATAACACCGCCTTCATTTCCTGTAGTTGTTTTTTATCTCCGAAGGAGAACGACATGGAGAACAAGTACGTCTGCTCTGTCGATATCGGCGGAACTAAGATCGCGACTGCCATCATGGAGTACCCGGCTGACGGCGGTGTGCCCCATCCCGTTTTTGAGGCCGAGGTTCCTACCGAGGCTCAGGAGGGCGGCG
>ENA-OOXJ01001573-OOXJ01001573.1-human-gut-metagenome-genome-assembly--contig:-NODE-1573-length-13999-cov-8.008893_pt1 | contig 13999 bp, 10 predicted proteins | sample MGYA00241587_ERZ501343 | MGnify/ENA primary metagenome ERZ501343 (study PRJEB25962, sample SAMEA2042918) | human gut metagenome | biome: human gut; feature: human-associated habitat; material: faeces... | reverse complement strand
AACGGGCTGCAAATATATGGGCGATTTTTTAAACCACCAAATTTTTCTGCAAAAATTTTTGAAAAAATTTTGAAAATATTTTTCACTTTTTATCTAATCAACTTATTATCAAGAGAATTACTTTTTAAAAAATTTTTCATAGATTTGTACGAATTTTAGAGACAGTCATGAAAAAAAGAATTACCATCATCATTCTGCTCTCCACCATGAGCAGCCTCATGTCCCTCGGACGGACATTCGATCTCGGCGCATACGGGATACTCCCGGGCGCCGGAGACCTTTCCGGGAAAATAGCCTCCGCCCTCGACATTATCCGCAAGCAATGCAGGGAAGGCGACTCCGTCACATTGAGGCTCATGCCCGGGCGATACGATTTCCACCCGGACGAAGCCATGCAGCACACCTATTATATATCAAATCATGACCAGACCGGCTCCCAGGCCATAGGAATTGCCCTTGAAGGGTGGGACAACCTTACCCTGGACGGATGCGGGGCCGAACTGGTTTTCCATGGCGTAATGATTCCGCTGGCCGTCACGGACTCCAGGGGCTGTACCGTAAAAAAACTGTCCATAGACTTTGAAAATCCGCAGATTGCCCAGGTCCGCATAGTAGAGAACAGAGGCGGCGGAGGCATTGTATTCAAGCCGGAAAGCTGGGTCAGGTACCGGATTACCAGGGACTCGGTGTTTGAGACATACGGAGAGGGCTGGGCTCTGAAACCGTCCACCGGCATTGCCTTCGAGCCGGAGACGCGGCACATCCTGTGGAACACCGGTGACATTTTCTACGACACGAAAGGTGTAAGGGCAACGGAAGACGGACTGCTGGCCCCCCGCTGGCAGGACAGCCGTCTTGTTCCTGGAACCGTAGTGGCCATGCGCACATGGTACCGGCCCGCTCCAGGCATATTCCTGTATGGCAATACCGGAACCACTCTGAAGGATGTCAGGGTACATTACGCATTCGGCATGGGACTGATCGCCCAGTTCTGCGACGGGATCACTCTCGACGGATTCAGCGTATGCCTCAAGGGGGAAGACGACCCGAGATATTTCACCACACAGGCCGATGCGACCCACTTCTCCCAGTGCAAGGGTGTTATACACTCCTCTGGAGGGCTCTATGAGGGGGTGATGGACGATGCCGTCAATGTTCACGGAATCTACCTTAAGATAACAGGCCGGACCGGGGAGCGCACGGTCACCGCCAGATTCATGCACGACCAGGCCTGGGGATTCAGATGGGGAGAAGCCGGTGACTCGGTCAGGACAATAGACGCTGACGTAATGGAATATACCGGCACTACGCTGCACATCGAATCCATAAGCCCCGATGAAAGCTGTCACGGACAGAAAGAGCTGACCATCACGTTCAGGGAGCCGCTGGACACAGGCATCTTCCACAAAAACATAGGGATAGAGAATCTCAGCCGTACCCCTGAAGTGCTGTTTTCCGACAATATGGTACGGAACAACAGGGCCAGAGGCGCCCTCTTCAGCTCTCCACGCAGGACCGTAGTGGAGAACAACGTCTTCGACCACACCTCCGGCACAGCCATCCTGCTCTGCGGAGACTGCAACGGCTGGTACGAATCCGGTGCCTGCCGGGACGTGCTCATACGCGGCAACCGCTTCATCAATGCCCTCACCAGCATGTACCAGTTCACCATGGCGGTCATATCCATCTATCCCGAGATTCCCGATCTGGAAATGCAGACCGGGTACTTCCACGGCGGCACCCCGGGAGCAGTCACCATCACCGGCAACACCTTCGAGACATTCGACATGCCCATACTTTACGCGAAATCCATAGACGGGCTGATTTTCAAAAACAACATCATCACGGTCAACGACAGTTACAGGCCATTCCACAAAAACCGGAACAGATTTCTGCTCGAAAGGACCGACAATGTCGGGATATCTTATTAAATTTGCTATCTTAGAACCCAAACCTTCCTGATACTTATGAATGAAGAAAAGAAAAAAGTAACGCTTCCCGAGAACGCCTTCCGGGAGCTGAAGCCCGGCGAGAAGTACCAGCCCCTTCTCAATCCGGACAAAGTCTATCCAGAGGTCACCGTATGGTCCGTGACAATCGGCCTTGTGATGACCATAATCTTCTCCGCCGCAGCTGCCTTCCTCGGACTGAAGGTAGGACAGGTATTCGAGGCTGCCATCCCCATATCGATTATCGCGGTCGGTCTGTCCAGTGCCTTCAAGCGCAAGAACGCCTTGGGTGAAAATGTCATCATCCAGTCCATCGGAGCCTGCTCCGGCGTCATCGTGGCAGGCGCCATCTTCACCCTCCCCGCCCTGTACATCCTGCAGGACAGATACCCGGAACTGACAGTGGATTTCTCCAAGATATTCCTCAGTTCCCTCATCGGAGGCGTCCTCGGCATCCTGCTGCTCATTCCTTTCCGCAAATACTTCGTAAAGGAGCAGCACGGCAAATACCCCTTCCCTGAGGCCACTGCCACCACACAGGTGCTCGTCAGCGGCGAATCCGGCGGAAAAGGGGCCAAGACCCTGCTGATCAGCGGTCTGATCGGAGGACTCTACGACTTCATCGTCTCCACCTTCGGCTGGTGGTCCGAAGTGTTCACCTCCAGGGTACTGCCTTGGGGCGAACAGGTGGCTACCAACGCCAAGCTTCTGTTCAAGGTAAATGTCGGAGCGGCTGTCCTCGGCCTCGGCTACATCATCGGCCTCAAGTATTCCTTCATTATATGCTGCGGCTCGTTCCTGGTATGGTTCATCATCATTCCGCTGATGAATCTCATCTTCGGGGACAGCGTAGTGGACCTGATGGGCTCAGGCCTGACAGCCACCGTCGGCTCCATGTCGCCTGAGGAGATATTCACCAATTACGCCCGCCACATCGGCATCGGAGGCATCGCCACAGCAGGTATCATCGGCATCATCAAGTCCGCCGGCATCATCAAGTCCGCCCTCGGTCTGGCAGGCAAGGAGTTCCGCGGCAAAAAAGACGGGGCCGGAGCTCAGGAGGCACGTACCCAGAGAGACCTCTCCATGAAGATTATCATCATCGGTCTGGTCATTACCCTGGCCCTGATGTTCGTATTCTTCTATTTCGGAGTGCTGGACAACCTCTGGCACGCAGTGATAGCCCTGCTTGTAGTAGCCGTCATAGCATTCCTGTTCACCACCGTGGCTGCAAACGCCATTGCCATCGTCGGCACCAACCCTGTCAGCGGCATGACCCTGATGACCCTTATCCTTGCATCCATCATCCTCGTGGCCGCAGGCCTCAAAGGCACTTCAGGCATGGCCGCAGCCCTCATCATCGGAGGCGTGGTCTGCACCGCCCTCTCCATGGCCGGAGGCTTTATCACCGACCTGAAGATCGGTTACTGGATAGGCTCCACCCCGCGCAAGCAGGAGGGATGGAAATTCTTAGGGACAATAGTGGCAGCCGCCACCGTAGCAGGAGTGATGATGATCCTCAACGACACCTTCGGATTCACCGGTGAGGGAGCCCTCGTGGCACCTCAGGCCAATGCCATGGCCGCAGTCATCGAACCCCTGATGCTCGGAGGCAGCGCACCCTGGCTGATGTACGGCATAGGAGCGGCGATAGCCATCATCCTGACCCTGTTCAAGGTACCTGCCCTGCCATTTGCCCTCGGCATGTTCATCCCCATCGAGCTCAACCTTCCCCTTATGATTGGAGGAGCCGTCGCATGGTACGTAGGCTCCCGCAGCAAGGACAAGGCTGTCAATGAGGCCCGTAAGGAGAAAGGGACCCTCGTGGCATCCGGATTCATCGCCGGCGGAGCCCTCATGGGCGTAGTCTCGGCCATCATGCGTTTTGCGGACGTAAACCTGGTCAACACCGCATGGCAGTCCTCCACACCTGCCGTATGGGTTGCCCTTGGAGTCTATATCCTGCTGATAGCCTACATGATATGGGCCTGCAAGAAAACAGACGTCGTTGAAGACAAATAATGATGCTGAGCGACAGTAATTTCCCCATCGCACTGCTTCTGACCCTGATCGCGGGACTTTCCACCGGACTGGGCGGCGTAATCGTGCTTTTCACCCGTAAGTTCAGCACGAAGACCCTCTCCTTTGCCCTCGGATTCTCGGCCGGAGTGATGCTGTTCATTTCCCTGACGGAGTTGTTTACCGAGGCCTGTTCAAGCCTCGGCTCCGCCTTCGGGGACAAGACCGGAATGCTGTACACCGTGCTTGCATTCTTCTCGGGGATAGCACTCATCGCCCTCATAGACAACGTCATTCCCTCAAACGACAACCCTCACGAATATTCCGCCGCCCCCACCCCGGAGGGATGTCTGCCGGAAGCAGACAGTTCGAGGCTAATGCGGCTGGGACTTTTCTCCGTGATAGCCATTGCCATACACAATTTCCCAGAAGGCATGGCCACCTTCGTAAGCGCGATGGAGAATCCCCAGACCGGCATTTCCATAGCCGCGGCAGTAGCCATCCACAACATCCCTGAAGGCATAATGGTGGCGATACCCATATACTATGCAACGAGAAAAAAGGGCAAGGCCGTCGGAAACGCATTCCTGTCGGGTCTTGCCGAGCCTCTCGGGGGTGTCATCGGCTACCTGCTGCTCTCGAACATATTCGACAAGTCCCTGAACGGAGTCGTACTTGCCGCAGTGGCCGGTATCATGACCTACATTGCATTAGACGAACTTCTTCCGTCCGCCGAGAGGTTCGGTCATCACCACCTGTCCATCATCGGTGTCATAGCCGGCATGGCGGTAATGGCGGCAAGCATTATTTTGATTTAAACACTAAAACCAAATTGATATGGAAAAGATTGTTGACAGATTCCTGAGGTACGTGGCTTTCGACACCACTTCGAATCCGGACTCGCAGAGCCAGCCCAGTACCAACAAGCAGTTCGCCCTCCTGGAGCAGCTCCGCAAGGAACTCGTTGCCATGGGGCTGGAGAATGTCGAGCTGGACAAATACGGTTACCTGACGGCCTCAATTCCCTCAAATATAGAGGAAGATGTGCCCGCCATAGGCTTCATCGCACATGTGGACACATCCCCCGATGCCCCCGGCAGCGGCATCAAGCCCCGCTTCGTCGAGAACTACGACGGCAAGCCCATCGTGCTCAATGAACTTAAAGGCATGGAGCTCAACCCGGAGGAATTCCCGGAGCTGAAGGACTATGTGGGACAGACCCTGATCACCACCGACGGCAACACCCTGCTCGGAGCCGACGACAAGGCCGGAGTGGCCGAGATCATGGCTGCAGCAGAGTACATCATGGAGCATCCCGAATTCAGGCACGGCCCTGTCAGGATAGGCTTCACTCCCGATGAGGAAATAGGCCGCGGAGTAGACCATTTCGATGTGGCCAGGTTCGGGGCCAAATACGCCTACACCATGGACGGCGGGGCTATCGGAGAGCTTGAATACGAGAACTTCAACGCCGCCTCCGCCAAACTGCACATCCAGGGCCGCAACATCCATCCCGGCTACGCCAAGAACAAGATGCTCAATGCCATCCTCATAGCCTCTGAGCTCAACGACATGCTCCCGGTATGGCAGAGACCCGAATACACTGACGGATACGAAGGCTTCATCCACATCACCAAGTTCTCCGGAGTAGTCGAAGAGGCTGAGATCCAGTACATCATACGCGACCACGACTTCGAGCTCTTCGAGCGCAAGAAGAAGATGATTCAGGAATGCGCCGACTTCATCAACGGCAAATACGGCGCAGGCGTCGTGACTGTAGAGATCAAGGACCAGTACTACAATATGAGAAAAGAAGTGGAGCCCCACTACCACATCATCGAGAAAGCCGTCAAGGCCATGGAGGATGCGGGAGTGAAACCCAACATCCGCCCCATCCGCGGCGGCACAGACGGAGCCAGGCTCTCGTTCATGGGACTGCCCTGCCCCAATATTTTCGCCGGCGGACACAACTTCCACGGCAAATACGAGTACCTGCCCGTACAGAGCATGGAAAAGGCATCCGAGGTCATCCTCAACATCATCAGGAATTTCACTGAAAAATAAACTGCCAGAACTACTCAACATCATGATAGTCTCAACAACAAGCACTCTGCAGGACAAGCAGATAACAGCCTACCACGGAATAGTAACCGGTACCTGTATCATGGGAGCCAATGTCTTCCGTGACCTCTTCGCCGGCATACGCGACATAGTCGGAGGACGCTCGGGAGCATACGAGGAAGTAATCGAGAAAGCCAAGAACGAAGCCATACAGGAGATGGTGGACAAGGCCATGGGCATGAGGGCCAACGCCATCATCGGAGTGGACATCGACTACGAGACCGTGGGCGGCTCCATGCTTATGGTGGCAGTCAGCGGCACGGCGGTCACAGCCTTGTAAAACGTCGGAACAATGGAAGACATCCAGCTCAACGCACACAACAAGGAGGAATATCCCCCGATGCATACGGCCGAACACATCCTGAACCAGACGATGGTGAGGATGTTCGGCTGTCCCCGTTCGCGCAACGCCCATATAGAGCGCAAGAAGAGCAAGTGCGACTACCTGCTCTCCGAATGCCCGACTCCGGAGCAGGTGCAGGCCATCGAGGACAAGGTCAACGAGGTCATCGCAGCCGGTCTGCCGGTAAGGGTGGAGTTCGTTCCCCTGGCCGAGGCAGGCGCGATAGTGGATCTGAGCAAACTGCCTGAAAACGTCTCGGACACTCTCCGCATTGTACGCATAGGGGACTACGACGCCTGCGCATGCATAGGGGCACACGTGGCAGACACTTCGGAGATAGGCCGGTTCAGAATCATCTCCCACGACTACGCCGACGGACGCTGGCGGGTACGGTTCAAGCTTGAAGAGCCGAAAGGACTGCATCCGTAATCCAGTGTCACAAGTGGCACGGTAATTGACAGCTTTCATATCCAGGAACACTAACAAATCTGAGATATGAAAGCTTTTTCTTTTTTCGCGGCAGCTGCAGCGGCCGTCATCATGTCCTCAGTCACGCTCATGGCCCAGGACGCACCTTATACTGATAAATTCCGTTACATCGAGGTCACTGGCACCTCCGAGGTGGAGATAGTCCCGGACGAGATTCATTTCGTCATAGGCATCAAGGAATATTTCGAAGAAGAGTTCGACGGGGTATCCAAGCCGGAAGACTACAGGACCAAAGTCCGCATCGAGACCATCGAGTCGCAGATGCGGGATGCCCTGCACTCCATCGGTATCAGTGACAACGATATCCGGACCCAGGAGGTGGGCGACTACTGGAGGGAGCGCGGAATGGACTTCCTAATCGGCAAGAACCTGGACATCACCCTGCACGACTTCACCATGATAGACAGCATCATCTCCGTCATCGACACCAAGGGAGTCAGTTCCATGCGTATCGGCGACATGAGCCACAAGGACATCCTCAAATACCACGAGCAGGGAAAGAAGGACGCCGTGCTGGCAGCCAGACATAAGGCCGAATACATGGCCGGGGCCCTCGGTGAAAAACTGGGCCAGGTACTGAGCATCGTAGAGCACGGCGGCGGTACCGACCACTACACCGTCGTACAGAACAGCAAGATGCGCATGGACGGAGCCGCTTTCGGCTCTGAAGCCGCCCTTGCAGCTCCTGCCGCCTCAGCCTCCGACGCCTTCCGCACCATCAAGTACACCTACTCGGTCACCTGCCGGTTTGCACTCAGAGGGTTCTAAGATTCAATTCTCAAAAACTCTGAAGCCTCAGGTCATTTGGCGGGAAGGACTTTCATTCAGCGAGTCGGCAAAGTTGCCGGCGGGCGAGAATCTCGCGGGTACGGAGGGAGTCCTTGTAGGCGTTGTGGGCGTTGAGCCGGGTGATGTCGAGGGCGGCGTCGGAGTTGCCGGACCAGCGGCGGCAGTTGTACAGAGGTTCGTAGATGCGGCAGATGCGGTACTCGCGGGTCAGACGGAGGGCCACGCCGTAGTCCTCGCCGTAGGAGACGTTCTCGAATCCGCCGACCGAGCGCAGGGTCTGCACGTGGAAGGCCCGAGGCGCACCCAGACCGTTGATTCGCAGGGCATTGTTGTGGCCGTTAGTATCGGTCCACTCGCGGTGGTCAATTATTCCGGGTGGAATCGGGCGCAGGTCGAAATCGGTCATCGCATAGCTGCCGATAACCATGGCGCACCGCTCCCGGCGGAACACGTCCACAATCCGCTGCAGGGTATCCGGTCCGCTGTACATGTCGTCGCTGTCCAGCTGCACCGCATAGCGTCCGCAGAGCGGGTGATTGATTCCCAAATTCCAGCAGCCACCTATACCGAGACCGCTGTCAGGCCCCGGAATAATGTGAACCACACGGCTGTCCTCCGAGGCCACGGCCTCTATCCGCTCGGAAGTGCCGTCAGTGGAGCGGTTGTCTATCACGAGTACATTGAAAGGGAAATCCGTCCGCTGCGAGAGAGCCGAGCGGAGCGCGTCACCGATCGTGGCGGCACGGTTGAGCACCGGAATTATGACAGAGACGCTGTCCGGGCAGCCAGCACCGGAAGCGACAGCTTTCTCCGTCACTGCATTCCCATCATCCGCAACCGTCCGGGTCCTCGGCGGCAGCCACGCCCCCATTTTTCTGAGATGATCCGTAAAAATCGTCTCCATTTCTATCTGGGCCTCCCGGTTGCGGGGATCCACATAGTCGAACTGTTTCTGTCCCGAGGCCCTGGCATCGACCTCGTCCACACCGTACAGCAGCTCAGGCAGATGCAGCAGCTCGCCATGCCGTGAGAGGAAAAGCCGTAACGAGTACCACTGACCGTATCGCAAAGACAGCGCGGACGGACTGGCGGGATTTCCAGACTCAGCCGTCATATCCTGCCCCGAACCGCCAGCTGGCTGCACCGGAAAGCATTTCACTTCCGTCTCCCATTGCTGCATCAGACCCTCATCGACCGCCACCAGAGCCCCGAAGTCGAAATCCTCCCGGACACTTCCGAGCTGGCAGTCATTGACGGGGACATCCTTCCGCCCTCCGTCAGGCGTCACGAGCCAGTAGCCGCTGTACACCATCGCCGCCCCGGTCCTGACCGCCTCCTCCAGCAGCCTCCGGCCGGCAGCCTCGTTTCCATACATTCCGCGCTCCGGGCCTATCCGCAGCAGCGCGTATCCATTGTTTCTATCAATTATTTCCATAGATTATATATAATTGTTCCTATTTATCAGGTTTACAAGCACCTTTACCATCGTATCCTTCTCTTCTGTCCGGCTTTCAGCGATCATCAGCGTAAGAGCGACAAGAGTGTTGTCAGCGATGCGCTTCGTGCTGTCCGTCCCAGGACGGCCACCAATTGCTTCAATTCTGAATATCGCTGTTCGGTCAAGGCCTTATTTACTGCATAGCCCTTAACCAGATAATCTTTCAGTACCTTATTGGCCCACATACGGAACTCGACGCCTTTTTGCGATTTCACGCGATAGCCTACTGATATTATCACATCCAAGTTATAGAAACTCACATCATGTGTCTGAGTTTTTCCAGTCATGGCTCCGTGCTGAGTGGTTGTCGCAAATTTTGCGACAACCACTTCTCCTGCCAGTTCTTCACGAATGGCATTGTCAATATGCTTTCTTATAGTCTTAGAATCTCTTCCAAATAATTCTGCCATTTGACTGACATTCAGCCACACCATTTCTTTATCGATCTTTACCTCCAACTGCGTTTCTCCATCAGCAGAACGGTAAATTGCTATTTTATCACTCAAATCCATATCTAAATTCCTAAACAGATTCTACAAATTCCTTTCAGATGAAGCGGCCTGTGACGCTTTCAGGGCAGCGGCGGATGTCTTCGGGAGTGCCGGTGGCTACGATGCGGCCGCCGTCCTCGCCGCCGCCGGGGCCCATGTCGATGATGTAGTCGGCCGAGCGGATGACATCCAGGTCGTGCTCGATGACGATGACGGTCGCGCCACGGTCTATCAGCCGTTGGAATACCTGCAGGAGGGTACGTACATCGGCCGGATGCAGGCCGATAGTCGGCTCGTCGAACACGAATACCGAATCGTCCTGGCCGCGGCCCATCTCGCTGGCCAGCTTGAGACGCTGGGCCTCACCGCCGGAAAGTCCGGGAGTCTGCTCGCCGAGAGTAAGATAGCCGAGCCCGAGGTCGTGAAGCACCTGCAGTCTCTGGCGCACGGTCCGCAGGTCTCCGCAGGCCACCATCGCATCGTCCACATCCATGGCCATCAGCTCCGGCAGAGAATGGTACGTTCCCTCGCTGTTTTCCCGTCGGATCCTGTACGCAGCCCTGGAATACCGCGAGCCCCGGCAGTCCGGACAGGGTATGTCCACATCCGGCAGAAACTGCACATCGAGGCTTATCACGCCCGTACCGTCGCAGACCGGACACCGCAGCCGTCCCGTATTGTAGGAAAAATCCCCGTTCTTCCAGCCCCCGGCCTTTGCATCCGGAGTCCGGGCATAGACCTTCCGCAGCTCATCGTGGACATCGGCGTATGTGGCTACTGTCGAACGGATATTGATTCCGATAGGCGAAGCGTCTATCAGCTTGGCGTGACGGATGCCTTCGGCGCGGATCTCCCGCACGTGGTCCGGCATCTTTCCACCGGAGACCATAGCCTGCAGGCCCGGCACCAGACTCTCCAGCACAAGCGTCGTCTTGCCCGAGCCGGAGACTCCCGTCACCACGGTCAGCCGGCCCTTTGGGATATCCACCTCCAGCGCCTTCACGGTATGCACAGGACCGGTGGACAGGTGAATGCGGCCATTGGCGAACAGTTCTGCCCCGAGTGTACGATTCCTGACATTTACCACAGCATCCCCGCTCAGGAACGGGCCTATCTTCGAAGCACTATTCCGCACCACATCCTTCAGCGTTCCCTCGGCTATCACCCGTCCGCCCGAAGAACCGGCCCCGGGCCCCATCTCTATCAACCAGTCCGACTCGGAAAGTATCTGTATGTCGTGGTCTACCAGCACAATGGAATTGCCGTCCGCTATCAGGTCCCGCATCACCCCGGCCAGTCCCACGATGTTGGCCGGATGCAGACCGATGGAAGGCTCGTCCAGAACGTAGAGCACCCCGGTGGTACGGTTGCGCACCGCCCGGGCCAGCTGCATCCGCTGCCGTTCCCCCGTAGACAGGGTGGAGGCCGCGCGGTCGAGGCTCAGATAGCCCACGCCCAGATCCAGCAGACGCACCGAAGCGTCGAGGAAGGACTCGCAGATCCGCTCAGCCATCGGACGCATCTCCTCCGGAAGGGAAGCCGGCACTCCCCGCACCCATTCCACCAGTTCCCGCAGGCTCATACGGCTGGCCTCGTCTATGGAAATGCCCCGGACCTTCGGAGCGCGGGCAGCCTCGGAAAAACGCGAGCCTCCGCAGTCCGGGCACGGTCCGGTCTTCAGGAACTTCTCCACCCGCTTCATCCCTTTCTCGTCCTTGACCTTGGACAATGCGTTCTGCACGGTGTATACGGCATTGAAATAGGTGAAATCCAGCTCTCCGGCCTGATTGGTATTCTTCGAATGGTAGAATATATGCTTCTTCTCCGCCGGCCCATGGAAGACGATTTCCCTTTCTTTCGGAGTCAATTGATTGAAAGGCACATCGGTACGCACTCCCATCGCCCGGCAGACATCGGTCATCAACGACCACATAAGGGTATTCCACGGAGCCACGGCCCCTTGGTCGATGCTCAGAGTCTCGTCTGGCACGAGGGTGGATTCATCCACGGTACGGACAGTCCCGGTACCGTCGCAGGTCGGGCAGGCCCCGCTACTGTTGAAGGACAATTCCTCCGCCCCCGGGGCATAGAAATGCACCCCGCACTCCGGGCAGACCAGCTCCATCCCGGCGGCAACATTCAGCGAAGGCTGGACGTAATGTCCGTTGGGACAGCGGTGGGAGGCCAGGCGGGAATAGATCAGACGCAGCATGTTGAGCAGCTCCGTACCCGTTCCGAAGGTACTTCGTATGCCGGGTATGGCCGGACGCTGATGCATCGCCAAGGCCGCCGGGACGTACAGCACCTCGTCCACACTGGCCCGGGCGGCCTGGGTCATTCTCCTGCGGGTATAGGTCGAAAGCGACTCCAGATAGCGGCGCGACCCCTCCGCATACAGCACCCCAAGTGCCAGCGAGCTCTTGCCCGAGCCGGACACCCCCGCAATGCCGACGATCTTCCCGAGCGGCACATCAACGTCTATGTTCTTCAGATTGTGCACCCTCGCCCCGCGCACTTCGATCCTGTCCGGTCTGTTTTCCTTATTATCCCTTTCCATAATTTTACCGATACTAATGTTCCCGCAAAATTACTATTTTTACGGCATGAAAAGACAACTCTGCACAATAGCCATGACGGCAATGACATTGGTCGGGGCGGCTGCGGCAGGCAGCGACAGCCTCTCGAGGTGGGTCAATCCCATGATAGGAACCAACGGAATGGGGCATACGTTCCCGGGAGCATGCTGGCCGTTCGGGATAGTGCAGCTCAGCCCGGACACGGACACGGTGCCGCACAACATCGACGGAAGGTACCAGCCCGAGGCGTACCGCTACTGCGCGGGATACCAGTACGGCGACAGCACGATAGTGGGCTTCAGCCACACGCATTTCAGCGGGACCGGGCACTCGGACCTCGGGGACGTGCTGCTGATGCCGGTCACCGGAGAGCTGAAACTGCGGCCTGGGACAGCGGCAGACCCGGATGCGGGATACCGGTCGAGGTATTCGCACGAGAGTGAGGTGGCCCGGCCCGGCTATTACGAGGCATTCTTAGAGGACTACGGCATACGGGCCCAGCTGACCGCCACCCCGAGGACAGGAGTCCATAAATACACCTACCCCGAGGGAGCCACGGAGCAGCGGGTCATCCTGGACCTGATACACGGCATCTACAACTACGACGGCAAGGTGCTCTGGGCCCAGATCCGGGTCGAGAACGACACCCTGCTGACCGGCTACCGCATCACCAACGGCTGGGCGAGGACCAACTACACCTACTTCGCGATATCGTTCTCCCGGCCAATACGCGAGTACGGCTACAAGGAGTTCGGGAAGGTGCTGTACAACGGCTTCTACCGCAAGTTCGACCTGGAGCACAATTTCCCGGAAATCGGGGGCAGGAAGATAGCGGCCTGGTTCGGGTTCGACCCCTCGGAGGGACGGGAGCTGGAGGTCAAGGTCGCCCTGTCTGGAGTGAGCACAGCCGGTGCGGTGAAGAACCTGGAGGCGGAGGCAGCCGGGAAGAATTTCGACATGGTCGCACAGGAGGCTGAGGCGGCCTGGGACAACGCTCTCTCGGTCATCGAGGCGGAGGGCAGCGACGACCAGCTGGCCATGCTCTACACCTCCCTCTACCACACGATGATCAACCCCTCGGTCTACTGCGACACGGACGGACTCTACAGAGGTGTGGACGGCAACATCCACCGTGCCGAGGGCTTTACCAACTACACCATTTTCTCCACCTGGGACACATTCCGCGCCCTGCATCCGCTCTACAACATCATACAGCGGCAGCGCAGCCACGACATCATCTCATCCATGATCGCCCACTCCGAGCAGAGTGTCCACGGAGCCCTGCCAGTATGGAGCCACAACGCCAACGAAAACTGGTGCATGATAGGCTACCACAGCGTTTCCATCGTAGCCGACGCCATAACCACGGGCATTCCGACAGACACAGCACGGGCCATGAAGGCCATGGTGCGCAGCTCCTCGATCCCCTACTACGAGGGCACCGGCGAGATGATGCGCCTCGGCTACGTCCCCATGGAGGCATCCGGCAGCTCCGCGTCAGTCACCCTCGAATACGCCTACGATGACTGGACGGTCTACAGGACGGCCTCAGCTGCCGGAGACAGGGATATCGCCGCAGAGTACCTCAAACGCTCCGGCAACTGGCACAACGTATTCGACCCCGTCACCCGCCACGCCCGTCCCCGCCACGAGGACGGCAGCTTCAAGGCTGACTTCGACCTGCTCAGCACCCACGGCCAGGGCTTCATCGAGGGCAACTCCCT
>ENA-OOXJ01001568-OOXJ01001568.1-human-gut-metagenome-genome-assembly--contig:-NODE-1568-length-14047-cov-1.882218_pt1 | contig 14047 bp, 6 predicted proteins | sample MGYA00241587_ERZ501343 | MGnify/ENA primary metagenome ERZ501343 (study PRJEB25962, sample SAMEA2042918) | human gut metagenome | biome: human gut; feature: human-associated habitat; material: faeces... | reverse complement strand
CGCAAGCGTTATGCCGTAACGGTTGCGGAACGTCACTTTCTCATGATTCACTTTCTCACTCTTCGGGAATGTCTTGTCCCACTCTTTTGTCAATTCAAGTCTGTCCATATCAGTATCGTTTTTATATGCCGTCTGGGCATCGGTTGTCAAAGCGGCAGCCATAACAGCCGCTGTCATTACGGTTTTCATGTTCATATCGCAAGTATGTTTTGTTGTTCGATGCAAAGATACTTCCGATACAAATACGGCACAATACCTCTTTAACGGACATATATACCAGTTTTACGGATTCATATTCCACACCGTCCCGAGAGCCATATAATGAAAGCCCGGCGCGTGTATGCGCTATCCGCCCCACTCTCCTTCAACCGTATAAACGTCCCCGCAATTAACAGTTTTAAGTTAAAACACATGCCAGTAAAAGCCATGCCGCGATGCTGCGGAAACATTATGACGGGGCAGGAAAACGCATTCAGACGCACCATAAACACTCTGCCATCATGCCCTCGGGAGGTATCCGGCGTGCCAAAAAGCCCGTTCAGTCTCGCGTAAAAGCCCGTTCCATCGTCCGGAAGAGGCTTTGTCACACTGCGGAACGGGCTTTTCCGCATCATGGAAAAGCCCGTTCCGTAAAAAGAAGAATGACATGAGGACACACACTTTCCGCCCAACCGTCTGGCGGTCAGCACATTGTGGAAAAGCCGAAAAACACGCGGTATTTCGCGCGGAAAAGCATTCGGTGCGGAGAAACACGCGCATTCACGGCATTGTTTTAACATTCAGCCGCCGTATGATTAAGAATATTCAATCATAATCAGATATAAAATATAAAACGATATTATAAATCATATCTGACATATATGTGTCTTTCCGCCGGAAAAACCGTCAAAACGGGAATGCTGTCACGGCGACACTGGCAGCAAGGACAAGGCGTCCGGTGACATGCCTGCCGCTCCGCCGCAGGTCAGTCGAACGTCGCAGGCAACGCCATCATCTGGCAGGCGATGGTCAGAGCCATGCGTCTGTGCCCTTCGGCGTTGGGGTGCAGGCGGTCGGTCTTGCCATTGCTGAAACAGTGGACGAACGAGTCGTTGAGCGGATAGAGCCCGCTCAGACTGTTGAGGTCTATCACGGGCACTGCCCACACACCAGCCGCCTCCCTCACGGCATCCACATATTCGTCGAAGAAAGCTCCGATGCTGTTGGCAAACCGCTCGTCTGGCTGGACGTTGTCCGGTCCGAAACAAGCGTAGGCGCGGTGTATCGGAGTGAGCAACATTATCTGTTTGTCGGGATAATGGGTCTTCAGAAAGTCCATCAGCATGTTTATCCTGCCTCTGAACGTGGCTCCGCTCATCACGGGCGTGCGGTATTTACGCACTGTCTTCACGCCTCCGCCCACAACGGTCTCGCGCTCGCCCGTATCATACCATTCGCCAAGGGGCACGCCGCCGTTATAGTCGTTGGTTCCGGCGAACACCACTATGGCGTCCACACTGTCGCCCTGCTCGGCGAGCATACGTTGCGCCTGACCGTACAGGTCGCTCATCTGATGGCCGTTGACGCCATACACCAGCGGCACTATACCGAGCATGTCGGCAAGAAACTCCCAGTAGCAGCGGGTGGTGCCCACGTGATGCGGGTCGGTGATGGAGTCTCCAAGGAATGCCACGCGGCGTCCCCGCCACCGGCTGTCAGAAAGGTTTCCGCCGTCAGAACCGACACTGCGCAAGGCAAATGCAGGCACAGGCATGAGTTGTGCAAGCAGTATGAGCGTCGCCATGAGATAAGCCGCTGACCTGCGTCGGATGTTTTTCATAATCATAAGTCGTGTTTTTTATGTGTCTGTATATAGCACACAAAGTTAACGATTATTTTCGTCCGCAGCACAAAACGGATATGTTTATTTGCAGAAAATGACTTATAATGCACGGAAAGACGGCTGTGTGCGGCGGCGGACGTCGCACTGCCGGCGCGTCGCGTGGCGTTTTTCCAGACAGAAAGGAACGGATGACGGTTCATTGCAAGCGTATCTGCAACAGACTCTCAGGACAAAAAAAGGAGGCAGACATAAGGAATATATGTTCCCGTATGTCTGTCTCCTTTCATTCATATGCCGTATGACGCAGGCGCGCAGGCGCGCCTCCAGCCGTCAGGCATGTCATTTCACGACAACCTTGCGCACAGTGCCGTCAGACAGTCTCTCGATGTTGATGCCCCTGACAGCCTTGTCAAGCTTACGCCCGTTGAGGTCGTAGCGTGCCGTGACCTTCACGTCTGCGGGAGCGTCCGTGCTTACTATGCCCGTCGACTCGTCGCAGACAAACCTGATGACTATCTGTCCGTTGAGCTCACCAGCGGCGTTCTTCACCACTCCGGCAGGTATTACGGCAGTGTAGCCGTGTCCTTTCTCAGCCTTGAAGGCGTTTGTGAATCCGTCGAAGTCGGAGCCCCAGACCACGAGCGTGTTCTTGCTCTTGTCGCTCACAGTGGCTTTCCATCCGTCGTCGGGCAGTATCTCCCTGCCTCCCGCAAGCTGACCGTCGAACAGACTTGCGTAAGGCGAGGCGTTGACAACGGTGACAGGCTCGGCAAATTCCACCTCAACCGACATCGGCATCCAGCCCGGCTCCACCTTGGCTCCGGCGGCGGGAGTGGTAGACACGTGCGTGAACACGCCCTTGTCTGTCTCCTCTATTGTGAGCGACGTGCCGTATCCTGCGTCGCGGTAGGATGCCGCACAGCCCTTCGGCACGTAGAGTGTGGCTCCGCTTACGCCGTAGAACTGGTCCTCATACGGCTCGTATATCTCTTCAAGTTCGGGCGGGGTGGCACCCAGGCAGTTGATTGTCTTCAGCGCGGTGCAGCCCAAGAACACGCGGTTGCTGATGTATCTGAGTCCAGAGGGGATTGTTACTGTGGTCAGTTTCTCGCATCCCGCGAAAGCCGCGCTGTAGAGTATCTCCGTGCGTTCGGGCAGTGTCACCTCCGTGAGCTGCGTCGCTGCGAAAGCCTGCTCGCCTATCATCACCATCGACGACGGCATGTTTATGCTCTCGAGAGCCGACTCGCAGAAAGCGTAACTGTCCACCGCGAGGAATCCTTCGGGAAGGGTCACCTTCTTTATCTCGCTTCCGGAGAACGCGCCACCGTATATGCCGATGCACGATTTCGGAAGAGTAAGCTCGTAAAGTCCTTTTGTCGGCGCGGCGTAGAGCACTTTCCTGTTGGTGCTGTATATCACTCCTCCGTCTGCCACGAAGTTCTCGTTGCCGCTCTCCACGGTGAGAGTGGTGATGCCGGTGTTGGCTACAAAGTTCACGCCCACTTCCTCGAGCGACGCCGGAAGTTGCAGGCTCGTGAGCGCGGTGCACATGAGGAACGCGTCCTCACCTATGTAGCTCACGCTTGAAGGGAGGTCTATCGAGGCGAGGGAGGTGCACTCGCGGAACGCACGCTTGCCGATGATATTCAGACCGGAAGGCAGCTTCACCGACTTCAGATTGGCACAGTTGTAGAACAGGGCGGTGGGAATGCTCGTCACGCCTTCAGGCAACTCTATCTCAGAGAACGCGCACTTGTAGAACGCCGCCTCACCTATTGACTTCAGACCGCTGCCCAGCTCCACCGTGGCAAGCGAACCGCAGGCGAAGAAAGCGTTGTCCCCTATATCCTCAACCGAGTCGGGAATCTTTATGGATGTGAGTCCGGCATAGTCGAAAGCATATTCTCCTATATGCTTCAGTCCGGCAGGAAGCGTTATGGAAGTGAGGTTCCGCGCCGTATTGAAAGCCGAACGCTTGATTGATTCGATGGTCTGAGGAAGAGTCACCGACTTGAGGTCGCTCCAATGGAAGGCTTCCTCGCCTATGGCTGTGACACTGTACGACACTCCTCCGTTCTCAACCTTTTCGGGTATAACATAGTCGGTCACGGGCTCACCGGAGGCGTCCTTGCTGTCGGCGCCCGACACTTCAACTGTCCCCTCACCTGTTACAGTATAGGTGAGCAGACCGCTCTTGAAACTTGTCTGTGCATTCAGCATGACACTGAAAAGCACAAACGACGAAAGTAAAAGTTTTCTCATACGCTTTAATTTTTTAAAGAAACGATGTCCGTATCGCTGATACAATCTGTCCGTACCAATCCTACGGAACGGTCACAAAGATATATAAAAACCGTCAACAAGCATTCATAATGAAACAATTTGTTTGAAATTAATTTCAAAATGTAATATTTATAAAACTCCATCCGACAAACAGTAAAACATCACATCGCGCATTCCACTAAACGGCATTAAAACAGAGACACCGCCACGGCATCATGCCGAGGCAAGCAGACCTGACATACAGACCATCGTAACACGCGGTTTTCTTTTCATAAAAAATAATAATAAAAAGGCTGATTTGTAGCGCAATCCACATTATTTGGTTATCTTTGTCCGATTTTATTTTATTAGATGTAATATTAGATGAACGTAATTACGAAAACAGTATCACTGCCTGATGGAAGAACCATCAGCATTGAGACCGGGAAAGTGGCAAAGCAAGCCGACGGATCATGTGTGCTCCGCATGGGCAACACAGTGCTCCTCGCTACTGTTTGTGCCGCAAAGGATGCAGTTCCCGGAACAGACTTCATGCCTCTCCAGGTAGACTACAGAGAGCAGTATGCCGCTGCCGGACGATTCCCGGGCGGATTCACAAAGCGCGAGGGAAAAGCCGGCGACAACGAGATACTCACGTCCCGCCTTGTCGACCGTGTGTTACGGCCCCTCTTCCCCTCCAACTACCACGCAGAGGTTTATGTGAACGTCATGCTCCTCAGCGCCGACGGCGTTGACCAGCCCGACGCTCTGGCAGGATTTGCAGCATCAGCCGCTCTGGCTTGTTCAGATATTCCGTTTGAATGCCCCATCTCTGAAGTGCGCGTGGCTCGCGTAGACGGACAGTATGTAATAAACCCTACATACGAGCAGATGAAGAGTGCCGACATGGACATCATGGTGGGTGCCTCCGCAGAAAACATCATGATGGTGGAAGGCGAGATGAAAGAAGTGTCCGAACAGGACATGATCGGAGCGCTCAAGGCTGCCATGGACGCCATCAAACCGATGTGCGAGCTGCAGACAGAACTGTCGAAAGAGCTCGGCACAGACGTGAAGCGCGAGTACTGTCATGAGGTGAACGACGACGAACTGCGCGAGGATGTGCGCCGCAAGACATACGACAAGTGCTACGCTATTGCCGAGGCTGGCGACCACGACAAGAAGAAACGCGAGGAGGCTTTCGCACAGATCATAGAGGACTTCACTACAGAATATGACGCCGCACACGCTGACCTGACACCCGAGGAGCTCGAAGAGAAGCACGGAATGATAAGCCGCTACTACGACGATGTGATGCGCGACTCTATGCGCCGCTGCATTCTCGACGAGGGCAAACGCCTCGATGGACGCAAGACAGACGAGATACGCCCCATCTGGTGTGAGGTGTCACCGCTGCCGATGCCGCACGGAAGCTCCATCTTCACACGTGGAGAGACACAGAGCCTCACCACCTGTACACTGGGAACGAAGCTCGACGAGAAACTCGTTGACGACGTGCTCGACCGCGGATACCAGCGTTTCCTGCTGCACTACAACTTCCCGCCGTTCTGCACAGGAGAGGCTAAGGCACAGCGGGGTGTGGGTCGCCGCGAGATAGGACACGGACATCTGGCATGGCGCGGACTCAAAGGGCAGATACCGGAGGACTTCCCCTACACCGTGCGCCTCGTATCGCAGATTCTCGAGAGCAACGGTTCGTCATCCATGGCGACAGTCTGCGCGGGCACACTCGCGCTGATGGACGCAGGCGTTCCGATGAAGAAACCGGTGAGCGGAATTGCCATGGGACTCATCAAGAACCCCGGAGAGGACAAGTATGCCGTGCTGAGCGACATCCTCGGCGATGAGGATCACCTCGGCGACATGGACTTCAAGACAACAGGAACAAAGGACGGTCTGACTGCCACACAGATGGACATCAAGTGCGACGGACTGAGCTTCGAGATTCTGGAGAAGGCTCTCATGCAGGCAAAAGCCGGACGGGAGTACATCCTCGGCAAGCTCACCGAGACAATAGCCGAGCCGAGACCTGAGCTCAAACCGCAGGTTCCGCGCATCGTACAGATTGAGATTCCCAAGGAGTTCATCGGTGCGGTGATAGGTCCGGGCGGCAAGATCATACAGCAGATACAGGAAGACACCGGCGCCATAATAACCATCGACGAGATCGACGGTGTGGGCAAGGTACAGGTGAGCGCGGCAAACAAGGACTGCATAGAAGCCGCAATGAGCAAGATAAAAGCCATCGTGGCAATACCCGAAGTGGGCGAGATCTACGAGGGAACGGTACGCTCAATCATGCCTTACGGATGTTTCGTAGAGATAATGCCGGGCAAGGACGGTCTGCTCCACATATCTGAGATAGACTGGAAACGCCTTGAGACAGTCGAGGACGCCGGTATAAAGGAAGGCGACAAGATTAAGGTGAAGCTCATGGAGATTGACCCGAAGACCGGAAAATACAAGCTCTCACACCGCGTACTCATTCCGAAACCGGAAGGTTATGCCGAGCATGAGCGCAGACAGAGACCGGAGCGCGGGGAGCGTCGCCCAAGACCGGGACGCGAGAACGGCGAGCGCAGAGCACAGCGCCGCTTCGAGCACAAGCCGGCAGACGGCAACGACAGACACGAATCGAAACCGTTCAACGACAGTCTTGACCACAACAGTGACATAGACTGAACGGGCTTATGACATAAAAATCCCTGTGCAGACACGTGTCTGTGCGGGGATTTTCATTCAACAATACAATTCTGAGACAGAAACAGTCCTTTTACTTTACCATTATATTAAAAAACCGTAATTATTACATGAGGAAAAGAATCATCGCACTTGTGGCTGCCGCCATGTGCATTACGCTGTGCGGAACTGCCGGAGCACAGACAAAGGAACCGGTGGACTATGTCAATCCGTACATCGGAAACATCAGTCACCTGCTCGTACCTACCTTCGCCACGGTGCAGCTTCCCAACAGCATGCTTAGAGTTTACCCCGCAAGGGCTGACTATACGTCGGAATATGTGAACGGGCTTCCTATGATTGTGACCAACCACCGCGAACGTTCGGCATTCAGCATAAGCCCGAGTCAGAGGAGCGAACTGAGCCCGGTGGTTCCGGTGAACTACGACCATGAGCGCATAACCCCATACTCGTTCGACATCGAACTCGACGACAACACCATGAGGGCACGCTATGCAGTGGACAGACAGAGTGCCGTGTATGAGCTTCAGTTCTACAGGAAGGACAAGCCGGTGTATGTCATCATCAACTCCGCAAACGGAATGATGAGAATAGGAAAGAACTATGTGAGCGGTTACCAGCAGCTCAATGACAGGACAAGGGTGTATGTTTATGTGGAGACCGAAACCGCTCCGGCGTCAACGGGAATACTCGCAGCCGACGGTTTTGACGGCAGAACGTCAATGGCACAGGGCAACAACGCATGCGCGGTGCTGAGATACAAGGACGGCACACAGAAGGTGAGACTGCGCTACGGAGTGTCTTTCATAAGCGAGGAACAGGCTCGCAAGAACCTGATGCGCGAACAGGACGGCTACGATGTGGACAAGGTGGCGGCAAGAGGACGCAAGGTGTGGAATGAGGCTCTGTCTAAAATAAGGGTCACAGGGGGCACGGAAGACCAGAAGACGGTGCTCTACACATCTTATTACCGCACGTTCGAGCGTCCGGTATGCCTTAGCGAGGACGGCAGATACTTCAGTGCCTACGACGGACAGGTGCATGATGACGGTGGCACACCGTTCTACACCGACGACTGGATATGGGACACTTACCGCGCGGCTCATCCCTTGCGCACTCTCATTGAGCCCGAGAAGCAGAGCCATATCATCGAGTCGTACCTGCGTATGGCTGAACAGATGGGGACGGAATGGATGCCCACATTCCCCGAAATAACCGGTGACTCAAGGCGCATGAACTCAAACCACGGCGTGGCAATGGTAGCCGACGCCCTTTATAAAGGTGTCAAGGTGGACGCGGAGCGCGCCTTCGAATACTGCAGGAAGGGAATCGAGGAGAAGACTCTGGCTCCGTGGTCGGGCAACAAAGCCGGATGGATAGACGATTTCTACAAGAAGAACGGATACATACCCGCACTGCGCGAAGGTGAAAAAGAGACCGACCCGAACGTATCGGGATTCGAGAAGAGACAGCCGGTGGCTGTTACGCTCGGCACGGCATACGACATGTGGTGTCTGTCACGCATCGCAGCGTTCATGGGCGACACCGCCAAGGCTTCCCATTACGCACGGCTCGGACGCAACTACCGCACGATATTCAACAGCAAGACGGCTTTCTTCCATCCCAAAGACAAGGATGGCAACTTCATAGAACCATTCGACTACCGCTTTTCAGGAGGAATAGGAGCACGCGACGCATACGATGAGAACAACGGATGGACATACCGTTGGGACGTGCAACACAACATGGCGGACCTTATAAACCTCATGGGAGGACGCGAGAATTTTGCGAGAAACCTCGACCAGACGTTCGCAGAGCCGATGGGAAGAGGCAAACGCGAGTTCTACACACAGCTGCCCGACCAGACCGGAAACATCGGGCAGTTCACCATGGCGAACGAACCCTCACTGCACATACCTTATTTATATAACTACGCAGGGCAGCCTTGGAAAACCCAGAAGCGCGTGAGACAGGTGCTGAAGACATGGTTCCGCAACGATGTGATGGGCATTCCTGGCGATGAGGACGGCGGAGGACTGACTTCGTTCGTGGTATTCTCATCCATAGGATTCTATCCCGTGACTCCCGGATTTCCGTCATACAACATCGGAAGTCCGCTGTTCAGCAATGTGAAAGTGACTCTTCCGAACGGCAGGATATTCGAGATAGACGCAGAAAACTGTTCTGACGAGAACAAATACATACAGAGCGCGACCCTCAACGGCAAGCCTTTGGACCAGCCATGGTTCACCCACGACGACATAAAGAACGGCGGAAAGCTGGTTCTTGTCATGGGTCGCCATCCTAACAAAGCATGGGGTGCCGACAAGAAAGCGGCTCCACCGTCGGCAGACATAGAGAAATGAACACATGTGAATCTGCTCCCGCACAAGACGGGAAACGCTCTTACAGTTCACAAAAAGCGTGAGAAGAAAGAACGTGGACATCTTCACGGGAGCAGACATACTTATCCATAATGCGGTGACAAGCACACCGCATTATGCCACTCTCATCTTTTCCGTCAAAGAAAAGACGCTTTTTCTGTCCGCCAGACGGCCGGAACTGACCGCCCTCAAGTGTCGGAATCACACCGGACATACGCCCGGACAAATTATCATTTTATCTAATTTTCATAATTAAAACATCTGAAATGAAAAAAACAACTACTCTGATCGGAATGCTGCTGACAGTCTCAGCGACACAGGCTCAGACCAATCTGCCAAGCAGTCCGATAAACATGGAATGGGGAGCGCACAACTCCAATGCCGTCGCAATAGACGTGAACAACGACGGACTGCGCGACCTCATAATGGCAGGCATAGGCTCGCAGACCACAAACGACGCAGGAGTGCAGAGCTGGGAAAAGAAAAGAAAGACGCATGTGATGCTTGCCGAACCGGGAAGAAGGCTGAGATGGGTCATTGTCGGAAACGTGAACAACAACCTGTCTTACTTCAATGAAGGCATCAACATCAACGTGGCAGACAGACCTTCACTCTCTGCCTGCGACATGAATCAGGACGGAATAATGGACGTCGTGGCTTTCGAGACAGCCGGAAGGACATACAACGATGAGCCGTTCGTGGACAACGTGAGCCGCGAGGGAATATTCCTCGGCAACGGCGACGGTACGTTCGAGCAGCTCAAACCTAAGTTTATAGACTCTGAGGGCAACCCTGTGGAGTTCGACATGCGCTATATTCTCTCCGGAGATGTAGCCGACTTCAACAACGACGGACTGCCCGACATCGTCGGAATGGGCTATCACACGAACAAGAGCGGTGACCCGACGACATACACGGACGCCAATGTCATTCTCCTGAACAGAGGCGGAGGCGTATTCGAGATAAGCCATTTCCTCACCGACCCCTACGTTCTCGAATACGGACAGGACGGGAAGAAGTATCATTTCGAGTGCGGACAGGTGCTCGCATACGACTTCAACAACGACGGATATGTTGACTTCTTCATCAACTCCAACTCCAACGACCGTGACGAACTCGGGACAACTGACGGCAACAACACCCATTTCACCGACCTGTTCCTCAACGATCCGGAGCATCCGGGACACTTCCGCAGACAATATGTCACCGACGGAGCCATACCGGCTATATCCGAGGGAGGCATTGCCGTAGCCGATTTCAACAACGACGGGACACCTGACATATACCTCTCAGGATGGGCTGGAGACGGCAGACAGAACTATGTCTACGGCGTATATACCTCTTCCATCGCACCAGACGGAAGCGTGACATACACCGCAAAAGGCGCCGCCGGAACATCGGAGATGCGCGGACAGAACAGCACAAACCGCCAATACGGAGCCATGGACTGGGACGGCGACGGCAACTTTGATATATTCAACCTCGGATGGTCGCCTGAAGTCAGTGCCCAGACATGCTTCATCGGTATGGGCGACGGCAACGCTTCCTTTGAAGAAAGCATACGCATGGGAGGCGGTTCGGAAGGATGTCTGGTATTCATAGACTACAACGGTGACGGCGTAAACGACTATGTAACAGTCTCACAGTCGTCTGACGAGACGTTCTACAGCGGAATCAACGGACTGAAAAACGTATTCTCAGCCACAAAGAATCCCAACACCACGGTGTTGACACCGCAGAAACCGGAGAATCTGAAGGCTGAAGTGGCAGACGGAAAACTCATTCTTACTTGGGACATGCCTGCCGGAGCCGTAGGCAACGAGACTTTCGAATACTACGTGATGAACTCCGACGGAAAGGTGGTTGCCGGTGGCAACTCGTTCATAGGTGGTGAGAAAGACGGCGTACGCAAGGTAAACCAGCCCGGAAACGCATACAACGCCCGCAAGATAACGCTCGTCCTGCCCGACGGAAGCTACACCGCAGGAGTACAGACCGTCAACGCCTCATACAACGGATCGCCTTTCAGCACGGTGAATGTGGATGTTACCGGCAGCACGGCAAGCGTTCCAGAAGAGATGATAAAGCCCGAAAAGCCGGAAGAGAGTACCGATACATACAGCAATCCTGTCATCAATGTGAGTGCCCCCGACCCGACTGTGATACGCGCCGACGACGGTTATTACTATCTGTACGGCACGGAAGACACACGCAACACACCTATATACAAGTCGAAGAACCTTGTTGACTGGGACTTCATAGGCACCGCCTTCACCGAAGCCACACGTCCTACAATGGTGCCGAACGGTGGCATTTGGGCTCCCGACATCAACAAGATAGGCGACAAATACGTGCTTTACTTCTCCAAATCGGCATGGGGCGGAGAATGGGAATGCGGCATAGGCTGCGCTGTAGCCGACAGTCCTGAGGGTCCGTTCCTCAATGCCAAGAAACTGTTCATAAGCAATGAGATAGGCGTACAGAACAGTATCGACCCGTTCTACATTGAGGACAACGGCAGGAAATACCTTTTCTGGGGCTCGTTCCGCGGCATTTACGGCATTGAGCTTTCAGACGACGGACTCTCCGTAAAGCCCGGAGCTGAGAAGGTGCAGATAGCAGGCACACTCACGGAAGGCACTTACATAATAAAGCGCGACGGCTATTACTACCTGTTCGGTTCAGCCGGTTCGTGCTGCGACGGAGCCAACAGCACCTATCACGTGGTTGTGGCACGCTCCGAGAACCTGATGGGTCCGTATGTCAACAAAGTGGGAGACCGCGCCCTCGACAACCAGTTCTCCAACCTGATGTACCGCAGTCCTGACGTCGTAGGTCCCGGTCACAACTCAGAACTCGTGCTCGACGATGCCGGACAGCACTGGATGCTGTATCACGGATACGACGCCAAGGACATCGATTCGGGACGTAAGGTGTTCCTCGACAAGGTGACATGGGATGAGGACGGATGGCCCGTCGTAGAGAACCTGCGTCCTTCTGTCACAGCCGAACGCCCGATAATAAACACCACAAACTCCATAGAGAGCACGGTGTCTGCCGACGGCGACAAGACCATAAGCGTCGACCCGCGCCGCGTTCACGACAAGTTCACCATTACCGAGAACAGCGGCGACAAGTTCAAATGGCAGCTTGTCACCGTCCACGGCGAGAAGATGAAGTCGGGAAAAGGTCATGGCAGCGTTGATGTTGACGTGACCGATGTTCCTGACGGACTCTACATCGTAAACGTAAAGAGCAAGTCAGGCTCATCGAGCGAGAAGATAATAAAATACTGAAAACACATCCCGCACCATCGGGAAACCTCTTTATAAAGGGACGCTCCGCCAAGGCGCGTCCCTTTTCACATCTCCGTCACAGCGCAGCGACACAGACACACTAAAACCGTAGCGCAGCAAATGAGTTGTAAGAAAGCACATGCGTGTTTGTCTTTTTGATATAAACACCCAATCATATGACCTTAAAAAGAAAAAAACACAGGCAAGTCTGCCACGTCTGGTGATTTTTATTATATCTTTGTAGAGTCATACCTCGCACGTTATATATTATATAATGTGTCACGACAACGAACAATCAAACCATACAACCTGATATGAAGAAATCAATATTACTGACATTTTATCTGTCTGTCGCCACCATGCTGGGCTCCACTGCCCAGGTTTTGAAACTGACAGATGCCAAATTCCAGAAAGGCGACAATATGGAATGGAAAAACACGACGTTCGACGACAGCCGGTGGCAATCACTCTCCATGCTCAAGCCATGGACCGACCAGGGCATCAGCAATCCGAACAACTACGCGTGGTACCGCATACGTTTCACCATGCCGGAGTCCATGCTCGACAACTCCGACATCAAAGAGACCGTGCTCTTCGCCATGGGCAAGATAGACGATGCCGACGAGACATATCTCAACGGAGTGCTTATCGGCAAGACTGGAAGCACACCCGGTGACAAAGAAGGATACGTGTCAAAATGGGAAGAGCCGCGCACCTACTCCGTATCCGCCTCAAGCAAAGCCATAAGATGGGGCAAGGAGAACGTGCTCGCAGTGAGAGTGTACAACGGCAACGACCCCGGCGGCATGTTCGGAAGCGGCGTGAGCGTCAGCGTTCCGAGCCGCATAGACGGCATGAAGGCTGTTTTCGTCCAGAAATCGTCAGGCGACAACCCTGTATGCACAGCCACCATAAAGAACACCAACAAATCTTCCGTCCGCCTCATCCTCAACATCGACGTCACCGACACGGAGAACGGACAGAGCCTCCGGCACATCAACAAGAAGCTGACGGTGAAAGGCAACGGGGCGAAACCGTTCGACCTGGCTTACAGCAAAGGCAAGTGCGTACAGATAAAAGTGACATGCACCGACGCCACGACAGGCAAGAAGGCAGTCTTCTCATATATCCCGAAATACATCCTCACCCCACCCGCTCCGGCTACACCGCGCTACAACGGTCCGCTGGTATACGGAGTGCGTCCCGGCTCACCCGTCATCTTCCGCATACCGGTGTCGGGCGAGCGTCCGATGAAGTTCTCCGTGAACAATCTTCCGGAAGGTCTCACACTCGATAAAGCCAACGGTGTGATAAGCGGAAGCATCAGAGAGCGCGGCGACTATGAGATGACCATCGTGGCAGAGAACGCCAAAGGCAAGACAGAACAGCCGTTCACGATAAAGGTGGGAGACAAGATAGCGCTCACACCTCCCATGGGCTGGAACAGCTGGGACTGCTTTGCCGCCAATGTGACGGAGGAGCAGCTCATGGCCAACGCCCGTTATGTGCGCGACAACATGAAGCAGTGCGGCTGGGAGTACATTGTGTGCGACATCCAG
>ENA-OOXJ01001566-OOXJ01001566.1-human-gut-metagenome-genome-assembly--contig:-NODE-1566-length-14089-cov-2.633675_pt1 | contig 14089 bp, 12 predicted proteins | sample MGYA00241587_ERZ501343 | MGnify/ENA primary metagenome ERZ501343 (study PRJEB25962, sample SAMEA2042918) | human gut metagenome | biome: human gut; feature: human-associated habitat; material: faeces... | reverse complement strand
ACTCTTTCTCAAAACGGATAATATTTAAACCGTCCAACTTTTTGGGGTCACTTCAAACCCGCGGGCCGTCGGAAACGGCTCTTTTTTTCGCGAGTAATGTTCGTTGTTTTACGAAATACAAATATAATATGAGAAGCACGCTCCGCTCCGGCGGCGGCAAGGAGGCCCGGCGGGCAACCGGCCCCGACGAAGGGTCTGCGGCCGGGATGAACGGATGCACGCCGAGGCAGAGGGTTGTCCCGGAGCGCAAGCTGGCCGGAGCGGCGGATGGAGCATGGAAACCAATCAATCAAATACAGTCATGAAGAGAATTCTTTTATGGATGGCGCTGTCTCTGGGGCTCCTCGCCTGCGGAGGCGGCAACGCGAAAACGCAGGAGAGCAACGAAGCGGACAACACGAAAGACCGCATTGAGGTGTTGTATTTCCATGGCAAAAAGCGCTGCGCGACCTGCATGGCCATCGAGCAGCGGACCCGGGAGACGCTCGAAGAGCAGTTTGCCGACGAGCTGAAAAGCGGGTCACTTGTCTTCCGGGTAATTGACATCTCGCAACCGGAGAACGAGGCCCTTGCCAACAAATACGAGGTGACGTGGTCGTCGCTCTTCGTCTGCCGCTGGAAAGGGGGCCGGGAGACCCCGGAGAACCTGACCGAATTTGCCTTCGGCAGCGCCCGCAAGGCCCCCGAGGCATTCAAGGCCGGTCTGGCGGCCCGGATTCGCGAACTGCAAAAATAGAGGGTCATGGAGTGGTTGCAAACGCTGCTGGAGAGCAGCACGACGCCTCCGCTGACAGCCTTCCTGCTGGGGCTGCTCACCGCCTTGTCGCCCTGTCCGCTGGCGACGAACATCGCCGCCATCGGATTCATCGGCAAAGACATCGACGACCGCCGCCGAATCTTCCGCAACGGCCTGCTCTACACGCTGGGGCGCACGCTCTCCTATACGCTGCTGGGCATCGTGCTGATTCTGATTCTGAAGGAGGGTTCGAGCATGTTCGGCATCCAGAAGGCCATCGGCAAATGGGGCGAGTGGGTGCTGGGACCGCTGCTGCTCGTCATCGGAGCCTTCATGCTGGCGGGTGACCGGCTGCGGCTCCCATCGTTCGGATTCCGCGGCAACGGCGAGCGGCTGGCCCGCCGGGGCGGCTGGGGAGCCCTGCTGCTCGGGGTGCTCTTTGCGCTGGCCTTCTGCCCGACGAGCGGCGTCTTCTACTTCGGGATGCTCATCCCGATATCGGCCTCGGCCGAGGCCGGATACCTGCTGCCGGTCCTCTTCGCCATAGCCACGGCGCTGCCGGTAGTGGTCGTCGCCTGGATTCTGGCATTCGGAGCCCGCCGCATCGGGCTGTTCTACGGACGGATGCAGACCCTGCAGAGGTGGCTGAACCGGATTGTCGGAGGGCTGTTTGTAATAATCGGCATCTATTATTGTGTCATCATGTATTTCTAAAATTCCTAAAAAATAAAGCATATGGAAACCAAGAACGAAAAGAAAAAGGGATTCTGGGCATCGCTTTTCTCACCGAAATCCTGCTCGTGCTCGTGCGGCAACAACCTGATTGTGGAAGAGGTCGAAAAACCGGTTGCACACGACTTCAGCCAGGTCCGACTCGATACGCCCAGCGGGGCAATCCGGGAAATCAAGATTCTGGGGCCGGGCTGCGCGAAATGCAAGGCAACGTATCAGGTCCTCACGAAGGTCATCTCCGAAAACAACCTCGACGTGCGGCTCACCAAAATCGAGGATATCACCGAAATCATGAGCTACAACGGCATGAGCACCCCGGCGGTGGTCGTCGACGGTGAGGTGAAAATCAAGGAGCATGTCCCCACGGAGCACGAAATCAAACAGCTGTTGGGTATCTAAAAGCCATCACGATGGAAACCAAACGGGAGTTGAAAATCCTTGCGTGGATTATTCTTGTTTTTGCGGCGGTCTTTTTCCTGCCGCTCGGCAGCGAGCGCTTCATGACGGCCATCGATGCGACGCTCGACCTGGCCCGGTGGTATGCCCGCGAGCATGTCATCCTCTGCCTGCTGCCGGCCTTCTTCATCGCCGGCGTGATTGCCGTCTTCGTCAGCCAGGGCTCCGTCATCAAATACTTCGGGGCCAATGCCAAGAAGTGGCTGTCGTACAGCGTGGCGGCCATCTCGGGCGGTATCCTCGCCGTCTGCTCCTGCACGATTCTGCCGCTCTTCACGAGCATCTACAAGCGCGGCGCAGGGTTAGGTCCGGCCATCGCCTTCCTCTATTCGGGACCGGCCATCAGCATCCTCTCCATCATCCTCACGGCCCGGATTCTGGGCATCGAGCTGGGCATCGCCCGCACCCTTGGCGCCATCCTCTTCTCGGTGGTCATCGGGCTGCTGATGTCGTTCCTCTTCCGCCGCGAGGAGCGGGCCAAGCGCGAGGAGCAGATGAACATCACACCGTCCCCCGAGAAGAGGCCGATGTGGCAGACCTCGTTCCACTTCTTCACGCTGGTGCTGATTCTCGTCTTCGCCAACTGGGGCGCACCGGCCGCCTCGGACCGCGGCCTGTGGGCGGCCATCTTCGCCTGGAAGTGGTACATCACCGGCGCCCTGTCGCTCGTGCTGTGCTGGTCGCTGGTGAAGATTCTGCGGCTCCGCCTGCGGTGGGTGGCGCTGGGCGCTGCGGCGACCGTCGTCTCGGTCGTGCTGGCCTATCTGTTCATCCGCGACGCGAAGCTCGTGCCGCTCGTGCCGATGGTTGTGGCCATCACCGCGCTCTCGCTGATTCTGCTTTTCGACAAGCGCGATGCGGAGAACCGCGAATGGGCCCTTTCGGCGTGGGGTTTTGCCAAACAAATCCTGCCGCTGCTGGCCGTGGGCGTCGTCACGGCGGGATTCCTGCTCGGCTCGACCCATGACCAGACGTCCGTCGCGGGCATCATCCCGAACCGATGGATTGAATGGGCCGTCGGAGGCAACTCGCTGCTGTCGAACTTCTTCGCCAGCTTCACCGGAGCCTTCATGTACTTCGCCACGCTGACCGAGGTGCCCATTATCCAGGGGCTGCTGGCCTCGGGCATGGGCAAGGGTCCGGCCCTGGCGCTGCTGCTGGCCGGGCCGTCGCTCTCGCTGCCCAACATGCTGGTCATCCGCGGCGTGCTGGGGACGAAAAAGACGGTGGTCTACGTGGCGCTCGTCATCGTCATGGCCACGCTGTCGGGATTCCTCTTCGGAAACCTTTTTTAACCGGAGCGCCGCCATGAGAATATTGATTCTTTGCACGGGAAACAGCTGCCGCAGCCAGATGGCTCACGGATTTCTGCAGGCGATGGATTCGTCGCTCGAGGTCTTTTCGGGCGGGACGCAACCCGCCGCACGGGTGAACGCCCGTGCGGTGGAGGTGATGCGGGAGGCCGGCATCGACATCGCCTCGCACATCCCGACCCATGTCAACGTCTATCTCGACCAGGAGTGGGATTACGTAATCACCGTATGCGGCGGGGCAAACGAGAGCTGCCCGGCATTTACGGGCAAGGTGGGCCGCCGCCTGCACATGGGCTTCGACGACCCTTCGCATGCCGAAGGCTCCCCGGAGTTCATCGATTTCGAATTCCGCCGCGTCCGCGACGAGATTCGCGCGGCGTTTGCCCGCTTCTATCGGTCCGAAATCCAAAAAGAGAAATTTCATGAACACACTCCTTGAAACGCTCCGGTATTTTGTGCTGATAACCGTCGAGCTTATTGCTTTATTCCTGTTAATCAGCGCGCTGGTCGAGATTATTCTGATGTATGTTCCGGAGGAGAAAATCCGCAAAAAACTCTCGGGCGCCGGCATTTTCGGAAACATCATCGCCGCGGGATTCGGGGCTCTGACCCCCTTCTGCGCCTGCACGACCATTCCCATGACCGTCGGATTCCTGAATGCCGGGGTTCCGTTCGGTTCGGCCATCTCCTTTTTGATTGCATCACCCCTGCTCAATTTATCCTCGGAATGCTCGGCGCGATGGTCGGAATAAAGGCGATGGCGGCCTATTTCGTGATTGCCTTTTCGTGCTCCGTACTGTTCGGGGTCCTGCTGGAACGAATCGGGGCTCAAAGGTATGTGAAAAACGTCCGTCTGAAACCCGCATCGTGCTGCGCCGGCGGCGAGGTGGTCGACAAGCGCTCGCTGCCGTTCCGCGGCAAGGTGAAAGCGGCCTTCGCCGGCGCTTGGGGGAGCCTACGTCCTATTATGGGATACCTGCTGATTGGAGTAGCGTTGGGTGCCGGCATCTACGGGTACATGCCCCAGGATTTCGTCATGAAGATAGCAGGTCCGGACAATCCGTTTGCCATTCCGGTTGCCGCCGTATTGGGCATACCTCTTTACATCCGTGCCGAAACAGCCATACCGATTGGTCTGGCGCTGATGGGAAAGGGCATGAGCATCGGAGCGGTCATCGCGCTGATTATCGGAGGAGCCGGAATGGCCATTCCCGAGATGACCATGCTGGCAAGCATCTTCAAGAATCGGCTTGTGGCCATGATTGTACTGGTCATTTTCCTGACGGCCGTCGTGTCGGGCTATCTCTTCAATATCCTGCTGTGACAGGAGCCGGAAGCTGAAATACGCGGCCGGTCCTTGCGGCAGGGCAAGACGGAAGGACGAAGCGGAAGCGGCAGGCCGAAACGGGAGGCTGAAGCAGGAGGCCGCATGCTCTTTTCAAAAACGGAGCAGTTTGTCCGATACGCACTCGGAAGCCGGGAAGCACCCCGTCCCTCCGGCGGGTCCTCGCGGCCGGCGGCCGGACGGTGTTGAGACTCCCCTTCCGACAACCCGTAACACGAACGCACAAGCCCGAGCCCGGAGCAATAGCGGCTCATTGCGACCGAAAAGGGGCTTCGGAGCCTCCCTGCCCCATCCCCGTGCAGGCGGCAGGGAGGACGGAGCCCCCTTACAATCCCTAAGCAAGGTGCCGTTTTCAGGTCATTTTATGACACGAAATGGCCGGCAAAGGGCCCCGAAAAGGGTTGAAACGCCCGTGCGCAAGAGATGCGCAAAAAAACTGTTTTCTGCTCCGGAACGAGCAAAGGCAGGCATACAAACACAATACGTTGTTGTTCAATAATATAAATACACAAATTCGATAAGAGCGCATCTTCATAACACCTCATTCAGGACGGATACGAAGCCTCCGGCTGGGCATCGCATTCCCTGCGCTCCGCAGTTGCTCCTCACCGCCGCAGCCACGCCTTCCTGCGCAAAAAATAGGGAAAACTCCTTGCTTTTTCCACATTTGTTTTCTAATTTTGATTTTTGTTTGAGAACCTCGGCTGACACGAAGGTGCAGGCACGGTTTCACGGCGGAATTCGGATTCTTCGATTGGTACAAAACGGCACTTGAGGCCCTTTGCACCGGCAACCCGGCGAAGAGGTGCGGTGCAGGCTGCCCGTCTGTCCCGAACCATCCGCCCGCAACAGAACGACGACACCGCCCCCTCCTCCATTCAACCGAAACAGACGGCTTCCCGCGCGTCGGGAAACCACAGCCGGTCTCCACGAACGGCGGCATGAAACAGACAAACCCCCGGCCGAAAGGCCGTCCAAATTCACTCAGTCTATGAAAAAACTCTATCTGATTCTGTTGCTCTTCCTCACGGGAGCCTTCAGCACACTCCTCACGTCGTGCGAAAAGAAAAGAACGACGAAAACGGGGACGGAGGACCTGTAGTCGTCCCCGAAAACTCCTTTGCCTACAACAACAAGGTGCAGCCCTTCGGCTCGGCACTCTACGTCTACGACGAGGTGGAGACCACCTATACCTTCTACTTCTCGCCCTCGGAGGGCATCACCACGCTCGAAGCCATGTGGCAGGCCGACGACTACCTGCGCATCATCACCGCGCTCCCGTCGGGAGACATCGACCTCACGGCCGCAGGCAATGAGCTGGTCTACAAAGACATAACCGTATCGGCATCGACGGCCGGCAACATCGTCTCGAGCTCCTTGCAGCTGCGTCTGCCCTCGCTTACCGAGGTGAAGATGGAGGCCAAGGTCGAGACGGCCAACGGCCAGACGCTCGACGCCAACTACGAAGGCACCTGCATCCGCATCACCGAGGAGCGCGAGCAGGGTCCCGCCGTCGAGCTCGACACCCCGATTTTCAGCTGGTACATCGGCCAGAGCGGTGCCGGCACCAACGACTACTACATCGCCGTGGGCAACGCCCCCTTCTCGATTTACCAGGGCACGCAGTTCTCGCTCAGGAGCGCTGGCTACGCACTGGTGCTGGACTGCTACTTCGACAGCGGCGACGAGTGGCGGACCTTCCCCACGGGAACCTTCAAGAACAGCGTCCGCTACGGCGACCACACCTATCACTCCACCAACAGCTTCATGCTCCAGGCCGACGATGCGGGAGGCTACCAGCAGATGCCCCTCACGAGCGACGTGGTCATCACGCGTGAAGGCACCATCACCACCATCACCACCGCCTTCATCGACGGCAACGGCGCCGAGCACCAGGTTTCGTTCACGGGCGACCTGCGCGTGGGCTACGGCCTGGCGATGCCCACGAATCCCCATCTGATGGCCGACATCGAGCTGGAGGGCTTCTACGCCGAGGGCATCTACCACGGCGACCTGTTCGAAAGCGGCAGCGGCCTTTCGGAGGTGGTCATCTACGACGAGGCGAGCGACAACAACGAGGAGGGCGGCATGGCCGTCAGAATGCTCCTCGCCAGCACGAAGTTCCTCAACCCCAAAACGGAGCGCAAGCTGGTGGAGGACCACTACACCCGCACCACGGCCTCGAACCTCTCGGAGATTGAACAGGGGACCTGGGCTCCGGTTACCGAGCTGGAAATCATGGGCCTGGTTCTCCCCTTCGGCACCTACGGCGTCACGGGAGACTCGAGCACCGAGACGGGCTACTACGCCTATGCCAACGACGGAACGATTGACGTCAAGGAGCTCGGCGGCTCGGACTACGAAATCACCTTCGACCTGGAGGCCCAGACCGGCTATGCCATCAAGGGCAGCTTCACGGGCGACGTCTTCCTCACGGACCAGTCCAACGACAACGACAACGACGGTTCGTCGACGCTGACCGAGGACCTGCACCTCGACGTGGATTACATCCAGCAGGCCCGCTGCTACCCGCAGACGGAGATTTATGTCGCCGGCATGGGATACATCCCCGTGGATGAAATCACCACCGCCGGCCAGCCGGCCGCCATCGCGCCGTGCGGCTACCAGTATATCGACATCGGTCTGGCGACGGGCACCTACGAGCATGACCCGACGGGCGAATACGTCGACCCGGGCAAACTCCACGAGGGTGACATCATCCGCCTCGACCTGCTCGTCGAGCCGGGCGACCAGGACAAGATTACGACGGGTACCTACACCATCACGCGTAACCGCTACCTGAACACGCTCCAGCCCGGAGCCTGCTACCGCGGCTACCAGGCCACGGACCATATCGGCACCCGCTGGCTCTACATCTCCAGCGCTATCGGCAACGGCAAGCCCCGCTACTACAATGACCCCAACTACATGGTACAGAACGGCTGGCTCAACATCCCCTCGATGACCGGTTACGCAAGCCTCTACGAAGGCACCGTCACCATCACGAAGGCCGACGGCGGCGACAACTGGTACACCTTCGAAGTCAACGGCGAGGATGTGCTGCACCACAAGATTACCGGCTCGTGGACCGGACCGGTCGTACTGGGCGGCTCCGACACGCCGGTGGCCGACTCGGGCAAGCACTTCGATGAGGAAGACTCCGCATCGAGCGGCAGTGCCGGCGGCGATGAGTCGGACGGCGCCTCGGTGAAGGCCGAGCAGCAGACGCTCCGCCACATGAAGCCCGTCGAGGGGCTGCGCGACTACGTGACCCTGCCGCTTGACCGCAGACCCGTCGAGCGCGTCCGCTTCCGTTAGCATTCCATACGAGAAACCCTTTCGGGGAGTGCGGATGTCGTCCGCACCCGCACTCCCTTTTTCACCCCCAAAAACAATACAGTATGAAAAGCAGTTACTGGTCGGGACTCCGCGTCCTGACATGGAGCGTAGCATTACTGGCTGCAGGAAGTTTCGCGGCCTGCACGGACGACAACGACGAGGGTACAACCGCGCCGCCGCCCGTAGCGTTGAACAACCAGATTGAGCTCAACGGAGCAACCCCCGTCGAGATACGTTCGGCCATCTACGAGATGGACGACAACGACAACTATGCCTTCTACCTCTCGCCCACGTCGGGCATCACCGGCATGGAGGAGATGGAGGCCGCGGGCGACTACCTGCGTGTGACGGTGGCCGACCCCAAGGGGAAGATTTACCCCGATGCCGACAACTTCGAGTTCGCGTACGGCGGTCTGACGGTCAACGAACACACGATGTTCGCCGTCAAGTCGCTCTCGCTCGAGGTGGGCTACACGGAGGCTTCGGCCGCGCTGAAGCTCGTCATTGAGCTCCAACACTCCGACGGCCGCACGCTGCGCGCGGGCTACGACGGCACCTGCAACAAGGCGACGCTGCCCGTGCTCGAGAACGAGTACGAGCTCGACGAGGTACCCACCTCCATCGGCAGCGCCATCGTATGGAAGGCTCCCGCCAAGGGGACTACCACCTACACCTTCTATGCCCGCACCGGGCTGACGGAGCCCACCGAGGGGGCCGACGGCCTGACGGTGGTGCTGAGCGACGGCATCGATGCCTCGGAGATTGACCTCTCGACGGCCGACCCGTCGAAGGTAAAGGTCAGCTGCGGCGGCTTCACCAGCAGCCAGGGAACGACCGGAACCCTCCATATTGGAATCAACGCCCAGGGCAAACTGACCCTCACGCTCGATGCCGAGCAGAGCGGCCGACGGCTGCGCGCCGACTATGAAGGCGGCTTCAGCGAGGGCTTCGAGAGCGCCGACTTCATCCGCGTCACCGAGGCGGGCAATGCCGAGGAGAAGGCGCTGACGAAGATTTTCGCCACCACGGGCGTCTCGAACGTCCTGCTCTTCGGCCAGGTCGATGCCGCAGAGCCCGAGGAGCTCCAGCAGGGCCACTACGCCGCAGCGCTGACCCTCACGGCCAACCAGCTCCAGGGCGGCACGTTCGACATCTCGGCATTCCGCGCCCGGATTTTCGACTACGAGGCCTACAAGACCTACGACAACTCGAAGGTCAGCGAGGGGATGAGCGGTTCGCTCACCGTCGCCCGCACGAGCGACGGCAAGAAGCTCTATCTGAGCTTCGAGGTGTCCTTCCCCGACGGGCCGAAGCTCGAGGGTGAGTGGTCGGGTGTCACCACGCCGATGAGCCAGGAGCCCGACATGACCCCCGTGGCCCCCTTCCGTTCGCACTTCACCCTCACGGCGGCCGACGGTACGACCACCCATGTGGACAAGGATTTGATTTCGGTCGAGATGCGCATGCAGAAGAACTACAGGCTGCGCGGCGGTGACCCGGCATATGGCGGCGCGACCTTCGACGCCTACTTCTTCTACTTCCGTCCTGCGGGCGGGGAGACGACGAGCATCACCGAAACCCGCACCATCCCGCAGCTGATGCTCAGCGCGTCGGCCGTTCCGACCGACGGAGAACTCGACCTGGCGTCGGGCGACGAGGAGCTCCACTGGAACTTCAAGTACATGACCGACTCGGAGAAGCTCTACCTCACCGAGTACTTCGAGAACTACCAGATGTTCGGCAGCTGGACCTACCGCTGCCCGGACGACGTGAAGGTGACCGTTGTCAAGAACGACGACAAGACGTGGAAAATCACCTTCCGCATGGTTGACTACGGCCGCTTCAGCAACTACTCCTCCACCAAGGAGGGCTCGCAGAGCACCGTACTCATCGAGTGGGAGGGTCCGATGACCAAATACTCGGGCTCGGAGACCAACGACCTGACCGACGCCGACTATTGATGCGGCGCCGCGGCACCCCGCCTCCGGTTGACCCCGGGCGGAAGGCCGCAGACAAAGACGAAAACCCCCGGCATGGAACCATGCCGGGGGTTTTCCGTTGTCGGTTTGTTGTCGGTTTGCCGGGCCCGAACGGCCGCGCATGCGGGCGGAAGAGGCCGACGCAGGGGTGGCCGGAGCGGGGGCAAAACGCGGGAGCGGGGGCAAAACGCAGGCTCAGACGCGGGACGCACAGGCTCGGGCGCCTACATGCCGAAGGCGTGCAGCCCGATGCCGTCGTAGACGGCGCTCACCAGACCCAGCAGCAGCACGCCCGCCAGGCAGAGCACCAGCGCCGCGCGCGTATAGCCGTCGCTGCGGAACGTTGCGATGGGGCGCTCGTTGGGGACGATGTACATCGCCTTGACCACCAGCAGGTAGTAGTAGAGCGAGATGACCGTGTTGAGCAGCGCGATGAAGACCAGCACGTAGAAGCCCTCGCGGAAGGCGGCGGCGAAGATGAAGAACTTCGAGAAGAAGCCCGCGAAGGGGGGAATGCCCGCCAGCGAGAAGAGTCCCAGCGTCATGACCAGCGTGAGGCGCGGATTGGTGCGGTAGAGGCCGTTGTAGTCCTCACGCAGCACCTTGCCGCTGTGCTGCTCCACGGCCGAGATGACCCCGAAGACGGCCAGGTTGGCCGCCAGGTAGACCAGCACGTAGAAGACCAGCGAGGTCATGCCGAAGGCCGTGCCTCCGATGACGCCCAGCATGATGTAGCCCGCCTGCGAGATGGAGGAGAAGGCCATGAAGCGCTTGAGGTCCTGCTGCCGGATGGCGAAGAGGTTGGCCACCGTGATGCTGAGGATGATGACCCAGAAGAGCAGCGTCCGCCACTCGTGGAGCATCGGGGCGAAGACCTTCACGAGAATGGCCATCAGCACGAAGGCCGCGGCACCCTTCGAGACCACCGAGAGGTAGGAAGTCACTGCCGTGGGGGCTCCCTGGTAGGTGTCGGCCGTCCAGAGGTGGAAGGGCACGAGCGAGAGCTTGAAGCCCAGACCGGCGAAGAAGAAGACCAGCGCCATAATCTGAAGCGGCGAGCCGGTGATGAGGGGCACCATGTCGTCGAAGTAGAGCGTGCCGGTGGTGCCGTAGAGGAACGAGATGCCGTAGAGCATCAGACCGCTCGAGAAGAGGGCGCAGAGGATGTATTTGGCACCCGCCTCGGCCGAGTAGTGCTTGTACTTGTCGAAGGCGACCAGGCAGGCCATCGGCACCGAGGCCAGCTCGAGCCCGATGAAGAAGAGCAGGAAGTTGGCCGCGCCAATCATGAAGTACATGCCCAGCAGCGTCGAGAGCGTCAGCACGTAGAACTCGCCCTGCTTGTGGGCCGTATCCTCGCGCCGCAGCCACGTGGTGGCCTGCATGCAGACCACCAGCGCCCCGATTGAGAGGACGCTCTTGATGACCGTGTGCATGGGCACGTAGCGGAACATCCCGCCGAAGAGGTCGCACGACTCCCCGCGGGGAACGATGTTGAGCAGGATGGAGAGGGTGAGCAGCGAGCAGGCTACCGCAGCGAAGTGGCGGCGGCCGCGCTCACCGGCAATCAGGTCGTACAAGAAGAGCAGGACGATGACCGCGATGAGCGAGAGCTCGGCCTGCATGTAGGTGAATATGTTGCTGTATTCCATAAACGACTTAGTTGATTAGGTGCGCTACGATTTCCGAGACGCTCGAGCGGAGCATGTCGCTGACCCACATCGGCGCCAGTCCCAGACCGGCCACGGCGACGATGAGGCAGATGACCGCCACACGCTCGTCCCACGTGGCGTCGGAGAGCTTCAGATGTTCGGGGTTCTCGCACGTGCCGTAGAGGATGCGGCCGATGACGCGCAGGATGTAGACCGCCGTGATGACAATCGAGGTGCAGGCGATGACGGTCACCACGCGGTGGAAGGTGTCGTCGTGCATGAAGGCGCCGTTGAAGATGGTCATCTCGGCCACGAAGCCGCTCAGACCCGGCAGTCCGAGGTTGGCCAGACCGGCGATGACGTAGCCCACGGCCAGGAAGGGCATCACGCGCATCAGACCGCGCAGCTGGCGGACGTCACGCGTATGGGTGCGGCCGTAAATCATGCCGATGAGGGCGAAGAAGAGGGCCGTCATCAGACCGTGGCTCAGCATCTGGAGAATGGCGCCGGTCGAGGCCGTGGTGTTCATCATCAGGATGGCGAAGAGCACCAGTCCGCAGTGCGAGACGGACGAGTAGGCGTTGATGTACTTCAGGTCGGTCTGTACGCAGGCCGAGAAGGCGCCGTAGACCACCGAGATGGTGGTCAGGATGATGAATATCCAGCTCAGCTCCTGCGCCGCGTCGGGCAGCAGGTACATCGCCACGCGGAAGCAGCCGTAGCCGCCCAGCTTCATCAGCACGCCGGCGTGAAGCATCGAGACGGCCGTCGGGGCCGAGGCGTGGCCGTCGGGGCTCCACGTGTGGAAGGGGAAGAGGGCCCCCAGCACACCGAAGCCCACGAAGACGAGCGGGAACCAGATGCGCTGCAGCGAGAGGGGGATGTTGTGCAGCGCGGCAATCTCCTCGATGTTCATCGTCGTGGCGCCCGAGCCGAAGTAGATGCCCAGGATGCCGATGAGCAGCAGCGCCGAGCCGCCCATGAGCATCAGCGTGAGCTTCATGGCCGAGTACTCCTTGCGGCCGCTGCCCCAGACGCCGATGAGCAGGTACATGGGGATGAGCGCCACCTCGTAGAAGAGGAACATCGTGAAGAGGTCGACCGAGATGAAGAATCCGAAGACGCCGACGCTCAGCAGGCAGTACCAGAGGAAGTACTCCTTGACCTGGTCCTTCATCTGCCACGAGGCGAAGGTGCCCGTGAAGACGATGATGGCCGAGAGCAGCAGCATGGCCACCGAGATGCCGTCGACGCCCACCGCATAGTGGATGTTGAGCGGCGCATACCAGACGTGGCTCTCCGTGAAGAGCATGGCGGCGCTCTCGCCCGCCTCCCTCAGTCCGAGGTAGCGGAAGACCAGCAGCACGGCCAGCGCCAGGAGCAGCGAGGCGCCCGTCACCATGACGGCATGAATCTGCCGCGTGCTCTTCGAGAGCCAGAGGCCCAGCATCATGAGCAGCGGGATGGCGGGGAACAGGGATAACATATTCATAGTGCGACTCGTTTTAGCAGATTAACAACAGGAGCAGCGTGAAGCCCATCGCGCCGCCGAGGAACCAGATGCAGTAGCGCTGCACGCTGCCGCTCTGCATCTCGCGGATGGCCCACGAGGCGCTCTGCGTCGCCGTGGCCAGCAGGTTGAGGAAGCCGTCGACCACGTGGCGGTCGAACCAGGCGATGGGGGTCGAGATGCAGCCGAAGATGATGCGGTGGGTGATGAACTGGTAGACCTCGTCGATGTAGAAGCGGTGGTAGGCCGCGCGGTGGAGCCCCGCAAAGCGGTCGGCCAGGCGGTCGGCCACGGGCTGCTTCTCGCGGGCGTACATCCAGGTGGCCAGCGCGATGCCCGCGAGGGCCACGCAGAGGCTCAGCGCGGCGACGCTCCCCTCGATGTGGATGTCGTACGACGTGCCGTTGGAGGAGACGAAGTGTCCGAAGGGGAGCCAGCCCGCAACGAGCGTCACGGCGCCGAGCACCACCAGCGGCAGGGTCATCGTCCAGGGGGCCTCGTGGGGCGTGTGGGCGGCGTGGAGCTCGCGGTTCTCGCGGCCCCAGAAGATGCCGTAGTAGAGGCGGAACATGTAGAAGGCCGTCATGCCGGCGATGAGGGTCATCACCCAGCCCATCACGGGGCTGAAGGCGAAGCAGGCCGAGAGGATTTCATCCTTCGAGAAGAAGCCGCTCAGAGGCCAGATGCCGGCGATGGCCAGGCAGGCCACCAGGAAGGTCACGTGCGTCAGGGGCATGTAGCGCCGCAGGCCGCCCATGGCCGACATCTCGTTGGAGTGGACGGCGTGGATGATGCAGCCGGCGCCGAGGAAGAGCAGCGCCTTGAACATGGCGTGGGTGAAGAGGTGGAACATCGAGGCCATGTAGCCCAGACCTCCGGCGTGGGGGTCGGCCGAGGTGCAGACACCCAGCGCCACAATCATGAAGCCAATCTGGGAGATGGTACTGAAGGCCAGCACGCGCTTGATGTCGCTCTGCACGCAGGCCACCGCGGCGGCGTAGAGGGCCGTGAAGGCGCCGACGTAGGC
>ENA-OOXJ01001560-OOXJ01001560.1-human-gut-metagenome-genome-assembly--contig:-NODE-1560-length-14120-cov-3.046427_pt1 | contig 14120 bp, 21 predicted proteins | sample MGYA00241587_ERZ501343 | MGnify/ENA primary metagenome ERZ501343 (study PRJEB25962, sample SAMEA2042918) | human gut metagenome | biome: human gut; feature: human-associated habitat; material: faeces... | reverse complement strand
AAGAAGAGAATTACCGGGGTCGTGCCAAACAACGATTTCACATTGACGATCAGCTTTGACAACGGCGAAAAGCGGCTTTACGATATGCGCCCGCTCCTTAAGAAAGGCACGGTATTTGAGCCGTTTATCAAGCTGGAGAACTTCCGCCGGGTCTATGTGGATGATACCCATTGCATAGCGTGGGACATTGACCCGAACATTGACAGCGACAAGGTATGGAGCAATAAGGTTGACCTTTGCCCGGACGGTTGCTATATTGATAGCGTTCCTGTAGGGGGTGCGCTCGGTGCCTGAGAACTGCGCTAATATCATTGATCTGCTGATTGAACAGCGGCATAATCAGGGCATGACGCAAAAGGAATTAGCACAAGCCGCTTGCCTTACGCAGTCCGTTATTGCCCGGCTGGAGAGCAAGAAAGCCACGCCCCAGCTTGATACCCTCTTAAAGGTTGCCGCCGCTCTTGGCTGTGATCTGGCGGTTGTACCCGCTTCCAGATAAGAATAAACCCGCTCCGGAGCTTGTCTCTCTTGAGCGGGTCTTTCTTTATTCGTTCTTGTTCCAACCGGCAAACTCTTTACCGATCCGCAAACCCTGAGCAAATGCGCCTTGCTCTCCGCCATGCACCTGCTGAATGATTAGGGCTATAAGCCTGTCGTTCTCTTCCCGGCTAATGGGAAGAGCGGCTATAAAGTCGCTCAGCTCCCTTGCCGTGCTGTAAAAGCTCTCTGTCCGTTCCACGGCTAAAGCCGGTTCTTGCTCGTTTCTGAGCTTTCCAAAGTCGGTAATTTTACCCATTGTAACGCTCCTTTCGCTTGGCTCTTTCTTCTCTCATGCCCTGTACTCTCCCGGTGTCGTAGACGAAAGATAACAGGCGCATCATATCCCATAGGCTGTCGCTGTCTCTCCCTTTCTGCGCCCTGTAGAAGTCGTGCAAGTCTTTTGCTATGTACATCTCCCGAATACCAGCATACTTGAACAGCTCTATAGCTTCAGCCGGTGCAATGAGCTGTTGAATGGGGGCTTTCCCTGTCATACTCTAAGCCCCCTCTCACGCTCTACAAGGCTCTGTATCAGCCTGTAAGGAATTAGGGCTACTTGTTACCCCCCCCCGGTAAAATCTGGCTGTGGCGGCGTTTCTCGCCTTAATACAGCGCATCTTTCAGTTGCCGCCATGCAAATAGCGAGCCTGTCCGCTATTTCGAGCGCTTCAAACTCTTCCGGTGTCTCGCAGACGGCGGCTATAAAGCCGTCAAAGAAAGACTGATTGCACCATTGATAGGCTTCTTTCAGCGACACATAGCCGCTTTTATCACTCTTAATCGGGTATTTCCACATATTCAAAAGATCCTCTCTAATTTCTCGTTCTTGATGTAAATAGCCCCGGCTTTGCATTCCTTGAAGCTTGCTACCATCGGGGCACTGTCCCGCTCCCGTGCTTCTATCGTGCCGATCTGCTCTAACACGCTCCAGAGCGTCAGCCTTGCCAGCGGGTGGGCGGTATACTCGGCATACACCTTATAGGCGGTCTTTGCTATAAGCACCGTTTCCGTTCGCTCCCGTCTGCCTAACTGCTTTCCCGTCTCCGCCGTCTTGCTGTATGGGCGGCTGATGTAGTATTCTCCGCTCTCTATGGCGGCTCTGATAGCCTGTAAGAAGGTAGCCCCGACTTCTAATAGGTCGGCTGTCTGCGCCCCTGTAGCCTGCTCCAGAGCTTCTAAACGGCGTTCTATGCTCTTCAATGCCGGAGCGGGTGCAGATACCCCGCCGCCCCTTATAAGCCGCTCCATGCGGTTAAAGGCGTTAATATAGGCTACTTTGAATTGCACCGCCTTAGCCCCGGTAAAGCCCATTGCAAGAAGCGTGAAGCCGTCACGGGTGAGAAGATAGGCGGGGCGGGGTTTTCCTTGTGCGTCCGGCTGGTCAATCTGGATGAAGTTTAGCCCTGCAAAAGCGGCGGTTGCCGGCTCAATTTTGAGCTGGCTAATGAGCGTTTCAATATCACGGATTACATTCTTGTGTTGCTTCCCGAACTGCTCCGCCACGGCTCGGCTTGTGGTTACGGGTATCCCGTCCCGCTCAGTTATCATCGGTAATAGCTCATTCATTCCAGCCGTCCCCCTCTCGGATGCGCTCTACATTGCAATAGGTGGCGGCGATATAAAAGCCGTACTCCGTCAAATACCATGTGGTATAGTCTCCGATGCCGTAGCCGTTAAAGGTAAGCCCCGTGTTCTGCTGTCTCTTGGCAAAGTCCACAGCGGAAGAGCCGAAAAGCTCCGTTGCCACTTGCTCCGGCACACCGTCAGCCCGCCCGAAAAGCACGGCATTTTCTGCGAAAAGCTGGGCGGCTTTCGACTTGCTGATTGTCTCTTGCTTCATAGCGGTTAACTCCTTTCTATTACAGGGAGAGGGAGCGGGGAGCTTGTCCCCGGCTCCGTCCCGTATTGCCTTTAAGCGATAGTGAAGCGGCGGCTCTCCGTCTGCTTCGTGAACTGTGCGTGAAGCTCTGGCATAGCCTTTTTGAATGCGGAGCTGTCAAAGCGGTTGCTCAGTACCTTAGTCCAGCAGATTTTATAGACATCCACCGTCATTTCATCGGTGTTTCTCGCCGTCATTTCGGCTTTAATGGTATCCTCGATAGCGGTAATCTCTGCCGCCAGCTCCTCAGCCATTGCCTTAAGCTCTTTCAGCTCTCTGATCTTGCTTGTCATTTCGTTAGTGCTCATTGTGTAAGCCCCTTTCTTTTCGTTGCGGGCTGTGCTATAATAAGCATAAGCCCTTTGTGGTTTCCTCTCTCGTTTGCTTCCTACGGCGTGGCGGGAGAGGTTTTTTATTTGGTCTTGGGAAGCCCGGCGGCGGGTGGCGTTAAGCATCTATGCTCTCTCGCAGTCTCAATCTCCCTTATCCGTTCCCGCTCTTATGTGGCGTTCTTGGTTCCCTTTCGGTACTTCGTCCGCTTTCGCTCTGGGCTTTGTTTCCCTTGACTGTGACTATAGTATACACTAAAAAGTTGATGTTGTCAAGCCCTATTTGATGATATTTTCAAATATTTTTTGATTTTCTCCCGCTCATATTGACATTATCAATTTTATAGTGTACGATATAATCATCTTAGAAAGGATGGTTATTTACAATGGCTTTGAGCGATAGAATCAGGATTTTGCTTATTAAGAGGGGGAATATCTCGGAAGCGGAACTTGCCCGCCGTCTTGGTATCAGCCCGCAGAATCTAAACAACAAAATGAAGCGGGACAACTTCACGGAAAAAGACTTGAGCGACATTGCCGCCGCTCTGGATTGCACTTTCTCCGTTTCATTCAAGCTTAACGACACCGGCGAAGAGGTATAATGCCTATAAGAAGTAGGCCCCCGTCTGTCCCACACCATAGCAAGCAGGGAAATTGTGTGCCAATTTCCGGGGAGCACTTGCCCGCCCTCTGGGTGGTGAGTAAGTGCGCTCTTCGGAGAATATAAGAAAAGCGGGGAGCTGTTACGGCTCTCCGCTCTTGCTTTATATGCTGTTGTTTGCCCGGTCTATCTTTCCTTGAAGCTGGGCTATTTTCGCTTCGTGCGCTTGTATGGCTCTGCCGATCCGCTCCCGGCTGTCATGCTCCAGCTCTTCCGCCTGCGCTTCTCTCAGCCTTGCAAGCCGCTTCTGCACCTCTGCAAGCTCACATTGGAGCGGGGCTTGCTCCTGTAGTCCCTCGCCGTATATCGCCCGTGTATCGGCTTCTATTTGGCTGTAGAACAAGCTGTTTGAGGTCATAAGGGAAATAGCCTTGACTGCCTTTAAGAAGAGATTGTAGACGCTCTCACCGGCTTTCACGCCCTTTAATATCTCCGTTTGCAGTTGCCCGCTCCGCTTGATATTCTCTTGGTACTCCCGGAAAATATCAAGCGTTCTTTGCTTCTCGGCGGCTTCTCGCTGGGCTTGCAAATATAGCCCTTTTGCCTGTTGCTCCTCTAAGCCCTCTGGCGGCGTTTCTACGGTTTTTTTAGGCTCGGTAATGGTTTTATACTGCCCGCCATCTAAAATCGTCTCTGAGGGCGTTTTAGAGGGTCTTTTCTGCTCTACGCTGTCACCAAACAGACCGGCAAAGTCAAGCACGATCCCGCTATCTGTAGTTACCCTCTGATTTGCTCCAGCTTCCATTATTGCCCCCCTCTCCGCTCGGTACGGTGAAGTAGTTGAACATCGGGTAGAAGTCTAAGAGGGTGTCCCCCTTGCTTCCGTTCCGGTTCTTGAGTATCTTTACTTGGATTTTCTGCGGCTTGCCGTTCTTCCCGTCTGCTATAACGCTCTTCATCAGCTCTCTAAGCCGCTTCTCTCTTGCTTTATCGGCTTCGCCCTCTTGGTAGTCCATGCCGGAATACTGTAAGCCAATCAGCACATCAGAGCTATATTCAATTGCGCCGCTCTCTTTGAAGCTTGCCAGATTGACAGGGGCGGTATAGTTGTCTCGGTTGAAGCTGGAAATGCCTATAACAGGAATACCATAATCCCGGCTTAGGCGTTTCAGCTCCAGCACGGCTTTATCTGTGTTCTGCTTGTCTGTTGCCCGCATATCCGCCGGGGCGATAATCTGGAGATAGTCAATCAGGACAACGGGAGCTTTGCCGGTGATCTTGATATGCTTTTGCACCTTATCCCGAATATCTTCTACCCCAACATTGCCCATTCCTTCGGTTATGTAGATATTTTTTGCATAGTTGCCGTAGGCGGTCACAGAAGCTTGTATAAGGCTCTTTTCCGTCTGGCTATAGTCTGCATACCGTGTGCCGGTCATAATGCCCCTTGTGGTCTTTGCGTGGGCTGTACTGCTGTTCTGGCGCATATCTTCAAGCAAGGTAAGGCGGCTCACGCTCTTTGCTATAAGCTCGTCCCGTGCCATTTCCAGCGAGAATATAAGCACATCCTGCCCGCTCTGGGCGATTTGGTCGGCTATCTGCAAGCAGAATGTTGTCTTTCCTAAGGAGCTGATAGCCCCCACCACATAAAGCCCGGCATATAGCCCGCCGTCTAACAGATCGTCAAGGGAGCTAAAGCCGGTCGGAATGAAAGAAGCTCTCTTGCTCTGCTCGATCTTCTTGATGAAGTCCGGCAAAGAATAAACCGCCGCTTCCCGTCTGAGCTGTTCCCGCTCGGCTTCCAGCGTCTCCGCTTCGATGTTTTCCGCTTGTTCTACTGCCGCTTTGAATGCGTCTCTATCGGCGTTCAGAGCTTCGTTAGCGTCCTTGTATGGCTGGGCCATATCAAGCCTGTAAAAAGGGATTCTGAGCCGTTCTAAGCCCTCTGCAAGCTCTCTGTTCGCCTTGCTTCCGGCTTCGTCATTGTCCATAGCAATAATAAGCGGCTGAGCGGGTTTCTCGTTCTCCAGCATGGCAATTAAAGCCCTCTTGTTTGCGGTGCTTCCCAGTGCCACAGCTTCCCCGCCAACATCAATAATGCTGAGTGCGTCTATTTCTCCCTCAACAATAAAGATCGGCTTTTGCGCTTCACGCAATGCCCGGCTATTGAATATCCGTACTTTTCCGACTTTGCTTTTACTGTATTTCTTCTGCTCTTCGGTAAGCTCCGCTCTTGTGTCCCGTGCTAAGTAGCTTTGCTTGCTGGTCGGAATAATCAGGCGGGGAGAAGCTGGCGCATTCGGGGCTTTCGGGTGTCTCCATTCCGCCACATAGCCCACCTTGAAACGGGAGAGGGTGGCTGAGCTGATTCCCCTGTGATAATCTGTGTCCCCTATGCGCTCTGCCGCCTGTAAGAAGAAAGCGGTATAGTCCGGCTCTGTTGTGTATTGTGTATTGTGTAAGTCTTGTTGTGTATATCGTGCATTTCCGGCTTGATTCTGGTACAGCTCTTTGAAATCCTCTGCCGCACTGCTCCGGCTATAGCCGCTCTCTACCGTGACACCGAACAGCTCGGCGGCTTTCTGAAGCTTGCTGTTGTAGTCGGTAAGCTGGTACTCCCTGCCGATGATGTCTATAATGTCCTCGTTCGTGAAGCACCCCGCCCAGCAGGTGAAATGCACATTGTCTTTCGTGGTTATGCCTGTTCCGTTTTTGCCGCTCCCACTCCCGCAGATCGGGCAGATAAAGCCCTTCCGGCTATTGTCCGGCTGGAGATGGTCAGCGGCTCTTTCCTGTATGTATTGCCTTGCTTCTTCTCTGTTCATTCTCGGTTCCCTCTCCGGGGTTATATTCCCCTTTTGATTTTGCGCCCGTTTGCGTGGCGTTCCGCTTCGTTGTCCGTCTCAGGTGGCGGCGGGGATTTTAAGCCCCCCATGCCGTCCGCTTCTCGCTCATAGTGAAGCTTGCACCCGCCGTCAAACAAGCTCGGCTCATAGCTCCAATTACAGCCCCGACAGCTTCCCGCTTCCGGGTGTACGCATTCCGCTACTCTATCTGTCATTGCGTTAGTCCTCTCTTTCTGCCTGTAAGAAGAAAGCCCCCTGATGGTTTTTCTCTATAGGCTCCCCATAGATATTATAGCATAGCCGCCGCCGTAGGCATCGGCGGCGAATGCGGCTTAATTATCAATTGATTATCTATTGATAATATATTGGGATTTTCGGAGAGCCGAAAAAGCCAGTGATAGCAAGGCTTTTCAGATTTTCGCTTCCCCGTGGAATGTCCTCTTTCCCCCGTAAAATGTCCACATCGCCCCGTGGAATGTCACTTCTCCCCCGTGGAATGTCCCTTTCGAGCGGAGTTGACAAGCTTCCTTTTTACAGGCAAATACCACAGATAGAGCGGGCGCACGGTACAACAAACAAGATGCTGTTCCCCCGTAAAATGTCCCTCTCGGTTTTCGGTGTGGGTACTCACCGGATTTGCTTGCTATTCCACCATTCCAAATCTGGTAAATTCGCAATGTGTATCTACACTTGCTGTGCTTGCTATTCTTCAAAAGTAAAGAGGAGCGAGAGCATAAGCCCCCGCTCCTAAGCTTTATTCGCCCATGCTATATCGTCAATAATATAGACTGCGCCGGAAGCGGAGCCTATCCGCTTTCCTGTTGGGGTATGTACGGCTTCAACCTCTGCTACTGCCTTTTGAGCTTCTTCCAGAGTATCAAACTCCATTGTAAGCCGCTCGGTTTTGCCGCCGACTTTCCCGCCCCATAGATCGGCGTATACTTCCCACTTTCCGCTTTCAGTCCGTTTGCCGATGAGGGCAACGGCTAACTGCATTTCGTCAAGGCGTTGTGCTTCCTGTATCTTGAGCAAAAGCCTGTCCACTCTACGCATTTTCCCCGCCTCCTTCCTCAAGCTTCTTTGCGGTGTTAATCGCTATGGCTTTCTCTGCAATCCGATCCCGCCGCTTCTGTGCTGTCTCAATTTGCTTTGCCGTCTCTTTGCTAATTGCTATAAAGGTGGTTGCAAAAGCTCCGCTAAGAGAAACTTTGAGGTAGCCGTTGTCCAGATAATCCGCTATCGGTGCGGCATCGTCATAGACGGGCAGAAGCGCAAACTCCATATTGTGATATAGCCCGCTGTGTTCTATTTCGATTTGCTCTATAGCGTTCTCTATCGGTTCTCTGATGTCTCGGAGCGGGTTATTAAGCCCCTTCTCGCTGGGAAGCTGTAGCCGGTGCTGAATTGCCCGAAAGCTGATAGTGAAGTAGCCTTGTGTCTCTATATCCCGTGTATGCTGTCTTGCAAGGAAGAAAATATAATAAAGCAGATCGCTTGCACGGTTGGAGAGCTTGAAATAGTAGCGGGGTAAGATTGTGAAATACTGCGCTATGAAGCTCCAGTTGATCCGGTTATTGAAGAAAACGGTACACTGCCCTTTTTCTATTCTTGCGCCGGTAAAGAGGACTTCAAGAGCCGCTATAGAACTCTCCCGCTTCTTTGTCTGCTGGATTTGTCCTTTCACCTTAAGGCTGGTGAGCGTGTCCATGCCGGAATTAAATCCCGTCCTTGCGCTTCTGAGAGACTTATAAAAGCCGATGTCTACAAGCTCCTGAAGCGGAAAGCTGATATAATCCTTCGTGAGCTGACCGTTATAGATGGCTTGCTCGTTTGCCTTTATCAGGGCAAGAACAAACAGCTTTTTAGCGGGTTTATTACTGCCTGCAAGCTTGTCAATGTCTGCAAGCTCTATAGTGACCTGCGCTTTCTCGTTTACAAGGGAGATTTGCCGCTTGCGCCCGTCCTCCAGCACTTCTATAGCGGTATTGTGGTTTATCTGCCGCTTCCGTGCTGGCAAGTCCGCTATGCTGTCCCCAGCTCCCATGACCTCTAAAATGAGATTTGACGCTGTGCTATTCGGGACATTGTAGAAATTGTTTTCTTCCGGTCTGAACGGGGCTATCGGCTGAACATTCGGTAAGGCTGTAAGCTTGGTTTTATTCATCCACATCGCCCCCTTCTTCGTCCTCAGACGGGGCTTTCCTGTAGAACATAAGATCAGATATGCTTTCCTCTCCCTTAAAGGCTTGGAAGTCCTCAAAGAGCTGTTTTACCCGGTCTATATTCTCTTGCGGGATAGTAAGGCGCTTATAATCCAGCGGCTGGAAGAAGTCTTTCAGCACCTGAAGCTTTCGCTCCTTTAGCTCTTGATCTTCGTACTGAGTGTCTTTGATCCGCATATAAAGCATAGGGACTATGCTATTGAGAGCGTCTATTTTTGTTGTGATTCCCTCAAGATTAAGCTTGAATGCTGACAGCTCCGGTACTTCGTAGTAGCTCGCTATCATATCAATAGCGGTATTGTAGCCCATAATGAAATAGTAGCTGTCAAGCAGAGCTTCCCGCCCCTCTTCGATCTCGTCCGCTCGGTCTGCGTATCCGTCCGCATCCGAAAAGAAAGCTTCCAAACTGTGCTCGTTCAGCGTCTTTCTTATCTGCGGCGGAACATAGTAGCCGTTTTCGTCAAGCCGCTTTTCGCTGAATGAGGTAGGCTTGAGAATGGCTATACCGTTCATTTGCGCCCGCCAATTGCCGTCCCATATAATGTCGGTTCGGTCGGTTTCTGCTCTAAATCCGTAAAAGTCTTTTTCATAGAGCTGTTCCCAGTCAAATACAGTGGTTTCCCACTTCTCTACAGGAAGAGCGGATAGCCCCGGCTCGCCCTTAAAGAATTTGCTGTCAATGTCCTTAAGCAAAAGCTCTACAAGTTCCTTGAACTCGGCTATAAAGTCCTCTGCTTCGGCTATATATTCGTCCGGCGTTTCTGCCATACCGCCCAGAGAAGAGCTATAGACTTCGTAGACGGCGCAACTGTCAGAAAGAAAATCCCATTTTGTGAGGTCTGCGGGCGGCTCATCGTATAGCACAAACTTAGCAGGCATAGCAAGCCCGGCTTCATAGTCCTTCTTTTCCTGCGCCTTGTCTGCGTCCCAATTTGTGCCGCCGTTATAAATAATATTGGCTCTATCAATAAGCCGCTGTGCGGCTATTTCCTCTGCCGTGATACCCATAAAGCCCGGCTGGATCAGCTCGGCTTCGTGCATCTCTTTCAATGCCTGCCCCATTTTCGGAGTGGTTACAGCTTCTTCCCACTCCTCATCGGTCATCTGGTCGCTTCTGCGTCCGTCCTCTAAGACATAATAGCCGTTCTCTGTGGCTTCATTGAAGCGGGAGAGAATAAGCGGGCTTTTCACGGTCTGGGACAGGTATTTCTTTCTTATAGGCTTTAGCGGGTTCGCTTTGGTCGGCTCTTTCTCCAGCTTTTCGGCGTAATACTCAAACGCCCGGAAAACGAGAGCTAAAACGCTGTCCCCTCTGGGTGTCCCGTCCTCTTCTTTCAGCCATTGCCGCCGCCCCTCTTCTACGGCTTCGCTATACTGCTTTTCGGTCATAATAACCGGCAGGCTTTCAATATAGCTGTAGGTATCTTCTGCTATGCTCGCTTCGATGATATAGGAAGAGAGAGACTTAAAGCGGAGCTGTGCTTGCTGTTCATTGGTAAGGGCGATGTTATAGAACAGGGAAAGCCATTCGTGGATAGAGATATAGCCGTTGTAGATTCTACCCTGTGTGCTGTCCGTGATCGAGCTAAGCATCTTCTGAAACTGCCCCTTAGTCACTAACGGCGTGGGGTTTTGGTTCCCGCTTATTCTCTGGCGGAATAGGGTGGCCATGTTGGTAAGCTCAAGAATGCCCAGCTCTTTACCCGTCCAGCCTTTCTTATTCAAGAGCCGCTTTATATCCGCCATTATTGTCTACCTCCTATAATCGCTTCCAGCTCGTCAAGCTTAGCTTTCACCTCTACCGTGTCATAAGCCTTTAAGAGGTTAGCCAGCACGGCACTTTCCCGGCTTGCCTGTTCGTCTGTTACCTCACCGGCACGAACACGGTTAAGCAGATCGCCCAGAGCGGTAACAATGTCTTGTGCGTTGATGTTTGCTCCCAGCTCAACAGCGGGCTTTGTGCCGATGTATTCGCCTTTTAGGGCTTCTGTGTATTTGAGCTTGAAATCTAAGAGCTTTGCCGGGTCTACTGTGCTAAAGTCTGCTTTTGCTATAGCGTCCTCTATCTTCTCCAGCGTGTCCCCCAGTTTCTTAATACGGGCTTCTTTGGTCATGCCGTAGCTTTCGCAAAGCTCCTGAAACTCAGCCCGTTTCAGCTCGTTTATCTGAGCGGCTAATTCCCGCTCCCATTTCGTACAGGTTGATTTAGAGATGTGGAGCTGTTCAGCTATAACGCTGTAGCTTTTACCCTCTGCCCGTAACCTCACATATTCTTTTTTGATTTCCTGTGGCTTCAAGTGGTAGCCCCCTCTCTGATGTTGTGTAATAGCGGTTGTGTATTTGTGTATGCTGATAGCCGCATACTCCTATACAGGCAACGGCTAAAAGGTGGTCTGTGGTTTCATAGTTTTATTGTCCGCTAATAGTAATTTTCGGACAATGGGCAGTAAAGACGGCTGAAATAATCAAGCCTTTAAGAGGGACGCTATCAGCCTTCCCCATTGATAAACTTCCTCAGATTTTCCCCGCTGACTTTCCACTTCCCGCCGATCTTCACGCCCTTAAGCCTTCCGTCTTTGATATAGGTTAAAAGCGTTCTGTGTGTCACGCCTAAGATTGGCTCAATTTCAGTGAGGGTATAAACCTTAAGCTCTTCAAGCTCTTTCACTCTCGCTTCATTCGCCATTGTCTATTACTCCTCTCTTGTCGCTTCGTCTAAAATCTGGTGAATGTATTCGTTTACGGAAAGCCCGCTGTTTGTCGCTCTCTTCTTTACCCGCTCATATAAGCTGGGCTGTAGAACGAGCTGTAAGCGGCGGCTTTTGGTTTCTACATAAAGCGGATTGACTTTGTACCCGTCCGGGGCTTTACCCGTCGGCTTTTCCCTCTCCGGTTCTGCCCGCTCTTCTTCCGCTGACGATATGAATTGTAAAGCCGGATTATCCTTAAAGCTTTTCTTTGCCATGATGATAGCTCCTCTCCTTTGATTGGTTTAAGGCGAAAGCCTTAGTTGTTCACCGTTTGCCCTTGAGGGAGTACAAACGGTCTGCTCGCTAAGATCGTGCAGATCAGCTTATAAGCTCGTCAATGAGGGCTGTATAGTCCTCTGTTACTTTGGCTTTCGGCGCATAGCTGTATAAGCTTTGCTGGCTAATCTGCGCTTCTTTCACTGCGATTGCTTCCCGGATCGTGGCTTTGAAAAGCTTAGTGTTAAGCTTAGCCGCAAGCTGTTCCGCAAGCTCCGCCACTTCTCGACTAAGAACAGAACGGGGGCTATACCGTGTAAGAAGAATGCCCTCTATCCTCAAAGCCGGGTTGCAATACTTCTTTACAGGCTTCATAGTTTCCGCAAGCTGTTCTATCCCTTGTAAGCTGTAAATATCCGCTTGAGCGGGAATTATAACGCTGTCGCAAGCGGTAAGGGCGTTCACGGTCAGAATACCCAGAGCGGGGGGAGTGTCCACGATGATATAATCATACCGCCCCTTTATACTCTCCAGAGCTTCTTTAAGCCTGTACTCCTTGCCGGTGTCCGCTATAAAAGCATCCGCCCCGGCAAGTGCTTTATTGGCGGCTATCACATCTCCGCAAGCCGTGTGCTGTATGGCATCTTCCGCTTTTACTTCCCCAGTAAGAACGCCTAAAGCCGTTGCTCCCGTTGTTTTTGCTCCTGCGGTGTATGTAAGGTTCGCTTGTGCGTCAAGGTCAATCGCAAGCGTTTTATAGCCTTTAATAGAAAGCCCGGCGGCGAGGTTTTCGGCGGTCGTTGACTTCCCTACCCCGCCTTTCTGATTGATAACCGCTATACACTTTGTCATAACTCCGCCCCCTTATATGTCGGCTCTGCTGTTCAGAGCTTCTTTAAGAGCTGTTGCTTCTTCATCGGTAAGGGTAAGCCCCTTTAGAAGCTTCTCTTCTCCGTCCTCTCGCTTCCAGCTCCGCAAGTCATACTTTGCCGGGCTTCCGTTGTATGCCACCCGGTTAAGCTCTTTCGTTGTATTGCCGTTTTCGCTCAGTGTGGCGATATGCTCGACAATCTCATAGTTAAAGGCCGTATTAGCCATTGTATAAGCCCCTTTCTGCTTGTGTATTTGTGTATGATGAATTGTGTATGTGCTTATCCGAAAATAGCTTTAGCTACCCGCTCTTCGCTGTTGTTCTTTGCCCGATCCAGCGCATGAGAGTAAATAAGCGTTGTGTTTATATTGGTGTGGCGTAGAAGCTGTTGTGTTTCTTCTACTGTGCCGCCGTTCAGCAGATTAAGTGTGGCGGTCGTGTGTCTCAGGCTGTGAGCGGTAAGCCTGTCGCTCTCAAGTCCTGCGGCTATCAAATGTTCCTTTGCTATTCGGCTTATGCTTCTGGTTGTCATCCGTCCGCCGCTGTTCCTGTTTGCAATGGAGCCGAATAGCGGCTCTTTAGCGTCTTTTTCTCCCCGTGCTTTCAGATAATCCCGCACAGCTTCTTCTACAGGCTCGGCAAGCTTCACATAGTCGGTCTTTTCTTCGTGTCCCTTACCTTGAATGTAAAGGGCTGTGAAGTCCGCCACCGTCCGCATATCCTCTATGTTGGCTCTTGATACCTCAATATCACGCAAGCCACTTGTGACCATCAGCGCAAGGATAGCATAATCTCTCAAGCCTTTAAGGGTAGAGCGGTCTACTGTGTTCAGCAGTCTTGTTACCTGCTTCGGCGTGAGGTAGTCTTTCTTGTGGTCGCTGTCCAGCTTTGCGCCCTTTACCCGCTCCGCCACATTCGGATATATCCGCTCTTGTGCTGTCCATTGAAAGAACAGCTTCACCGCCATTAAATAGCTCTGTACCGTAGTCGGTTTATGGCTCTGCTTCAGGTGATCCCGATAGGCTATAATATCCTCTCTCTGCGGCTGTCTGATTCCGTTCTCTGAGAGATACAAGAAGAACTGCTTTATCGCCTTGCTGTATGTCTCTATGGTCTTTGGCTTTGCGTCTATATAGGAAGTCCAGCGGGCGAATAGATCGGCGTTAATTGTCTGCTGTTCTACTATTTCTGCGCCGCCTGCTATGGTAAGCTTGTTCACTCTCCCCGCCCCTTTCTGTAATTGTGTATGTGTAATTGTGTATACACCTTTTCCTTTGTCCTTATTATAGCATATTTGCGGTTGGTTGTCAACCTCTTTTTCATAGTTTTTCATAGTTTTACAGAATTGCATAATCAGAGCGGGAACGGGAAAAATATTTAGAAAATAGCGAATTTGCTATTGACTTTTAATAGCGAATATGCTATACTATAATTACAGTAAAGGAGATGAGCAAATGCCGACAATTTCAATGTTCCGGGGTATCAAGGTTTGTATCTATTGGAGAGATCACATGCCGCCCCATTTTCACGCATTCTATGGCGGGTCTGAAATCCTCGTTTCTATTGAGGAGCTGGAAGTTCTGGAAGGAACAATGCCTTCCAAACAATTAAAAATGCTCTTGGGCTGGGCGGCTTTCCATCAAGAAGAGCTGCGGGAGAACTGGGAGCTTGCAAGAGAACAGCAAGAGCTATTCGCAATCGAGCCGCTGAAATAAGCGGCTCTTCCCGGAGGTGAGAACATGGCGAACACAGTAGAATATTATCTCTCTAAAGGCTTTGACCGTAAAACGGCGGAATACTTCGCCGCCGGTAAGAAGAGAATTACCGGGGTCGTGCCAAACAACGATTTCACATTGACGATCAGCT
>ENA-OOXJ01001559-OOXJ01001559.1-human-gut-metagenome-genome-assembly--contig:-NODE-1559-length-14121-cov-16.436727_pt1 | contig 14121 bp, 10 predicted proteins | sample MGYA00241587_ERZ501343 | MGnify/ENA primary metagenome ERZ501343 (study PRJEB25962, sample SAMEA2042918) | human gut metagenome | biome: human gut; feature: human-associated habitat; material: faeces... | reverse complement strand
CGCTTCGCGGCGGGCCCCTCCCTCTTGAGCCGAGGGCGGCTAGTCTTTTCTCCGGCAAATATTTTCCCGAGCGGCAGTGCCACAGTTCAAATAACGTATGGCTAACTGCTAACAAAGATATTACAAATCTGAGACATATTTCTGGCAGTACAGATAATTTCGGATGAAATGACGATAATTTCGGATGAATTTTTTTTTCTAACTTTGCAGGCAGAAAATTTTAACATCTACGGATTATGAAAATCAGATTTGCGATTCCCGTATTTGCCGCCGTAGCCATGATGACGGCTGTCAGCTGCGGCAACAATAAGAACACTTCGTCCAAGTCGGAGGACAGCTCCGCCGAGGCAGCTGCTGCGGAGGCCGTACAGGCTGACGAGAGAGGCTATATCGTGAAGGTCGGAGATCAGGTTCCCGACTTCGATCTTATGATGATGGACGGTACTACCCTGAACATCAAGGAGCTTCAGGGCAAGGTCGTAATGCTCCAGTTCACTGCCAGCTGGTGCGGGGTCTGCCGCAAGGAGATGCCCCACATTGAGAGCGAGATATGGCAGAAGCTGAAAGACAACCCCGAGTTTGCCCTCTACGGTATCGATCTCAAGGAGACGCCCGAGGTTACAGCCGAATTCGCAAAGGCCATCCCCGTGACCTACCCCCTGACCCTCGACCCCGAAGGTGAGCGCTTCGCCCTCTTCTGCGACAAGGGCGCCGGCGTGACCCGCAACATCATCCTCGACCGTACCGGCAAGATCATCATGCTGACCCGCCTCTATGACGAGGCCGAGTTTGCCTCCATGGTCAAGCTCATCAACGAGGAGCTCGCCAAGTAGCATTCTCACCGCGTCATCAGATTGTATAGCCGACGGACATTCTCCGCCGGCTTTTTTCGTATGGCCTACTGCAGTCCGTCACGGGGATTGGCAGTGGCGCGGCGGTAGAATACGGCAGTGACTATCAGGACGGTGACGGTCAGTACGGCCACGAGGGCGAGGGCAAATACCCACACGTAAATCGGGACGCGGTCGGTGAAGTTCTGCAGCCAGCGCGATACGATGACGGCGGCCACGGGGCAGGACAGGGCGAAGCAGATCAGGACCACAGTGCCGTAGTTGATGTTTGCCCGCTCGAGGATGGAGGCGACGCTGGCCCCGAATATCTTGCGCACTGCAGTCTCCTTCCGGCGGTACTCGGTGTCGAAGAGCACCAGGCCGATGACTCCGCAGAGGGCCAGTATGGCCGCGATGACGCTGAAGGCCACCACGAGCCCCGCGAGATTGATGGCCGAGGGCAGGGGATACCGCCTGAGGGTATGGGCCAGATTCCGGAGAACTAGTCTGAACATGGTATGTCGTTTAAATGTTTCCTGTTGCTGTCAGATTGTATCCAAAATCGTGCCATTGCACATAATTAATTGATTATTAATAAAAAACATATTCTGTAAAATCCTTAATTGTAAAGTAATTTTACAGAATATGTCTAATTTTTTGAATATTGTCCAATATTTGGACAATATCAACTCAGGTTAGTATCCGAACATATCTTCGGATGAAACGCGCTCGACATCGCCGAGGGTCTTCAGATAATTGATATCCAGATCTTTGGTTCTTCCGAGGATGGCGAAGTCATAGGTGCGGCCCTTGACCCATTTTTGCTGGGTCGCGATGACATCATCGAGAGTCATATTCTGAATCTTCTCGAACATTATTTTCTCCATGGGCTCTGTCAGACCGAGCTCGCGGGATCTGCGGTAGTCCCACAGCACACCGTCACCGGTGACCCTGTAGGTCCTGAGGCGGGAGATGACGGCCTTCTTTGCTATGTCAAATCCGGGTTGGGAGACAGGCATGTCGTTGATAATCTCCTCGAATGCCTCTATGGCCTGCTGCATCTTGTCGTTCTGGGTTGCGATGAAGGCTATATAGGTGTAGGATTCATCTAAGCTGGACGGGGTGCCCAGATAGGCCTGAGCAGTGTAAGCCAGACCCCTGGCCTCACGCATCTCCTGAAATACTATCGCGTTCATGCCTCCGCCGAAATACTCGTTATACAGGGTGTTCGCGGGCACTGAGTTCAGGTCGAACTTCTCGCCGCGGTTGGAGTACTGGATGTAGTACAGCTGGTTTGCATCGTATTCGGCCAAGTATACCTTGCTCTTACTGCCTGGCATACGGAACTGGATAATCTCTTTCTGCAGGGGCTCGGGGTTGTCGGCTATGCGGTGATGTCCGGCGACGGTGGCTAAAAGCTCCTTGCTGTTCTGAGGACCGTAGTACAGTATCTCGTGCTGTTTGTCCATCAGCTCACGGACCTTGGCCAGCAGCTCTTCGGAAGTCAGGGCGGCGAGCTCGCGGTTGTCGAGTGTCAGCCTGTCGATGGTCTCCTTGCCGAGCATTGTATAGTTCTGAAGGGCTCCGAAACAGCTGCCCTGGCTGAGCTTGCTGTTACGGCGTCTTTGAAGAATGTCGTTCTTGATGTTGGCAAGTACGGCCTCGTCAGGTACGGCGTTGTAGATGAGGTCCTCTGCGATATCCATAGCGTAGGGCAGGTTCTCGCTCAGACCGGAAACTGTTATGGCTGTCTGTTCGGTGCCGGAGGAGAAGCTGAAGCTGCAAGCTATTTTGTACATCTCCTTGGCTATGTCGGCGGCACTCCTGTCGGCTGTGCCGAGGTAGCCCAGATAGGTGAAAGCCAATGACAGTGCAGGGTCGCTGTTGGTGCCTTTGTCGAAGACGTAGGCGATATAGGCCAAGTCGTTGACCTCGTTCTGCTTGTAGAGCACGTCTATCTCCTTGCCGGCATCGAGGATGGACATCTCTTTCTGATAGTCTACGAATACTGGTTCGATGTCCTTGACGGGGGTATTCTGAATCTTGGTGAGGAACTCGCTCTGCTTGTCCCTGTTGGTGACGATGGGAGTAATCTCGGGAGCGGATATCTTCTGTATGTTGTTATCCTGGCCCTGACGTTTGTAGATGACTACGTAGCTGTGGGGTGTAAGATACTCATTTGCCCAGTCCATGATATCCTGTTTGGTGACCTTGGCCATCCTGTCGAGCTGATTGACCACAGTGGCCCAGTCCTCGCCGTTGATGAATGCGCTGACGTACATCATGGCTCTTGAAGAGTTGCTGGTCAAGGAGTTCATGTGGGAGAGCTTGAGGTTGTTGACAGTGGCCTCGATGAGGTCCTCATCGAAGTCACCGCTGCGCAGCTTGGCTACCTCGGCCATCAGCAGGTCCTTCACCTGATCTAAGGTCTGTCCCTGTTTGGGTCTTCCGGATACCACAAAGCTGCCGTAGTCGGGCATCAGGCTGGCGTATCCGTATGCGGAGAGGACTTTCTGTTCCTGAATCAGGTCTAAGTCGATAAGTCCGGCGGAGCCGTTGTTGATGATGAAGGAGGCCATCTGTGCGATGTCGCTGGAGGGGTCGGTAGTGGCGGGAAGTCTCCAGCCGATGGTGATGTTCTCGGCCTCAAGACCGTAGACTTCCTTGACTATGGGCTCGGTAATCGGCTGTTCAGGCTCGAACTCGAGCTTGGGCAGGTCGGGATTGGGCTGCATGTCACCGAAATACTTGTCGATGATGCGGATCACCTCGTTCGGGTTGAAGTCGCCGGCCATGCAGATGGCCATGTTGTTGGGCACGTAGTAGGTCTTGTGGTAGTTCTTGACGTTGGTGATGGAGGGGTTCTTGAGGTGCTCCTGGGTTCCGAGGACGGTCTGCTTGCCGTAGGGATGGTTGGGAAAGAGAGCTGCGTTCAGAGCTTCGGACACCTTTCTCGAGTCCTGGGTGAGGGACATGTTCTTCTCCTCATAGATGGTCTCTAACTCGGTGTGGAAGAGTCTGATGACGGGGTTCTTGAAGCGGTCGGCCTCGATCATGGCCCAGTTCTCCACCTGATTGGAGGGGATGTCCTCGATGTAGACTGTCATGTCGGTGGATGTACCGGCGTTGGTTCCTGTAGCTCCGATGATGGACATGAGCTTGTCGTACTCGTTGGGGATGGCGAGCTTGGATGCCTCGTAGCTTATGGAGTCGATGGTGCGGTAGATAGCCGCACGCTCCTCCTCGTCAGTGGTGGTCCTGTAGACCTCGAAGAGGCGCTCGATCTCGTCAAGCATGGGCTTCTCGGCCGCGTAGTCGGAGGTGCCGAACTGCTCCGTGCCCTTGAACATCAGGTGCTCGAAGTAGTGGGCCAGGCCGGTGGTCTGGGCCGGGTCGTTCTTGCCGCCGACGCGGACTGCAATGTAGGTCTGGATTCTGGGTTCGTCGTCATTGACGCTCAGAAATACCTTCAGACCGTTGTCTAAGGTGTAGATCCTGGTCTTGGCCGGATCTCCGGCCACCTGCTCGTACTTGTACTGTGAGCAGGAAGATAGTGTGAACAGTGCGATGATAACTGCAAATAAGGTTGTATTCCTCATAGGGTTGTTTTTTGAGATTTGTATTCAACAAAGATACGCAAAAATGTGAATTTTCGCTCTGCTGTTGGTGGCAGTATAAAAAAAAGACCGCGGTGGGGTGCTGCGGTCGGTGGTTTTGGGAAACTTTCTTTGAGCGGAAAACGGGGTTCGAACCCGCGACCTTCGGCTTGGGAAGCCGACGCTCTACCAACTGAGCTATTTCCGCGAAAAATTTTTACCTTTGCAGGGTCTGGGACTGCAAAGATATGAATTTAAATTTATTTATAGCCAAAAAAATCAAGGGACGGGGAGTGAGTACGACCGGCAACGCGATAGCATGTGTGTCGGTGGCTGTCAGTATCGGCGTGATATTGATGGCAGTAGCGATTTCGGAGGGCTTCAAGAAGGAGATAGGAAAGAGGGCAGCCGGGTTTACAGGAGAGATTCTGATAACGGTGCCGGGGATGGACTATATGAACGATGTCTACCCTCTGCAGGCGGACTTGTCTTATCTGCCCGAGATAGAGAAGATATCTGGGATACGGTCGGTGAGCGAGACGGCTTACAAGCCCGGGATGGTCAAGTCGGACAAGGATGTACATGGGGTGATGTTCAAGGGGGTGGACTCGACTTACTCGCTGGATTTCTTCGCGGATTTTCTGACCGAGGGTACGCTGCCGGATTTCTCGGGAAGGCGTATGAGTGACCAGGTGCTGATTTCCAAAAGATTAGCAACGATGCTGGGCCTGAGTACGGGGGACAGGATGACTGTGTATTTTATAGGTGAGCAGGTGAGGGCCCGCAGACTGACTGTGACCGGCCTGTACGACATACAGCTGGAAAATATAGATGAGAAGCTGGCGGTGATGGATATCCGTCAGATACGCAGGCTCAACGGCTGGGAGGACCATGAGTCGTCATGTCTCGAGGTGTCTCTCGGTGGGGACGGCGGCAAGGCATCGGAGCGTGCCCGGAACAGGGTATACAATGAGATAGGCGATGTCATAATGGAGAGAGACATCACTGCAGATGCGCCGGTGGTGGTTCAGAGGATAGACGAGATATATCCGGGACTGTTCGACTGGCTGGCCCTGCTGGACCTCAATGTGCTGGTGGTGATGGTGCTGATGATGGCGGTGGCCGGTTTCAATATGATCTCCGGCCTGCTGATCATCCTCTTCGAGCGCATATCCATGATAGGCCTGCTGAAGTCGCTGGGCATGAGGACTTCGAACATCTGCAAGGTGTTCATCTACCGCGGCGGGGCAATAGTCCTCAAGGGTATGCTCTGGGGCAATGCAGCGGCCATCGTCCTGCTGGCTGTCCAGAAGTGGCTGAAGCCCTTCACGCTCAATCCTGTAAACTATTTCGTCAATTTCGTGCCGGTGGAACTTAATCCCCTGCATATCATAGCGGTGGATATCGCAGCCTTCGTCCTGATGCTGTTCATCATGGTCGTCCCGTCGCTTTTCATAGCCAGAGTGTCTCCTGACCGCACCATCAAGGTGAGCTGAGAACAGGTGCTGTGTCAGCGGAGCTGTGCGGGCTTGCCGATGTCGGTGATGACGGCTCCTGCGGGGGCATCCATGCACCGGACTGTATGGGAGGCGGCGACGGTGAGGTAGAAGTCGATGATGGAAAATGTCTCCGGCCAGGGCCGCAGCAGCTGCAAAGCTGTAGGGGTGAGGATGTGGATGCCGCTGAAAGCACGGGGAATGAGGGAGGATGGAAGCGGTGCAGTATATTCGGCCGGAACGGCGGCAGCGGGGCCGGTGCCTTTGAGGAGGCCTTTGGCGGGATGCACCCAGCCGCGGAGGAGGCCGTCGCTGTCGGTCAGCAGATAGCGTGAGGAGGTACGGCTGCTTACAAGAAGTGATGCGGATGCCTGAGTGTCGTCCGGCCCGCCGAGGGCCTGTCGGCAGAAGGTCATGAGGTCTATCCCGGAGGCGATGATGTCCACATTGTGTACCAGCACCGGTTCTTCTCCGAGCAGCCCTGACATGACGGCATGGCGGATGCCCCCTCCGGTGTCGCGCAGCAGGTCCCGCTCATCCGAAAATGCCACGTCTATCCCGAAACCGTCATGGGAGCGGACGAACTCTTCTATCATGTCCGCGAAGTGGTGGACATTGATTACGGCCCGGGTAAAGCCGGCCTTCTTCAGCTGCAGCATAAGTCTCTGTATCATCGGCACGCCCTCGTATGGTACCAGTGCCTTGGGCATAGTGTCGGTCAGCGGCTTGAGCCGGGTGCCTAACCCTGCCGCCAGTATCATTGCCGTTCTGAGTCTGTCTGCTTTCATAGTACCTGTCTTTCGAGGTTCTGTTCCCGGTGTACGAGGGTGATGCTGAGCCGGTCGGAAGAGCTGCCGTATCTTTCTGCCAGGTGGTCGGCCAGCCTTTCGGCGAAGTATACGGACCTGTGCCGGCCTCCGGTGCATCCGAAGCAGAACATCAGGTCAGTAAATCCTCTCTCAAGATAGTTGTCTACGTGCATGTCAGCTATGGCTGCGGTGTGCCGTGCAAATTCCTCTGTCTCGGAATACCGCTGCAGGTACTCTATCACAGGACCGTCTATTCCCGTCAGCCCCCGGTACTCCGGCTGCCGGCCCGGGTTGGGCACTCCGCGGCAGTCGAAGACATACCCTCCGCCGTTTCCTCCCTCATCCTCGGGTATTCCTTTTTTATACGAGAAACTGAAAATCCTTATCAGCAGCTTGCCGTCCTGCCTGGGCGTTCTGTGCCCGTAGAGCGGTATCAGCTCCTCGAGTGCCCGGCACAGGCAGGGGTATTCGGGGAAGGTGCCTGAGGAGAAGAGCTCCTGAAGGTTGTCCATCGCGTATGGAATGCTTTCGAGAAAATGCGGCCGTCGCTCGAACATACCCCTGAACCCGTAGGCCCCGAGCACCTGGAGTGTCCTGAAGAGGACGAACTGCCTCAGGTCGGTCAGAAAGTCCTTCCGGCGCACTGCTGCAAAGTGCGACTGGGCCTCGAGATATGCCTCGGTCAGTTCGGCCTTGAGTTCAGGTGAGTAGCGTGCCCGTGCCTGCCATACGAAGGAGGCTATGTCGTAGTGTACCGGTCCCATCCGTCCGCCCTGGAAGTCGATGAATTTCATCTCCCCCGAGGGTGTGAGCATGATGTTCCGGCCCTGAAAGTCGCGGTACTGGAAATTCTCGGAACTGCATATCAGCAGCCGGTCGCACAGCCGGACGAAATCCTCCTCCATCGCCATCTCGTCGAACTCCACGCCTGAGGGCTTGAGGAAGCAGTATTTGAAATAGTTGAGGTCAAACATCACGCTCGTCCGGTCGAAGCAGGATACCGGGCCGCATTGCGAGAAGTCCAGTCCCTGGGCCCCGACATACTGGAAGGCCGGCAGAACCTCCACCGCCGCCCGCAGCAGAGTCTTCTCCTCGGGGCTGTATTCTCCGCTTCTGCGCCCTGCCGCTACCGCGTCGAAGAGGGTAGTGTCCCCGAGGTCCTCCTGCAGGTAGTACATTCCGTCCCCGCTTACGGCGAGAATCTCCGGCACCGGCAGCCCGAGGCGGGAAAAATGTCCGGCCAAGTATAGGAATGCGCTGTTCTCCCGCAGACTCGTCCCGGCTACGGCGATGCAGCTGCCGCTGTCCCAGATAATCCTGAAATACTGCCGGTTGCCTCCGGAGGAGGGGAGGGGGCTGATGCTGTACTCCTTTTTGCCGGAGTACTTCTCGAATAGTGTCTGTAACCTTTCCATTCGGTAGTGAGTTTTGAGCAAAAGTAAGCAAAATTGGAGATTTTTCCGTATGTTTGCAGCTTATGAGCAGAAAAAGGTTAAGGGACATACTGTGCGCATGCGTCATCATTCTGATGTTGCCGTGCGGTGCTTCTATTATAAGGGGTATGGCTATGTCTTCTCTGCCGTCCATGCTCACCCTGTCTCAGGATACGATCCCTGTCCGGGACAGTGCTGCGCCGGCGGATATGCCGGAGCTCCCTTCCGATACGCTCTCTATGACGGATTCTACTGCCGCTGATACTGTGGTGCTGACCCCAAGGCAGCGCAGGCAGATGGAGAAGGACAGTATCAGAAAGCAGAAGGACGCTTATCTCGACAGTGTCGCTGCAGTCAAACAGGCGGTACGCGACAGTGCCCGGCATGTCAGGGACAGTGTGAAGTCTGTCCGGGACAGCATCCGCTGGTCCAAGCCGAGGGTACTGGAGACGGGTTTTGTCCCTGACAGTCTCTATTTCCAGAGGATACTGTCATGGAATACAGGCCCTTATATCAATGAATACCGTCACGCGGACATAGATACCACCTTCAATGACTGGTACAGCGAATACCCTTTCTATAAGGAGGATATCGATGCGGTATATCTCGGAACCATAGGTTCTGCGGCTCAGAATGTCAACTTTTTCCGGCGTCATGAGTTCGGGCAGTTCAAGGCCTACGCTCCATACCTCACCTATTCGCATATACCGGAGAACATGCCTTTCTTCAATGTCAAGGCACCTTATACAGAGCTGGCTTACTGGGGAACCCTCTTCGCATACAAGGAGAAAGAGGAGACCAATGTCCGTTTCATGCACACCCAGAACATCACCCCTGAACTCAACCTCTCAGTGCTTTTCCAGGGGTGGAAGACGGCGGGTATGCTCAACCGCGAGGCTACGGCCAACAACTCCCTTGAAGTCGGGGCCAACTATCTCGGCCGCAACTATGTCGCCCATGCCGGACTCATCCATCACAATATATCCCGGGAGGAGAACGGCGGAGTGCAGGACTCCCGTATGGTGCGCGACACCACGGTCGACGGCAAGACGATACCGATAAATCTGCAGGAGGCTAAGAACAAACTTTCGAGAAATACCTTCTTCATAGATCATTCGTACAATATCCACTTGGACACCAAGACGAAGCGTCTCGAACGGGCAATGGAGCAGGATACGGTTTTTGCGGCTAAGGTAGACTCGGTCGTGGCGGCCCGTATAGCGTCCTATGAGAAGGCTGTGGCAGGCGTGCTTGCAGCCAAGGCCGAGAGGGATTCTCTATTGGCGCTCGCTGCCGCGGACACCCTCAGGGCGGCTGCTCCGGATACGTCCGGTACGGCGTCCGACTCGCTCGGTGCGGGTCTTGACCTGCTCGGAACAGGCATAGCAGTGGATTCACTTCCTCCTATAGACGACTCTATACTGAGGATGCCTCCGCCTACACGCGAGAGCCTTCTTGCCGTCCTTGCGGACTCTATGCTCTTCGGTAATCAGGGAGAGGGACCGATGCTGTCCATAGGGCATGTCGGCGAGGTTTCCCGCTACTACCGTTACTACACTGACGAGATAGGACTCAATGACGAGGCCGGCCGCAGCTTCTACAACAACATGTTCTACATCAACCCCACCTCCTCGGCGGACTCAACCCGTGTATTCTCGGTAGACAACAAGCTCTTCTTCAAGCTGCAGCCCTGGGCCCGGGAAGCAGTGGTGTCTGAAATCAGCGGAGGCGTGGGATACAGATGGAACAGCATCTATGCTTTCAATCCCGACATGTTCCTCAGCGGCAACAGCAACATCAGCCAGCATGACTTCTATGTCTACGCAGGTGCCGGCGGCCAGTACCGCAAGTACCTGAACTGGGGGGCTGACGCCCGTTACAGTCTTATAGGATACTACCGCAACGACTTCGATGTGGATGCCCATGTCGGACTCTCGTTCTACCCCTTCAAGGACAAGACCGAGCCCATCACTCTCAGCGGGCGTTTCAATACCTCGCTCCGGGAGCCTGACTGGTTCTCACAGCACTACTGGTCTAACCACTATGTCTGGGACAACGATTTCGGGAAGACATCCACGACCAAAGTGGAGGCTTCGCTGACTATTCCGAAGTGGAGGATGGAAGCGTCTTTCGGATACGCACTTATCAACAATTACCTTTACCACGACACCCTCGGCATCGTCCGGCAGCATACCGGACTGATCAATGTAATGAGCGGTTATCTACGGAAAGACTTCAAACTGTGGCTTTTTCATTTAGACAACAAGGTCCTCTTCCAGTACTCCTCGGACCGCAACACCCTGCCCCTGCCCATGCTGACCTTCCACATGAGGTACTACATCGAGATAGAGGCGGTGAAGGATGTGCTTACCGTCCAGTTGGGAGCGGATGCCACGATGAACACAGATTACTATGCGCCGGCATACAATCCGGCCTTGGGCACGTTCCAGCTTCAGAGGCGGGAACAGATCGGTATGAACCCGTACATCGACGTCTTTCTCAATATGCAGTGGAAGAGAGTCAACATCTTCCTGAAGGTCATCAATGTGGGACAGGGATGGCCTGACGGGGGAATGATGTTCTCCGCTTATCACTACGTGAGGCCGTACCGTGGATTCAAGTTCGGTATCCACTGGCCGTTCTACATCGAGTAAGACAGAGATGGTATGAGAAGAGCAGGCAGGATAGTCATATCTATAGCGGCAATATTCCTCACAGGCTGTATCTTCCGTATCTGGGAAGGGATGCGGCCGGAGTTTCTGATACGCGGATTGTCTCCGGACAGGGATACTCTTACGGCCAGTATAAACATCCGCAGCGGGATGTATACCTCGAAAGGATTTCTTACCGGCTTTCAGTACACGATGCTTACCGGCGTAGCGGATACCCTTGGCGTCGATATGGGTTTTGCCGGGGTATATGAGCGCAGGGACTGCTGGCAGATGCTGGCGGACAGTACAGTGGACATAGTGGCAGTAAATGCGTCAGATACTCTCCCTGACAGTTATGCGGACGGTGTGACGCTGACTATGCAGTTCCGGGATTATGCCTGGGCCGTGCGCCGGACTGACCACAGTCTGCTGTATGCTCTCAACAGATGGCTCGGGACGTTGACTCACATGCCGGAATATGCCGGTATGGAAAGCCGTTTTTTCCGTTCCTACAGTCTGGAACCTTACATAGAGGCCGGTACTATGACCGACCGCATCTCCCCCTACGATGAGATAGTCAGAACTTACAGTCCTCTTCTCGGCTGGGACTGGAGGCTGCTGTCTGCCGTGATATTTAAGGAGTCGCGTTTCTCTGTCGGGGCGTACTCACGGCGCGGTGCTACCGGGCTGATGCAGGTGATGCGCTCTACTGCCGCGACTTACGGTGTTACGGACTTGTTTGATCCGGAGGACAATATCAAGGCCGGAACAATGCATCTGCGGCGCATAGAAAAGCGCTACCAGAATATGGGGTTCGATTCGGTCAATGTGGTGAAATTTACCCTTGCGGCATACAATGCCGGGGAGAGCCGCATCGAGGACTGCATCAATTTTACCCTCGACCAGGGGCGGGACTTTACAGACTGGGAGACAGTAGCTCAGACGATTCCGCTGATGGCGGAGCCGGAGTACTATGAGGATGCCGATTTTCTCAGGCACGGCAGGTTCCGGGGCCGGGAGACCATACAGTATGTCGAGGATGTCCTGTCCAAGTACGAAGAATATCTGTCGGTAATAAAGCGGTAGCTCTACATGTCCTCCATCGGGGTGGGCGCGGTGACAGTAATCTGCTTTCTAATAGTGGGATGGACAAATGTTATGCTGCGGGCGTGGAGGGAGATGCTGCCGTCAGGGTTCGAGCGGCGCGCTCCGTACTTCAGGTCTCCCTTGATGGGACAGCCGATGGATGCGAGCTGGCAGCGTATCTGGTGGTGGCGGCCGGTGAGAAGCTGTATTTCCACGAGAAAATAGTTCTTGGTGGGCCGCAGCAGGCGATAGCGCAGCAGGGCCTCCTTGGCTCCCGGTCTTTGGGAGGGTGAGGAGTAGGACTTGTTCTGTTTTTCATTGCGGAAGAGCCAGCTCCGGATTTCCCCTTCTGCAGGTTCGGGAGCTTTCTCCACCAATGCCCAGTATATCTTTCCGGCGCCGCCTTCTCTGAATGAGGCGGACAGCCGCTCGAGGGCCTTGGACGTCTTGGCCAAGATGACAGCTCCGCTTACCGGGCGGTCGAGGCGGTGGGGTACTCCTAAGAAGACCCTTCCGGGCTTGGAGTCTCTTGCGGCGATAAAGGCTTTGAGCGTCTCGGACAGAGGCTCGTCCCCGGTCTTGTCCCCCTGGACTATCTCGCCTGAGCGCTTGTTGAAGACGAGTACGTGGTTGTCCTCATAGAGGATGCGGGAGGCTATGTCGTCGTATTCCTCTTTTGGGAGGGGTCTGTATTCAGTACTGCTCGCTGTCATTGGGAAAGTCGCAGGATTTGACATCTTCGATGTACTGGCGGAAGGCCTTGAGGCTGATGTCGTGCAGGTCCGCGTAGCGGCGCAGGAATCTGGGGGAGAACTTGGTCGTCAGTCCCAGCATGTCGTGCATCACGAGGACCTGGCCGTCGACGTATTTGCCCGCGCCTATTCCTATTACCGGTATCTTGAGAGTCTCGGCGACCTTCTTCCCGAGCATTGCCGGTATCTTCTCGAGCACTAAGGCGAAGCAGCCGGCATTTTCTAAAGCCACGGCATCCTGCAGCAGCCGCTCGGCCTCCTCCTCCTCCTTGGCCCGGACGGCGTAGGTGCCGAACTTGTGGATGGACTGGGGGGTGAGTCCTAAATGGCCCATGACGGGGATGCCCGCCGAGAGGATGCGCTCGACCGATTCGAGGATTTCCATTCCGCCCTCTATCTTCACTGCGTCTGCCTCCGATTCCTTCATGATGCGGATGGCGTTGCTGACTGCCATCTTGGAATTGCCCTGATAGGAGCCGAAGGGCATGTCGACCACTACCAGAGGGTTCTTGGCGGCGCGGGTCACGCTCTGGGCGTGGTAGATCATCTGGTCGACGGTGATGGGGATGGTGGTCTCGTGTCCGGCCATCACGTTGGCGGCCGAGTCTCCGACGAGGACCACATCTATTCCGGCCTCGTCCACGATGCGGGCCGATGTGAAATCGTATGCTGTGAGCATGGCGATTTTCTCGCCTTTCTGCTTCATTTCCAGTAGTCTGTGGGTGGTCATCACCCTTACGTTGCCTTCTGTTGACATGTCTTTGCCTGTTTTATCTTGGATTTGGACCTGCAAAGGAAGAGAATAATTATTACAATTCCAATATGACATGTTGTCAGTTTCCGCCATTTGGCATAATCTTGGAGTATGAGAGTTTCGACCGCTTGAAAATCAGGCGGCGGCAATGTAGAAAATAATTAGAAAATATAAGAATTATGGGAAAGATTATCGGTATAGACCTTGGAACCACCAACTCCTGCGTAGCAGTGATGGAAGGTAACGAGCCCGCTGTAATCATCAACAGCGAGGGCAAGAGGACCACTCCTTCAGTAGTGGCATTTACGGACAACGGGGAAAGGAAGATCGGCGACCCCGCCAAGAGGCAGGCGATCACCAACCCCAACAAGACCATATTCTCTATCAAGAGATTCATGGGTGAGCCTTATGACAGAGTTCAGAATGAGATATCCCGCGTGCCTTATAAAGTAGTGCGCGGCGACAACGGCACCGCACGTGTAGACATCGACGGCCGTCTCTACTCTCCCCAGGAGATTTCGGCCATGATACTTCAGAAGATGAAGAAGACTGCCGAGGACTATCTCGGACAGGAGGTGACCGAGGCTGTCATCACGGTGCCCGCCTACTTCAGCGATTCGCAGAGGCAGGCCACCAAGGAGGCCGGTGAGATCGCAGGCCTGAAGGTAAAGCGTATCATCAACGAGCCTACCGCAGCTGCACTGGCATACGGTA
>ENA-OOXJ01001556-OOXJ01001556.1-human-gut-metagenome-genome-assembly--contig:-NODE-1556-length-14133-cov-4.420656_pt1 | contig 14133 bp, 18 predicted proteins | sample MGYA00241587_ERZ501343 | MGnify/ENA primary metagenome ERZ501343 (study PRJEB25962, sample SAMEA2042918) | human gut metagenome | biome: human gut; feature: human-associated habitat; material: faeces... | reverse complement strand
GCAACGTGCGGAAAACCTTGCGCACCACAAGGGCGTTTGCTTCCGGGTACTGCATGATATTGACGATAAACCAAAGGGCGGTTGTTTTGGATTTCTTTGAAGCACGGCTTCCCTTGCAAACTCTGTAACGCCCTTTCCAGCGCCAAAATGTGCCGTACCCTTTACCCACATATTCAGGAAGTGAAATGCGCTTCGCTTTAATCTTCAAGCAAATCACCCCCGGATATTACAACCGGGATAGCGCCCCCAACGTCAAGATTATCTTTGAACAGCCCGTAACGCTTCCCGATCAGTTCAGCCGCCTTGATCCGCTCTTTCGCCGCAACGTCAATATCGGTGATAGTCTGCACACCTTCACCAACCAGCTTCAAAACCTGTTCGGTGTGCTGCCCCCTCATAACGGCGGTAAGGTATTCAAGAACTTCCTGCGCATCGGCGGTTTTCTCATTATGGATTTTTTCAAGCTGTTCTTCGATGTAGGCTTTCAGTTCAGGTTTGTTCAGGTTTTCATTCCCGATTGAATAAGCCGTTTTCGGGGAATATCCTGCACGGATTGCCGCCTGTTTAGCGTTGCAATCAATCAGGTATTCGTCACAAAACCGTTTTTGCCTTGCGTTCATAGCGGCAACCCCTTTCTTTCAAAATTTGCTCCCTTAAAAAAGTTCCCCCGGAAGGTAGGAGGTCAGCACGGTTGCCCTGTTTCCGTGCCTATGAGCGCCCTTCCGGGGGAACAAAAGGAAAAATCGCCTTGCATAAGACGATTTTTCATCTTATAGAATATCATTTCGGGGTGTAGGTTTTCAATAGGGTGTTGTAGGTTCTTTGAAAATCCTGCAACGCATAGCCGTGAAGTTCCCTTGCGTACTGATATGTATAATTCAGTTCAACGGAAATCGTTTCAAGGGATTTGAATTCTACATATCGCCGGAACAGAATTTCAACGTACCGGGTATCCTGCAAACCCTGTATTTCATTTATGATTTTATGTTTTTCTTCAACGTACCTGTCAATTTCGGCGTTGATCTGCTGTTCAAGTTCTATGATTTTCAGCACCGGGCGCACGAAAGGCGCATCCCCGGAAGGGCTTGACTGCACACGTTCTTTTGAATAATCAAAGCCCCCTGTGCTGCTTGCGGTCAGGCGCAAGTCTGTTATTTCCTGCTGTTTCTGTCTGATTATCGTGTCAAGGCGCTTCAAGCGCTTCAAATAGTCTTTCGCTTTCATGGGTACAACTTCCTTTCTTCATCTTGAACCGAAACATGAACCGCTTCAAAGTTCGATATTTCAAGGGTTTTTCGATTTGCGGTTCAAGTTCAAGATCGTTTTTTCTTTACTATATATTTTTCTAAAAACAACGCAATTTACCGTTGAAATTTTCAAATAACAATAGAAATCAAAATCATCTTGAACCATCTTGAACCGCAAGCCGAAAACCGCTGTGTATCAAGGCTTTCAAGCGGTTCATGTTCCCGCAACTACAACTTGAACCTATCTTGAACCAACGTCCCCAAGTTGAACCGCATCGCAAATTTCCCTGATCCAGTCCTTGCGGGCAATCTGTTCAATCCAGCTTTCGGGAATTCCGGCTTCGCCACCTGTGCCGTAATAAATCCCGGCAAGCCCGCCCGCAACTGCCGCCACGGTGTCGGTATCTTCGCCCAAGTTCACGGCGGCAAGAACGCAATCCCGGTATGTTTCGGTATTCAGGAAGCACCAAAGCGCCGCTTCCAGCGTGTCAACCACATAGCCGGAAGATTTTACGAACGTCCGTTCCAACCATTCAATTTGTTCCAACTTCCCGAACTCCGAAAGCATTGAAACATTGTCAATCTGTTCTTTGTAGCGCTGAATTCCTGCAAGCACGGCAACATCGTTCGGGCTTCCTTTCATAAGGTTTTCCACAATCGCCGTATAAATCATACAAGCGAAATCGGAAATGAAATGTGCGTGTGTCAGGTGTGCCACGTTCAGGATTTGCGCCTGTTTATCGCCGTTGTCGGGCAACATCGCCACGGGAAGAATACGCATTAAAGCCCCGTTCCCGTTGTCCATGCGGGTTTTGCCGCCGCAATCAAGCGGCTTCGTGCCTTTGGCAAAGCGGGTGATTGCCCGGCGTGTAGCGCCACCCACATCGAAAACATCCCCGTAAGGCGTGAACCAGCCATCTTCAAGCCAATCAAGAAAGTTTTTCATAATGTCAGCCGGAACAACCTTGCCCATTCGCCCCATGCTTTCAACCGTTGCAAGGGTCAGGCTGCTATCATCCGACCATGTACCGGGCTTCTGATTGTATGTTCCGAACCCGATCATATCCGTCACTTCGTAGGTATCACGCTTCCGAAATTCCACGGGAACGCCCAACGCATCGCCCACAACCAGCCCCATAATTCCGTTATAAAATTTACTCATGTTCAGCACCCCTTTCAAAAAATTCAAGATTGTTCAATTTCGTGTTCCATCTGATAAAGCCGTCCCGGTTTTCTCTGAAATTCGCCCTGTTATTCAAGAACAGTTCAAGCAAGCGAATAATCAGCTTGAAATTGAACCGCTTTTTATGATGTGTCAAATCGTCCTGCACATATACGAAAACATCTTCAATATCCTTAATCGCTTTCGTATATCCCCGAATGAAATCACCTGATAACCATTCCATAATCATACCCCCAAAATACGGGCGGCAATCATATCCGCTGTGTGGGTGTAAAGCACGTTCGGGAATTGGGTGCAAGCCCTTCCGTAACTGTTCCAGTTCTCTTTTTCATCGAAAGCGCCCATGTGCCACCTGATACAATACATTTCTTCTTCCGTAAGCTGCATATACCTTTGAAGCATAATCACGGATTTTTCGCCGTGTCCGGGAAGAAGGGTTGCATTGTTATATTCCCACGCTTCATTTTCGGTTTTGTGGTAGTTGTCCACTTTGCAAATATCGTGAAACATTCCCACGATCAGCGGGCTTCGCCCGTCCTTCCATTTCAATTCAAGTCGCTTCGTAAGCGACAAAAGGGAATTCGCCACGGTCAAGCTATGATCGAACAGCGCCCCTTCATAAGCGCCGTGGTGGTGAATGGAAGCGGGGGCGGTAAAGAATCCCATGTCCCGCAAATCGTCCACGAATTCACGCTTGAATCTGTCCGGCATACAATAACACATTGTTTTATTGAACTGTTCAATTCGATCCTGTTCGCTGAAAAAATTGATCTCTTTCATGTTATCTGAACTCCCTTCCTGTTTTCGTGTCTTTGATTGCAATTCGTTCAATCAGTTCAAAACCCGCTGAACGAATAATGAATTTCAAAACTTTAATCAATTCCCCAGTTTTCCGTTCCAGTTCGGCATCTTCCTTGATAACGTCCTTTGTTCCGTAATATGCCGTTGGATCGGGATAACCTTCATTGTTATAATAAGGATTTCTGTTCATTCGCTGCCCCTTTCAATTTATCCACTTAATCACGGGATCGCCCCGAAAGCCTTTTTCCCAAACGAACCACGCATAACAAATCGCATTATTTGAAGTGTACTTTTCAAAATCGCCGTTCATAGCGCAATTCAGGCGGGAAGAACTCACATATATTGTTTTCGGCGGGTTATGTAGGAAGAATTCTTTTCGCTTCTTCCCTTCAAGGAAGGTCAGCTTCAAGAACATTGCAACCTTCCTTCCCGTCTGTACGCTTTCAAGCGCCCGTTGGATAAATTCAAGGGCGTATTTGTAAGGTGGATTTGTGATTATATCCCCTTCAAAATCTTCAAGCGTATCTTTCAGGAAATCCAGCGGTTCAGGATCGCCGAATCCCCGGTAAATCAAATCGGTGCTGATAACCTCGAACCCGTGTGCTTCAAGCACCTTTGACAAATGCCCTTCGCCGCAAGCACATTCCCATATAATCGGGGCAAACTGTTCTTCCGCAAGCAATAATTCCATCGCACGGGGTTCAGTTGCGTAATAATCGTGCCGCTGCCGTTCCTTGTCGGTATGGTTGGAAGCGCCCAAAGTTGTATAAACCGTTCTTTGATTGCCTGTCCAATCTTTACTTTCCGATCTCTCTCTCTCTCTCTCTCTCTCTCTCTGTTCATTCAAAGAATTCACCTTCCTTAATCAGCACGAACAAAAATCCTGCACTTTTTCCCGTTGATCTTGCGGTCAATAATCTTAAAGTTCAAAATTCTGTTCACTTGTTTTGAAAATTCAATGTTACTCATGGGCTGCAAGCTGTTCGCAAGGCAATATTCCTGATAACGCTTGTAAACCTTGTTCGTGGGTTCGTTTTCGATTTGGAAATCTTCATCTTCACATTCCCGAAAAAATCCCAAAATCGGATTGTTGTTTTCTTCGTATTCGTCCATTTCCTTTTGAACACGGGTGGAAACGGTGAATTTGCGGTTTGTCATAACACGCTTCAAACCGCCAAGCCCCAAGCGGATCAGGTATTCCATACATTCAGCGGATTTCAGCTTATATTTGATATACGGGTCAAAATCCGGGGAGTCCGCTGAAAAGGTTGCATCGAATGGAATGATAACCAAACGCCGCTGAACCGCCCCGGTTTTGTCCTTAATGCGGGGAATGTTGTTCGCTGAAAACAGGAACTTTGAATAATTGTTGAACTCAAAAGGATCACGCCCTTTGCGTTCGGCTGATACTCTGTCACCCGTAACCAGCTTGCGAAATATTGAAGCATTGGCAATGAATTCATCCCCTATATCATCGCCGATATTTGCCAGCTTGCCGAATAGCTCTGCGGTTTTGAACCTGTCCCCAAGTTCTTTCAGGTCAAGGGAAGCAATGTTCTGTTCCCCAAGTAAATTCTGAACCATCGAAAGAAAGGTACTTTTGCCGTTGCTCTTATCGCCGATCAAGATAAACGCCCGCCCCAATTCGTTTCTGCGGTAAAAGCAATATCCAATCGCTTCTTCCAACAGCGCCCGAACTTGCGGATCATTGCAAGAAAGGCGGTTCAGGGTATCGTCCGCAACCTTTGAATAAGCATCGGGGTTGTACTTCCACATGATTTTATTCGTGATAATGTGTTCCGGGGTAAACGGTATGAAAGAATCGTCCAAAATGTTATATAAGCCGTTTTCAAAGGCTATTAAATTGGCATCTTCCGGCTGTGTGTTGTCCCGGATCAGAATATTCAGGTAAGCAAGAACTTCCGTCCGCTTCGCTCTGTTTAACTGTGGTATGTGTTGGATCATAGCGCTTTCAATTTCACTTTCGCCGGAAATGTAAATGCCGTTTCGGTAAAGGTGTAATTGATTATTGATCTTGATAATGTGCTGATTGTTCTTCAAAAATGTTGCGAACTTATCAAACAGGAAGGTTGAACCCATGAAGAAAACGGGCTTCTTAAAGGCATCATCCCTTAAAATCGTGTTGATTTCATCGTCAGAAAGCGGAACTTTCAGCACAAAACGGTTTATGATCCTGATTGTGTCCCTTGCTTCTTCAACGGAAAAATCGTTGCTTTGCAAGGTCAGAATGTAATTAAACAGGCTTTGATTTCTGCCGTCCCCGGCATCCATGTTCAGGAATTCCATGTTTGATTTTACCGGGTGCATCCAGCGGGGAAGTGCCTGTGCTTCTTCGTTTTCAGCGGCATCGTATAAAATTTCCCGGTCTTTTCCGTCAAACTTCAAAACTTCGTAGGAATTCCGTGTACCGATTTTTATATCAGCGGTCAAACCAATAGCCAGTCTGCAACCTGTTTTGTTTGTTGGTACTCCGCTGTTCTTGAACAAGAAATGCTTTCCCCGGCTTGTACGATAAACCCGGCAAGCAAGGGAATGTTCTTGCACCACTTTGAACAGTATTTCGGAACTGTCGAAATCGTCTACATCGACCAAAATTGTATCAGGGGATAAAACCCCGGCATATTCCGGCAAAGATTGCACCTGTTCAAAGGTTTTGAAATCTGATCTGCCCTTGAATTTTTCAACGCATTTCTTGTTTTTGGTTTCAACGTAACCTTTGAAGAACAAATCCAATCACCGCCCTTTACAATAGTTTCAAGTATTCTTCAAATCTCGCTTTCGACTGTTGAAGATACTTCGCTTCCCGTTCCGCTGTCTGTGCCTGAACGATATTACTTTCATATTCCGCTTCAAGGCGGCTAAAAGGATCGGGGGCAAGCCCCTTTTTCTTCCGTTCCTTGCGGTCTGCTTTGATCTGTTCTTTCAGGTCTGCCGCTTTCATCCGATATGTAGCGGCTTTGTTCCGCAATTCTTCCGCTTCTTTCGGAAGGTTCGGAATCCGTTCTTGAAAGTAAACTTTCAAAGTTTCCCGCAATTCGTCCCTGTGCTGCCAGTCTAATTCAATAACTTTCAACAGTTTATTGAACTTTGCTTTCGTACAGGGGAAAAACCGATCCATATTGATATTCATGTACCCGGTTTCCCACTTGATATATAAAATCTGTTCCATCATATCACCCCGAAATCTTCCAATCGTTTTTTCGCAAGGTCTATGTACCATTGTTTGTCAAGCTGTTCGGGAACTCGCACCCCGTTCACTTCTTCGTTGAAAATGAAGCAATGTTCCGGGGAATTGGGTATCTTTGCGGGTCTGCCCGTTGTCGCATGAACTTTCTGCACCCCCGCATCCGAACGGTTCTTTGAAGCAAATATCCTGATACACTTTTCCTTGATCTTCCTGTTGCCGTGAAGAATGTGCGTATATTTGCCGCTGATTTTGGAAACAAGCTGAAATTCCTTCAAATCGTCACATTCCCGCACGGTTCTTTCAACCGAAACGCCGTGAACCATGAATTCAACCAGCGCCTTATTGATAATCGGCAAATCGTAATCCAGCGGGGAAAGTTCTTTCACATAAGCGCCTTTCGATTTCCAATGCCCCCACGAATCAAGGATAATGTAATTGTTCACGTCCTTTTGAAAGATTTCCCGGTATTCGTCAAATTCCAGCTTCAACCCAGTTCTAACTTCCCATTCGTGGGCAACATCATCAATCAGGTTGAACCATACTTCTTCATCCTGTCCTTCCGGCATCTTTACAAGAACGCCGTCCGTGTTGCTCTGAATGATTTCCGCATAAGGTTCAAGGTGTTCGACCAAATCCAAAATTAAAAGCTGCCCATACACGCAAACCCTGTTCGCCTGTAACGGATCATACAGGGCATTGTTTTTGTCCTTCATAACGCCGTAGGTGGAATTCAAAACCAGCTTCAACGGCGCTTGCAAGGGGTTCTTTTCCGCTTTGTACTTCAACCGCTGTTCATAAATCCGAACGTACTTTTGCGGATCACTCATGTTTCGGCTGTGAAGGTTGTATTGGATCATCAAAGACGGGTACAGGGAAGCAACGTCCATGTTCAGAAAATAACCTGTTCCGTGGTATTTCGTCAGCGCCCCATGCAAACCGCCCCATCCGAATTGGTGTGGAACACCCGCAACCATTATGTTAAGCTGATTTTTCTTCCCGTTCTTTTGATAACAGCGATTTTCCGGGTTTTCATACCAGCGCACAACCTCTGAATATTTTTGAATTCGCATTGAACAAGGGAAGTCAATATCAAATTCATCATCGTGCGGCTGCTGCGTGGCATCAAGGATAATCGCCGAAAGCTGCGGTTTGGTTTTGGAAATCAGCGAAAGATCAAGGGGTTTACCTTCACACGCCAGTTTTACAAGCCCAAGGTGTGCTTCAAAATCGCCTTTTCGCCGCAAAAACACCTGAATTGTTTGTTCAACATCATGTTTGCAATATTTCACGGTTTCGGCGATTTCGTCTTTTGTCAATGGGCGGTCTATGTCGAAAGGAACACTTGTTTCTTTTATGTCGTTACCCATGAACCCTTCAAAGGATTTCAAACCCCGGTCAATGTTCGTCATTACATCGTAATTGTTCAAAGGGAACTGATTAAACAGGGAAGAAAACTTCCAGCCCGGATTTCCCCGAACAATGATATAATCGTTTACTTTTTTGGGATCGAACCCGCAAAGGATCGCTTTCAAAATGTACTGATCGTAATGCCGGGAATTAAACCCGCACCAAATTTCCCGCTGATTTGCTTTATATAAGGCTTCAAGTTCTTCCGGGGAATTGATTATCACATGGGTTTTCTTCGCTGTCATATCCATAACCACAACCAGCCAGTCATATTTGAAAACTTCAAAATCATAGAATAGCAACCGTTTTCACCCCTTTCACGGGAATTCGCCGGGCGGGGATTTTTGCCCACCGCCCGGCTTCCCCCCCCCCTGTGTTACTCTAAAACGTACACTTCTTCGATTGCAAAGGCGTTATATCCCTTGCTGTCGTAATAACGAACCTTGTATTCAAAGTTGTTATCAATCGCTTCCATCACGTCCATAATCATGTTGCCGTACTGCGAATAGGTCTTAAACGTAATATCAATCGGATCAGCCATTTCCGCAACCAGCGCCCGCATGAACTCATTGGCAATGTGAATCTGAAATCCCTGTGTCACAACCTGATTCATAAAAATCATGCTGTTTTTGTACTCACCTTCAAGGATTTTCATCCAGCACGTTACCATCGGATCGCCTTTTTTGGATTTCACCAATTCCAGCTTCGTAACTGCGACTTCGTAAGTATCGTGCGGAACTTCACGCCGCCCGCCGTTTTCGGCGGCTTCTTCAACGTCCTTTGCAAGCCCTTCCGTGTCAATGTTCTTGTCGAACTCGTCCCAAATGTTGCCAGCCATAATAATTCACCTTTTTAACCTTTCTTTTTAATTATTTTCAAGGGTGGTTTTCGTCAGTTCAAACGCCTGTGTGTCGCTGAACCCCTGTGCGATAAAGGCATCATATAACGCCTTTGCTGCTTTCGCCTGTCTGTCGGCATCCCGCAACATGAAATCCGTTGCGTTCTTGCGGGCTTCTGCCCGTTTTGCTTCGGCTTGCGCCTTGAATTTCTCAATGTCCGGGGGCTTTACGCCGTTTGTGTCAAACAGCGAACCTAAAATTCCCAAGCCCAACAGGGCATCCAGCGCTTTCATTTCGTCCATGTTTATACCGTCCTTTCTTATTCTCTCGCCTTGCGCTTGCGGCGGGGCTTTTCATCCTCTGCCGGGGCTTCGGGCGGGTTCATCGGGGGATTTTCCGCTTCCGGCTGCGGCTCGCTCTGTGCGGGCGTTTCTGCGGCTTCCTGCGGGGTTTCTTCGTCAGGGGTATTGTTTACCGTCCCTTCGGCTTCGGGGTTGTCCTGCGGCTTATCTGCGCCCGTGGCGGGGGTTTCCGTGCGCTTGCGGGTAGTTCTGCCGGGTGTAGCTGCCGGGGCGGGGGTAGGAACAGCGCCACCGTGCGCCGCCGCTTTGTTTGCTTCGTCATATACGGCGAACAGGGCGTTCACATCAAGCGGAATATCCTTTGCGTTCACCTTCAAGCGCCCGCCGCCGAAAATCACTTCGTTCGACTTGAAACAGAAAGAACGAACGTCCCCATCGGCAACGATACGGGCAACCACATCCACCATTCCGGCAACCTTCACGGCAACCTTATCCTGCAAGTTGGGCTTGATCGCCGTGATCTTATCGCCGCCCTTCTTCGTAATGTCCTTCGTGGTGTCCTCATGGGAAATCAGAATAATGTTTTCGTAATCAAGGTTCATCAGCTTTTTCAGGGTGTTCAGGAATTCGCCCCGCACCTTATCCCATGCACGGAAAGAATCATCGCTTTCGTGGGTGATCCCCATCTGCTGATACATATACAGGCGGCAATGCTCGTACAAATCTTCCAACAGGTCAACCACAATCGTTTTGAAGGAATTATCCTTCTTTTCCAGTTCGGAAACGGCATCTTTGAAAACGTCCCACGCAAGGGTTCTTTTCGTCTGTCTGCCCTCAACCCGAACTTCATCCTTGATATGAATGTACGGGGCATCGACAAACTTGATATTGCCGTCCGTGTTCAGCATGAGCGGATCAGGGAATCCGTTTGCGAATGTGGTTTTGCCGCAAAACGGCGCTCCGTAAATCCAAATCACCCGCTTTGTGACCGCTTCAATGTTCCTTCTCTTGTTTTCAGGTAGTTTCATAAAATAACTCCATCCTTTCTCGCAAAATTCTTGAAATTCGCAATATCTGCATAAGTAACTTTTTTCGGCGGGGAATTCGGTTTCTTCGTTCGCCGCCTTTATGTTCAAGGCAAATTCAATCACCTTTTCGGGGTTGAACTCTATTTGAACAATCTTGACTTCCAGCCCGTCAAGTTCGGAAATCAGACGATCCCGGAAATCTTGAAGGGTTTCGGTTTTTTTCTGCCGAATCGTTGCCTTTGGAACAAAGACGAAATGCATATTCCTGATCCGGCTGCCGGGGTTGTTCTTCTCGAAAAAATACTTGTATTCGTGAAGCTGCCCCGATTGTTTGTAACCGTTGACGTTGTTTGAATATTTGAAATCGTACAGGTCAAACAGGTCTACATCCTTTCCGTATGGGTTCAGCGGCGCTTCTTTCGCCATGTAACCGACCGGGACAAGGTAATCAATGAACCCGTGGAAATCGCTGTCTGAAATTTCAACTTCAAACTTGCCATGCGGCGGGATTGCCGCTTGCGCCTTTGGGATCACCGCTTCCAACTTCAAGGCTTCGTTGATGTGGGCATCCGTGATAACGGGGTAACTGAAATAGTATTCCTGAATCGCTGCTTCCACGCCTTGCGCAATGCCTGTGTGAACCGCTTGCCCCAAAATCAGGGGGTTGTCAGGTTCGGAAGGTGGATCGGTTGTTATCCCGTCCAAATAGCGCATTTTGTACTTGCGTTTGCACTTTTCAAACATATCAATTCTTGAATGTGAGAATTGCACTCAATCACCCCCTTTACAAGTTCCTTGAACTGTTCAAACCCTTCGGGATAAAGGAAAACCCCGATCCCGCCTGATTTGTTGATCCGGCTGATATTCAGCTTTTGTAATTCGGAAGGTCTGCCGTTCGTTGCCTTGATTTCCACCGCCAGCGTGAACCCGTTTACGCAACATATCAAATCGGGAATACCCGATTTCTGAAAACCGCCGCCCCAAATTTTGGTGTACCAACCGACCATCTCAACCTTCATTCTGTCCGTGGGATAACCAGCCGGATAAATGCCAACGGAATGAAAGTATTTCTTGATCCGTTCTTCAAACAGTTTTTCTTCTGCCACTACTTCACCCGCCCTTCCTGTGGATCATAACCTTCAACCCCGCCGCCCGTTCCCTGTTTGCGGCGTAAAGTCATATATTCTTTGTACGGCAACCCCATCATCAAGGCGGCATTGTGAAGGGCGTTTTTCTTATCGCCGAAAGTTTTACACCCGGAAATCATACAGGGAATACCGGGAAAACCTACTTTGTGGGCGTACCATTGACCGCCTTTTTCTTTGGAAACGGTATATGTCAGTTCCATTTGCGCCCCCTTGTCACTTCACCGTGATCTTCACGGAAGCGGAAACAGGGCTTGTTTTGGAATACTTTGCGGCAACGTCCGGCAAATCTTTCTTCAATTTTGCGCTGTCAATCGTGGTTCGGATTGTCGGTGCAACGTACACGAATTTCACCGCATCGCTTTCAAAGGATTTCACGCCGTACTTTTCCATCGCCGCCAAAAGCTGCGCCCGCATTGCCTTTTCCTGATCCTCAATCGCCTTTTTCTGAACTGTCAGGGCTGCGATTGCCTGAATCACCGTTCCGGCTTCGCTTTGCAAGGTTGCAAGGGCGTTTTCATCTTCAAAGGCATCTTCACACCCTTCTTTCAATTCGGTGCAAATATCCTTGCAAGTGTCCTTTTCCTCGCACTCCAAGCAACAGCACGTTTTTCCGCAAGCCGAACTTTCGATTGCCTGTTTACACTTAATCATTGTTTTTGCTCCTTTCTATTTTAGCGGCATATTCCGCTTGTTTCTGTAAAACCTCTTTTGAATAGTTCACTTCAAAAATTCCCTGTTCCCACAACCGGGCTGCGCCCGTTTCGCCCATGTTGTACGCCATAAGCACCTTTTCCGGGGTTTCGTACTTTTCAAACAGCTTCCGCAAAATGAACATTCCCGCTTTTACGTTTTCATACGGATCAAGAAAATCCGTAATTCCAAGTTCTTCGGCAAGGTATGTATGGTTTACGCTGTTGATTTGCATCAGTCCGTAATCGTCCGTTGAACTGATTGCCCCCGCTTCAAAATTTGTTTCGTGCTGGATCAGCGCCATAACAAAGGTGAAATCAATGTCGTATGCTTCCGAAAGATAGAAAACATATTCCTGCAACCGTGCATCCATCGGAACATCAAGGGGAATGAAAGTCAGGTTCTTGCCCGTCCAGCTTTGGGGCAAATCCCCTTGAAATATTCGCCCTTCGTACTGCCCGTAAATCAAAATTTCGGGGGTTTCCGGGGCTTGCGCTTCGTCTTTGGGCTTATTGGTTGCCGCTCCGACCGCAAACCCGATCAGGGCGAAAATCAGCGCCACAACCGCCCAAGAAATCAAAATCCTTTTACCGATTGATTTCTTCTTGATACTTTTTGAATAGTTCATCTGTAAAATCCTTTCGCATTTCAAGTGTTTCCAAAATCGCTTCTTCTACCGTTCCGGGGCAAATCATCTGATAGTAGAAACAGGTCTTTTGCTGCCCGATCCTGTGAATTCGCTTCTTCGACTGTTCAAACAGTTCGCTTCTATCCGTCATGCTGAAATAAATGATCTTGTTCGCCTTTTGCAAGTTCAGCCCCATCGCCCCAGCCTGATACTGAACAAAGGTAACGGAATCACCGCAATTTTCGTATGCGGTCAAATCCTTCGTTTCCCCGTTTACAATGGAAATAGGGCGTTCAGCGATTTCCGCTTTCAGGATTGTCAATTCATCGTTGAAATTGTAGAACACAATCAAGCGATCTTCCGTTGACTGAACTAAATCCTTGAACGCTTCAACCCTTTCACGGTTTAGGAAGCTGCACATCATCCGGGCGTAAGTTCGTTTTGAAAGAATGGTATCGCCTATAAATTCCCGCCCGTTAATCGTGATAACGGCATCCCGCATGAAGCGCCGATATTCGGAAGTTGCCTTTGACTGAATGGGAACAATCACCTGTTCCGGCAAATCGAACACTTCTTCCGATTTCATAAAAATCGCCCCATGCTGTGCCAGCTTCATTTTTAGGCGGTCAACATTCTTGTAACCTACAACATGGGGAATTCTGAATCCGCTGTTGTGATCCTCGATCCACTCCATTTCAACGTACTGTTTGTAATACAAATCTTTGCTGATCGACCAGCCCAACAAATGCAACTGCGACCATAATTTTTCATACTTGCCCGCCGTGGGTGTTCCAGATAACAGGATCACGTTTTCCGGCTGCATTTTTAATATGAATTTCGCCCGCTGTGTGCTTTCGTTTTGGATAACGGAACTTTCATCAAGTACCAATGTAAACCCGGTTATATGGGCGAAATATGAGCGCCTGAACACCAAATCGTAATTGATAACCCCGACAAAATTTCCAACCGTGCCGCTGAATTCTTCAAGCTGCTTTTTGTTCGTCAGGTCAAAAACCCCAATGTTGTAATTCTGCCGAAAGTGTTCAATCCAATCTTGAACTTTGGATTTTTGACAAATAACCACAATCGGAAGGTGAAAGCTGATTGCCTTTTCGCTTCCCACAAAGGTTTTGCCCAAGCCCATATCAAGATAATAGGCAACCCGGTTGAACTGTTCCGTTTCCTTCAAGGCGGTCTGTTGGTGTGGAAATAACTGCATATCACCGCCCCCTTAATCTTCATCAACATCAATCCCGGTGATCTCTTTGAAAATTGCCTTGTCGAAATTCGGAAGCGCTGTGATAATTGCTTTTTGTCTGTCGTTCAACCCACGCCACCAAATAAGCGCACATTCGGAATTGTCAAGTTCTTTCAGATAACCACCTGTTGTTTCTGCTTCCGGGTGTTTCGCTTTTTCTTCGTCCGTCATATTCTCTAACCAGCGATATTCAAGCACATCCCCCGGAATCTGATTTAACAGGAAGCGGGCTTCGCTATTCAGCCAATCTCTATATGTCCACGGTGACGGTTTATTGAACAGATAGATTTTCGGACTTTCGGTGTTAAAGCATCCGTTGGAAAAGCTGCACTTGTTCCAATCGCCGCTGTTCCTGTTGCCGCTGTTCCAATCGCCGCTGTTCCAATCGCCGCTG
>ENA-OOXJ01001554-OOXJ01001554.1-human-gut-metagenome-genome-assembly--contig:-NODE-1554-length-14140-cov-4.227547_pt1 | contig 14140 bp, 14 predicted proteins | sample MGYA00241587_ERZ501343 | MGnify/ENA primary metagenome ERZ501343 (study PRJEB25962, sample SAMEA2042918) | human gut metagenome | biome: human gut; feature: human-associated habitat; material: faeces... | reverse complement strand
TGCATCTTGCCGATGTTTGCTTAGCTGTTTATGATACAACTGTTCGTCCTCTTGGCCTGCCAGCTGGCCGCGGCCGTGCTGCAAGGCCCCGCCAAAACGCCCACCGAGCTCCGCATGGAGGAGCAGGGGATGGTGGACGTGCAACGCGTCGACTCGACGTTGCGGGTCAGCCTCATGTATGGCAGGGCCGACAACTTTACGAGCCGCGTGCTCTACGACGACCTGCACCGGGACTACCTGCACCCCGAAGCGGCGCAGGCGCTGGCGCTGCTCTTTTTCTTCGGGTGTGGGCTCGGGCCCACCGAAAAGCTTGTTGAGGAATGACATAAGGCTATGGTTTTGGCGAGCCGTCGCGACGGGCGCCCCCTTGATGCACCATGTGCCGGCGTCTGCCGGGTGGGCAGCGTCGGCACATGGGTGGGAGGGCTGTGGCGCTGGACGGCGCGTGGGGTTATCCGTAGATGATGTTTCCGTTCTCGTCCTCGTAGGGCTTCATGTCTTTGCTGTACTGGTTCATGGCGCGCAGGCTCATGCCCATGCTCGAGAAGCCGCCGTCGTGGAAAAGGTTCTGCATGGTGACCTTGCGCGTGAGGTCGGAGAACATCACGACGCAATAGTCGGCACACTCGTCGGCTGTGGCGTTGCCCAGGGGGCTCATCTTGTTGGCAAAGTCCATGAGGTGTTCCATCTCCTTGATGCCGTTGCCGGCCGTCGTGGGCGTGGGCGACTGCGAAATGGTGTTGATGCGCACGTGGTGCTCGCGGCCATAGATGTAGCCAAAGCTGCGGGCGATGCTTTCGAGCAGGCTCTTGGCGTCGGCCATGTCGTTATAGCCGAAGAAGGTGCGCTGGGCAGCCACGTAGGTGAGGGCCACGACGCTGCCGTAGTCGGCAATGGCGCCAAGGCGCTTGGCCACCTGCAACATCTTGTGGAACGAGACGGCCGAGATGTCGAGCGTTTTGGAGAGCATGCCGTAGTCGAGGTTGTCGTAGGTGCGGCGCTTGCGCACGTTGGGGCTCATGCCGATGGAGTGGAGCAGGAAGTCGACGGGGCCGCCGAGCTTTTCCATCGACTCGGTGAAGACGCGTTCGAGATCGTCGACGCTGGTGGCGTCGGCAGGGATGATGGGGGCGTTGAGCTGGCGGCCGAGCTCGTCGAGCTGGCCCATGCGCAGGGCCATGGGCGTGTTGCTCAGGGTGATGACGGCCCCTTCTTCAACGGCCTTGACGGCCACTTTCCAGGCAATGGACTGTTCGTTGAGAGCGCCGAAGATGATGCCGCGCTTCCCTTGTAGTAAATTGTGCGTCATGAGATGTTTTGAATTTGGATTGCGGCACAAAAGTACAAACTCTGTGCAAGACGGACAAACGTTTTGTTGAAAAAACGTTATTTGCGGGGCGAAGGAGGTGCGTTTTCGCCCGATGGGGCCGGGGGAGCGCCGTTGGCGGGGGCGGCCTCGGACGAGGTGCGGCGGCCGCGCGTGAAGATGATGATGACCACGGCGGGGATGATGAGCAGCACGCCGAGCAGGACGTTGAGCGTGAGGGGCTCGCCGAGCAGGAGGCAGCCCAAGGCCACGGCTGTGAGGGGTTCGAGCGCGCCGAGCACGGCCGTCATGGTGGAGCCGATGCGCTTGACGGCACCGACGACGGCCAGATTGGTGACAACCGTGCAGACGAGGGCCAGCAGGAAGAGGTTGAGGGCGGCGTCGGCCGTGGGGACGGGGCACAGGCGGTTCTGGCGCAGGGCTTCGGCGGCGAAGATGAGGGCGCCGAGAGCCATGACGTAGAACGTGAGGCGCAGCGAGTCCATGCCGCGCAGGCGCGAGCGGTTGACGCGGATGATGTAGAGCGCGTAGCACACGGCCGAGATGAGCACGATGACGACGCCGCGCAGCCCGGCGTGGGCGCCGTCGGGCTGCCACGAGAGAACGCCCACGCCCACGGCGGCCATGAGGGCGGCCAGGAGGGTGCTGAGCTTGCGGGCTTCGTGGTAGAAGACAATCATGATGAGCGCCGTGACGACGGGGTACATGAAATGGATGGTCGTGGCCACACCCGTCGACATGTAGTTGTAGCCGTCGAGCAGGAAAAGGGCCGAGCCGTCGGAGATGAAGGCCACGTAGAGGAGCGAGACGAGTTCGCCGCGCGTCACGCGGAAGCTCTTGCGCAGCAGGAGCATGACGAGGCCCAGGAGCAGGGCGGCCGTGGCGAAGCGGTAGAAAAGGATGGAGGGGTCGGGCAGGCCGGCGCTGCGCACGGGGACTGTAAACGTGGGGATGAAGCCGTAGCACACGGCGGCCAGCAGGCCGAGAAGGGTGCCTTTGACATATCGGTGCATGAGTGGTGAGGGTGTTTTTGGGGGAGGGGTGAGACGTGGACGGGCCGGTGCCGGCGGGCGGGCCCAAGAAAAGCGGGCATCCGTCCGCCACGGGGGAGGACAGGATGCCCGCTCGATGAGGGAGCCGGGCCGGCTGTTATTTCTTGGCAGCCTTGGCTTTCTTCTTGTCGTACTTCTTCCAGGCCTTTTCGGCGCCTTTCTTCAGCTCTTCGGTGAAGGCTTTGGCCTTGGCTTCGGCAGCAGCTTCGTCTTCGGGCGAGGCAAAGGCGTGCTTGTAGCCCTTGACGTCGTTCCAGTGGCCGCGGGTGAAGTCGGGGAAGGCCACGGGAGCGCAGCCGTTGTCCATCGAGAGCGAGCCGAGCTCGGCCAGGCTGCACCACTCGGCCAGGTCGTAAACGTCCATGTCGAGGGGCAGACCGTTTTGCAGGCAGTAGACGAGGCGGGCGTCCATGATGAAGTCCATGCCGCCGTGGCCGCCCACTTCCTTGGCCATGTCGCCATACTTTTTCAGGATGGGGTGCTGATACTGGGCTTCGAGTGCTTTCTTTTCAGCCTCGGGCATGAAGCCGTGGGCGCTGAGGTTGTCGACCTGGGGCTGGTGGCCGGTGGCTTTCAGCTGGCTGGCGTCGACGGCATAGCCCTCGACGGGATATTTGTTGGCAAAGCCCTTGGTGCCCGTGAGCTGGTAGAGGCGGTTGTAGGGCTGCGGGTTCATCACGTTGTGCTGGATCTCGATGACCTTGCCGTTCTCGGTGCGGATGAGGGTGGTGGTGTGGTCGCCGTTGCGGAAGTCGCGGTCTTCGCCGGTGGCGCGCTTCACGAGTTCCTTGCCGTGTACGCTCTTGGTATCCATGGCGACGAGGGTGGTCATGCGGTCGCCGCGGTGGATGTTGAGCGCCTGGGCAACGGGGCCGAGACCGTGGGTGGCATAGACGTCGCCGCGGTTTTCCATGTTGTAGCGCAGGCGCCAGCCGAGCTTGTCGTCCTTACCGTTCTTCCAATAGTAGGGCCAGAAGTCGTCGAGGTTGTGGATGTAGGCGCCCTGGGCGCGTATGATTTCGCCGAAAACGCCGTGTTGCGCCATGTTGAGCGTGTTCATCTCGAACCAGTCGTAGCAGCAGTTTTCGAGAATCATGCAGTGCTTGCGGGTTTTCTCGCTCAGGTTGATGAGTTCCCAGCACTGCTCGAGGTTCATGGCCGAGGGCACCTCGATGGCCGTGTGCTTGCCGTTTTCAAGGGCACACTTGGCCACGGGGAAATGGTGGTCCCAGTCGGTGGCCACGTAAACGAGGTCGATGTCGTCGCGCTTGCAGAGCTCTTCGTATCCCTTGGCGCCGGAGTAGATGTCGGCGGGCGGAAGGCCTGCCTTGCGCAGGAACTTCTGGCAGGCTTCGGCGCGGGCTTCCTCATAGTCGCAGAGGGCTACAATCTGCACGCCGGGGATGTAGGTGAAGCGCTCCACGGCGCCGGGGCCACGCATGCCAAGGCCCACAAAGGCCACGCGCACGGCTTCGAGTTTGGGGGCCGTCAGACCGAGCACGTGCTCCTGCCCGGCGGGACGCGTGGGCGTGTCGACTACGATGGTTCCTTTGTCCCAGTGCCACTTGGTGGACGGGGAGAGCGACTGGGCCTGTCCTTGCAGACCGCCCAAGGCCAGCAGCGCTGTGAGCGCACAGGCCAGCATGCTGTTCAGCTTTTTCATACTTTTGATTAGGGTATTAGTGATGATTAAACGGATGTTTTTGTAAAGACTTTGCGTCTCAATGATGTTTTATGCGGCAAAGTTACGGTTTTCATGGCTTTATGGCGCCTTTTAAAGGCTTTTTTTGACGCGGAAATGGCTCATGGCCATAAAAAAGCCGCCGCACGACGGGTGTGCGGCGGCTTGTGGGATGTGGAGCGGGGCTTATTGCTGCCCGCTGAAGCGTTCGAGGAACGACTTGATCTGGCTGGCCATGGTGTTTTGGGGGTCGATCTGCAAAATCTGCTCGCTGTATTTCAGCGCGTCGTCGTTCTGGTCTTTCTGCAAGGCATACCAGGCGAGGTATTGCAGGCTTTCGAGCTTGGCCGACTTGGCTTTCTCGTTGTCGCCGATGCGGTTGAGCGCTTCGACGTAGAAGGCGCGTACGTTGTCGAGGGGTGTCTTGTCGTCGATGTTGTTGATGCGTGCGCGCCACTGCGGACCGAGATAGCTGTCGGGCACCTCGGTGGCGACGCGTGCGAAGACGGTGTCGCCGGCTGCCACATAGGCCGTCTTGGCATCGCCCGTGGCGTTTTGCGAAGCGTAGAAGTTGAGCACGCCGAGCTGGAAGAGGTCGGTGGGCTGGGCCTTTTCGCCGAGCTTGGCGAGGTAGGTCGTGTAGGCGCCGATGGCCTTGTCGTAGTCGCGGCCCATCTGGTACATGCTCGACAGGTCTTTATAGGCGCTGGTGCGGCTGCTGTCGACGGCGACGGCTTTTTCCATGTAGAGGATGGCATTGGCCGTGTCGTTCTTCTCCTTCATATACTTGGAGGCGTAGGCGTAGTCGAGATAGAGGTAGAGGGAGTCGGCAAACTGCTTGTCGCGGATGTAGCTCAAGGCTGCTTCGGTGGCAGGCAGGTCGTAGTTTTCGTAGTTGCAGATGAAGTTCATGCGCTTGAAGACGAGGTTGTTGGGGTAGCGCGGCTCGATGACTTTCAATACGCCGAGGGCCTTGACAAAGCTGCTCGTGGCGTAGAGCGAGTTCATGTAGTTTTCCAGCGAGCGCTCGTTGAGTGAGTCGACGGGCGTACCTTTGTAGTACGGGTCGTAGTGCTTCACGGCTTTCTTGTAGTCTCCCATGTTGTAGGCGATGTCGCCCAGATCCTTGTCGGCCTCGAAATTGTTGGGGTCGAGGCGCTTGATGCGCTCCAAGGCCTCGATGGCCACGTGGGGGTTAACGTTTTTGTAAACGAAGGCTTTCAGTTCGAGGGCCTCGGTAAGAGTGGAGTCGACGAGCAGGGCTTCGTCGAAGCGCTGGCCGGCCGTTCCGTAATCCTTGAAGGTCATGTAAACCTGGCCGCCGAGCATCAGCGCGGGAAGGTATTGGGCATCGAGCTTGTAGGCTCCGTCGGCGCAGAACTTGGCGCAGGGATATACTTTCTTGGAAAGAAAATATTTACCGGCGCTGACGAGCTCTTCCTTGTTGTTGCGCATCTTGCGGAAGAGCTTGGTGAACGATTTGTTGGCGGCATCGGGGTCGGAAATCTGCTGGGCGATGACTTCATCGGCCAGTTCCGTCAGTTCAGCGTCCAAAGGAGGGACGTCAAGCTTGCTTTGCGCCTTTGCCTGCGTGGCGCCCATCAGGAGGGAGGCGCAAAGCGCGAGGCTGAATAAGAGTTTTTTCTTCATCTTTTATTTATTAATTGTGATATGCGTGGGGTAGAAGCTTTTAAAGCTGCCAGCCGGGTGTATTAATACGGCTTTTACGGCTACAAATGTAGTAATATTTCAGTTATGCGGCGCGAAAAGAAACGCTAAAAGTGTGTGGCGCGTTGTGAAACAGCGCTCTTGGCGTAACCTTTTAACATCTTTCCTGGCGTTCGCCGTATGGGGTTGCCTTTGCGCCGGCTGCAAATATAATAAAGGCGGCCCGCTATATAATGTGCGGGCCGCAGCTTCTGTGGTTTTCGGATGTCGTGTCGGGCAGGGTCAGTCGTTGATGCTGACGGCCTTTATTTGAACAGGTGTGATGGGGAGCATTTGCGAGTAGTTGCAGATGATGAGCTGCCCTTTCTGACCTTTCAGGAAAAAGTAGAACACGCGTTCGAGCGATTGTGAGCGGGGGTCGGTGCAGATGACGTATACAGAGCGTAACAGGGGGTATTCGGCCGTAGCAATGTTATATTGATAGGGCCGGAAGAATTCCCGCCGCGCATCGTCGGCATATCGGCTCACCCACATGACGTTGACGTCCAAATTCTTGAACGATGACAGGGCGCTGTCTTTGCGCGATTTCAGCCAATTGGCCCCGACCACGCCTATGATGTCGGGGTTGCGCTTCACAAGGGCTATGACCGAGTCGTTGGAACCCTGGGCAAAGAGGTTGCCGCTCAACTTCTTGCCGCCGCAGAGCGAGTCGGTCATGTAGCGCACGGTGCTCGATCCCTCGTTGTCGAATACCAGGTTGAGCGTACCGCGTTTCTTTGCAAATTTCAGCTCTTCCCATTTCGTGATTTTCCCGGTGACAATGCCTTTTATCTCATCCAGCGTGATGAGCGTGTCGTGGTTTTCTTTGTTGACGATGAGTGCAAAGGCATCGGTGGCGATGAGCGACTGACGGGCTTCGAGCGTGTGGCTGCGAATGGTCTTTATTTCAGCGTCGGTGAGCGGGCGCGTCACGATGCATGAGCGCAAGCTGTCGCAAAGCAGGAGGCGCAATGCTTCGTTTTCGCTGCAAAATACAGGTTTCATGCTCGCCTCGGGGTGTTCGAGGGCGAATACTTCCATTTCCTCCTCCATGATGGGGCGGAAGGTTTCATCTACCGCTATATGCACATCATCGGAAGTCAGCCAATCTGCCGACTTCCGATGATTGCCACACGAGGTGGTGAGGGTAATGCACACAGCGGCTACGAATAGCCAAAGTGTTTTCATGTCACATGTCTGCGAATTACTGAATGATGAAGCGGATGGGAAGCGTGAACCAAACCTTCACGGGGCGTCCCTGCTGCTTGCCCGGAACGAAGCGCGGCAGCGATTTCACTACGCGCACGGCTTCCTTGTCGCAGCTGGGGTCGAGACCGCGCTGGATGATAACGTCGCCAATGGAGCCGTCTTCCAGCACCACGAAGCGCAGAACGACCGTTCCTTGGATTTCCTGCTCCTGAGCGATGGCGGGGTATTTCACGTGCTCCGAAACATAGCGGAGCAGCGCAGCCTCGCCGCCGGGGAACGTAGGCGGTTGCTCAACGACGGTGAAGACGTCGGGCTCTTCCTCGGGGGTGGCTGTACCACCGGCTTGCTGGTTGTCTTTCAAGTCGTCGATGTTGATGGTACCACCCTCGTCGCCTTTGTAGGTCTGAGAGCCGATGGCGGCCTTACTGCTGATAAGTTCGTCCATCGTCTTCATCTCCTGGTCTTCGCGCACCTGGTCGTCGTCCACAATCTTAGGAACAGTGAACTGGATAGAGGCTTTCACGGCCACCTTTTCCACAGGTTTTTCGTATTTCAGCTCTATCTTCTCTTCCTTCTTCTCTTCAGGTTTCTTTTCTTCTTTCAGTTTACTCATTTCGAGCGCAGCGGTGTACTCGTCGCCCTGGCCTTGCTGTACGGTGTCCTTCACCACGATGCTGAGGGCCACCAGAACGCCGATGACGAGAATGCCGAGAACCACGTATATCAAAGCCCAAGCCTGGCGGCGGCCTGAATTGGCACGCATGCGATAAGCTCCGTAATCTTTGTTACGTCCTTCGAATACGAGGTCGCACCACTCGCGTGATACTAAATCTATTTTAGACATATCTTAATTACTTCACTTATGTTTATTGCTGCGCAGGGTTGGCTTTGTAGTCCTTGATTTTCGCAAGGTCACCGTCTGCGATGTTGTCGATCACGTACTTACCGATGCTGCAAATCTGCATCTCGTCCAGAACATCAATCAAGTTCTTGTACGTTGCCTTGTCCGTAGCCTTGATGATTACGTTGGGCGTGTTCTTGCCGTTCTTAATGTCGGCCAGACGCTTCTTGTACTCTTCTTGATTTTTGGCGTCTACTGTCGGGTTGGAGCTGCGTCTTGTCTCAAACTCCTTTTTAAGCGCCTGAACCTGCTGTTGCGCAGCTGCGTTCAGGTGCATCAAAGCATTGCGGATACCATCTTTTCCATAGGAGGTCTCCACCAGTTTGGCTTCGTCGGGCTTACCCGTGTAGTAGTAAATCTTGTTATTCTCGTCCAAAAGGATCGTGATAGCCTTGGATGCTGCGATCTGGCTCTGATTGTCCTCGTTCAGGTCGTTCTTGTCCGAGGGCATACTGATTTCCATCGTCTGCGGTTTAATCAGCGTCGTACACAGCATAAAGAATGTCACGAGCAACATGATCATGTCCACCATCGGCGTAAAGTCGACGCGGGCATTCATTTTCTTTTGCTTACTGCCACCTTTCTTTGCCATAACATTCTTTTTATTATTCCTCGCCAGTCTTCAGCGCCGTGATCAGATTATATCTGTTCTCGTCGATGGAGCGCAAGGAGTCCATTACTCTTTTGATTACTTTGTATGGCGTGTCTTTGTCTGCCTTGATGGCAATACGCATGTTCTCACCACACGCGGTGCGTGCTGCTTTTACCCATACGGTCAACTCGTTGTTGGTGCTGTCGCAAGGGATGCCTTCGTTCACGCCGCTCGTCAGGTACTTGTTCCTTTCGGAGTTGTCCAAGGAAAGCCACTGCGAAACAACATTGATAGGCGTACCAAACGTTGGAACCTCGGCAAAGCTTTGCATTTGCTGGGCGTTCAGGTTGAGTTCACCGCTAGTGTTCATCTGTTTGCCAAGCTTTGTCATGGCTTCGGGGCTATCCATTGTCATGAATACCTTTCCGCCTTTTTCGACGAAGATGGTGAGCAGATTCGATTCGGGGATTTTCACCTCCGAAACGGAGCCGGGGGTATTGACCTTTACAGGTTCTTCTTTCACGAAGTTTGCCGTAAGCATAAAGAAGGTAAGCAGCAGGACCATGACATCGCTCATAGGCGTCATGTCTATGAACGTATCTTGTTTTTTAATTTTAAAACGTCCCATGTTTTGATACCTTGTTTATGTTTTAGTGCGTGGCCGAGAAAGTCTGAACGATGGAGAAGCCTACTTCGTCAAGGCAGAAGGTCAAACGGTCGATTTTGTTGGTGTAGTAGTTGTACGTGATTACAGCGAGAGCACCCGTGGCGATACCGGAAGCCGTGTTCACAAGGGCCTCGGAGATACCGGTAGAGAGGGCAGACGAGTCGGCACCGCCTTCACCGGAGGCCATGGCACCGAACGAACGGATCATACCCAACACCGTACCGAGCAGACCCATCAACGTACCCAGCGTGATGATCGTACCGACGATGGGCAGGTTTTCCTGCATCATAGGCATTTCGAGGGCAGTGGCCTCTTCCAGCTCTTTCTGGATGGCTAGGATTTTCTGCTCCTTGGTGAGCGAGTCGTCCTTCTCCACTTCCTGATATTTCTTCAACGTAGCTCTTACGACGCTGGCTACCGAACCGCGCTGCTTGTCGCAGAGGGCTTCAGCCTTGGCCATGTCGTTGGCGGCAAGGGCTTTCTTGATGTCGGCAACGAACACCGTGATGCTGCTGCGGCCGTAAGCGTTGCGGATGGCGAAGAAACGTTCGATGGCCAGAGCGATGACCGTGAAGAACAGCGTCCAGATGATAGGCACAACGAAACCGCCCTTGTAAACCGTTCCGATCAAGTCGGCCGGGTCGAGGTGAACGTCAGCAGGCAAGAACACGGAGAACTGTACCGACTGGTCGGCGCCGCCCTGGAAGTGGCTGAGGTGGCCGAACACGAACAGATAAATCAATACTGCAATGACGCAGCAACCGATAATGACGGAGAAGCCCGACTTAATACCGGTGAAACCTTTGGATTGGTTCTTCTTGGGTGCGCTTTTGGGTGCGCTAGCGTTTGTAGTTCCCATTTTTGATTAAGATTAGTTGTTTGAGATTTGAAATTTATTTGATAATTAATTGTTTATGTGAGTGGCTGCTGCACAAGGCAGCTTTGCCGTGAGCAAAGGTAAGCATTAAAATGTTACTTGCTCTTATGGTTCTTGCAAAATTAACGCTTTTTTCACCGGAGTGCGCGTTGTGTTTTTTAATAATAGGCGTGTTATGTTTGCGTTAGTTGCCGCAAATGTAATTAGATATTGAATAGTGGCCAAACTTTCGTTGAAAAACTTGTAATTTTCTTTGGGTTTTGTTTTTCTTGGAGCCTGCCGCAACGTCCTGCTCCGCGGAGGTGGGGCGCGAAGCGTGTTGCCCGTCCCTTGATTACGATTGTTCTGTTTGGCTGTTTTTGAATTTTTCTGTTTGCCGTGAGTGGCTTCTGTGTGTGCATGGCCGTGCCGGGACGTGGGCAGCCTGCTGTACAAGCGTTGCAGGCCTGCCTCGGTGCATGCAGGCCTTGGTTTCGCGCAGGCAAGGCTTGCTTCCGCCACAACAGGCCTTGCTTCTGCGAAACCAAGGCCTGCAATTTTCTTTTCAACCCTGCGATAATGAATGGATATGGCGAGCTGACGCGAGAAGAAGGGCGAAAAACGGGTTTTTTGTGAATAGATGTAGAAAGGCGTGGCCGAAAAGGGGCGAACAGAGGCGTTGGCGACCGACGAAACAGCCTTGAACAAATATTTACAACGCCCGCTGCGTGTGAAAAAATCAAAGGAAGTGTGTGATTTGTTGAATGAGTTTTGCCGTGAAATGGCCTTTCTCGGTAGAAAATAGGGGCGATTAACGTCTGTTGGCCTTTCTTTGGGCGTTCGCTGCGATTGGTCATATTTTCTGTTCTTTCGGCTTTCTGCATGGTGGCCAAGGGTGGCTTTTCCTTCGTTGGGTGTCGACAGGGCGTTGGTGAGAGGCTTGGCCGGCGCCGCCGAAAACGTAAAAAACGCTGAAAAAAACGGCGGCCGGCGCAGCCTTTTGCCATTTAATACGTACTTTTGCGCTTAAATCGAGCGCCTGATACGGCGTTGTGATGCGATAAAGGATCAAAATGAAAGAAGCAATGGAAAAAATTGATTGGGCCAATCTGCCTTTTGGTTACGTGCGCACCGATTATAACGTGCGCTGTTATTATCGTGACGGGAAGTGGGGCGAAATTGAAGTCAGCTCGTCCGAAACCGTTAACATCCACATGGCGGCTACCTGCCTTCATTACGGGCAGGACGCCTTTGAGGGTCTGAAAGCCTTCCGTTGTCCCGACGGCAAGATCCGCGTGTTCCGCATGGAAGCCAACGCCGAGCGTTTACAGAATACGTGCCGTGGCATTCTGATGCCCGAGCTTCCCACGGAAAAGTTCACCGAAATGGTGCGCCGCGTCGTGAAGCTGAACGAGCGTTTTGTGCCGCCCTACGAGAGCGGGGCCGCACTTTATATCCGTCCGTTGCTTATCGGTACGGGCGCCCGCGTAGGCGTTCATCCGGCCGACGAATATCTGTTCCTTATCTTCGTGACGCCCGTCGGTCCTTACTTTAAGGGAGGCTTTGCCACCAACAATTACGTCATCATCCGCGAATACGACCGCGCCGCGCCCCTGGGGACAGGTACGTTCAAGGTGGGCGGCAACTATGCGGCCAGTTTCCGCGCCAACAAGATGGCTCACGACGCGGGTTACGCCTGCGAGTTTTATCTCGACGCCAAGGAAAAGAAATATATCGACGAGTGTGGCGCCGCCAACTTCTTCGGTATCAAAGATAACACGTACATCACGCCGAAGTCGACGTCGATCTTGCCCTCCATCACGAACAACAGTCTGCAACAGCTGGCCCGCGATTTGGGCATGAAGGTGGAATGCCGCCAGATACCCGAGGAAGAGCTCTCCACCTTCGAAGAGGCGGGTGCTTGCGGCACGGCAGCCGTCATCAGCCCCATAGCCCGCATCGACGATATGGAGAACCACCGCAGCTATGTCATTTCGAAAGACGGAAAGCCCGGACCGTTGAGTACGAAGCTCTATCACAAGCTGCGCAACATCCAGTATGGCATCGAGCCCGACGAACATGGCTGGGTCACCGTGCTCGACTGACGTGGTTTCCCGGCAGCGGGCGTTTCCAGTTCCTCATGTGTTTCATTGATACAGCGACTTTATGATGACCAATTCCGAATTGCGCCGCATGGCCCGTCGCCATCTGGATGGCCGATGGGGCGATCTGGTGCTTGTCACGTTTCTTTACTACATCCTCAGCTCCTGCATTTCGTTTCCGTTCCAGGTGGGGATGGACGAGAACATTTGGAAACTGTTTTCCCTCCCGCTGGGATGGAAGGTGCCCGTCGTGGGGGCCGGTTGTGTGCTCCTGCTTCTGCTGCTTCCTCTGCAATGGGGCTACCAGGTGACGTTTCTGCGGGCGTGGCGTGAGGAGCCGGCCGACATAAGTACGCTGTTTCATGGTTTCCGCGACTTCTGGCGCATCTTTTCCACCCTGTTCCTCCAACAGCTTTACATCCTGTTGTGGACGCTTCTGCTCATCGTGCCGGGAGTGGTCAAGGCGCTGTCGTATGCCATGACGCCCTACATCCTTCGCGACCACCCGGAGCTCTCGCGCCGGGCAGCAATCCACCTGAGCCGCGAGATGATGGCCGGCAACAAGGGGCGGTTGCTGCTGCTTTGGCTGAGCTTCCTGGGCTGGGCCGTGCTGGCGCTCTTCACCTGCGGCATCGGCTACCTTTGGCTGGCTCCCTATATAGGCGTGTCGGAGGCGGGGTTCTACGAAGACGTCCGTCAGCAGTACGAGCAGCGCGATGGCGCCGAAGCGGACGTGCCTGCCGCAGGGGAGTAGCCGCTTCGTGCGGAGCGGGCGGGGGCCTGTGAGCCTTGCAACCGTGCCGAGTGCCTTCACAGGCTGTGTGGGAAGAAGCCTGCCCCGTCCCGCATCACTTTCGGCAACGGGGAAGCCGTGCAGACCGGAAGAAAAGGCGGGCGCAAGCCTCGTTCAAAGAAAACCAACAAAAAGAAATAACGAAACAACGTAGATGAGAAAAATTTCCCATATCCTTCTTGGCACGGGCATCGTGCTTAGTGTCCTTTCCACGGTGTCGGCGTGCAAGTCCGACTCGAAGGAGCTGGCCGAAAAGGAAAAGGAGCTCGAAGAGCTCCGTCAGCTGGCCGATCTCGACAAAAAAGAGATGGAAAATCAGTATGCACAATTTGCGTTGCAGTACGACGAGTTGAAGAAGGGCGTCAAGGACGACTCGCTCATAGCCCGTCTCGACGCCGAGCAGCAGCGCGCCGAAAACCTGCTGGCCGAGCTGAAGCGCGTCAAGAGCAACGACGCCGCCGAGATACGCCGTTTGAAGAAAGAGCTGGAAACCGTCCGCGCCGTCCTGCGCACATACATCCTTCAGGTCGACTCTTTGCAGCAGCTCAACCAGACGCTCGTGGCCGAGCGCGACATGGCGCGTGCGCAGAACGAGGCTGCCAACCGCCAAATCTCTTCGCTCAACACCGAGCGCGCCAATCTGAGCGAGCAGGTGGCCATTGCCTCGCAGCTCAACGCCACGGGCGTCAGCATCGCGCCTTTGAAGAAGAACGGCAAGAGCGCCCGCCGCACCAAGGACATAAAGCGCTTCTCCGTGACCTTTACCATTACGCGCAACGTGACGGCAAAAACGGGCAACCGCATGGCGTATGTCCGCCTGATGAAGCCCAACCAGTCGGTGGTGAACCCTTCGGGCTCCTTCACCTACGAAAACCGCAGCATCGAGTATTCCGCGGCCAAAAACATCGAATACACCGGCCAGGAGCAGCGCGTCACGCTTTATGTCCCCGCCGACGAATACCTCAGTGCGGGCACGTTTACGGCCTACATCTTTGTTGACGGTCAGATGATCGGTTCGGGCAGCTTGCAGATGAAGAAGTAACGCGCGTGCGCGCGTGTATTATTATAAGGAGAGTGGGACGGGCGTCCGTAAGGAGGCTTCCCGCTCTCTTTTTCTTTAATTTCTCCCAACATTCCTCCGATATGAAACGACTTTTTCTCCTTCTCCTGTTGGCTCTGCCGTTGGCAGCCGTCGCTTTTGCCGCCCCTGCCGACAGCCTGGCCCGTCGCATGGCCCTGCTGGCGGCCCGCGG
>ENA-OOXJ01001552-OOXJ01001552.1-human-gut-metagenome-genome-assembly--contig:-NODE-1552-length-14146-cov-3.937691_pt1 | contig 14146 bp, 10 predicted proteins | sample MGYA00241587_ERZ501343 | MGnify/ENA primary metagenome ERZ501343 (study PRJEB25962, sample SAMEA2042918) | human gut metagenome | biome: human gut; feature: human-associated habitat; material: faeces... | reverse complement strand
CATGCCGCCGGGGGCGTCGGCCGTGCGCACGACGTCGGGCACGGGCACGGCGTCGCCCCCGGCCGGCACGTCGTAGAGCAGATAGCCGAAGAGCCGGGCGGGCAGCCGGCGCGGCGTCAGGCCGGGCGGCGGGGGCAGGTAGGGAACGAAGCGGGAGGCCCCTTCGGGCAGCAGGCGGCTGCGCAGTTGGAGCACGAGCACGGACGTATCGGGCGCTGCCACGAAGTCGGCCGGCAGTTGGCAGGTAAGCACCGTTCCCGAGTCGGCCACCTGGCGGTATGTCACCGCGTAACGGTCCTCGCGCACGGCTTCCAGCCGTTTTTGGCGCAGGGCTCCGTCGAACAGGGTGAGCAGAGAGTCGAGACGGGAGCGGTGGAGGACAAGGCGGCTGCGAAAGGCCATCACGTCGTTGTAGCCTTCGTCGGTTACGGTGTGCGTCCGGGCGTAATAGTCGAGCTCGTCGCTTTGCCGGGCATAGACCTCTTTCAGGTGGAGCAGGCGCTTGTGCTCTTTTTCCAGCAGGGGGCGCAGCTGCCGGTCGTCCAGACGGGCGGGGCGTCCGCGGTGAAGGTCGGCCGCGGTGAGCAGCAGTCCGTCGTTTGAACAGAAGAAACCGGTGCGGTGGCCGGTCGTTGTGGCCGAGTCGGCATAGATGGTTATGCCATGCAGGAGGGTGTCGGCCGGAACGCCGCTGAAAAAGAGCGTATCGCCGGGGCGGACGGCCACGGCGTAGTGGCTGCGGCATTCGACGAGGCAAACGCCCCGGAGCTGCCGCCCGACGGATGCGGGAAAGAAAAAGAGCAGGCCCAGGACGACCACGGCGACGGCCGACGCCGCCATCCATAGCTTTTTGCGGGGAAGAGGACGCATTTTCATCGTTCCAAAATTTTAGATAGCCAAAGTTAATGATTTCCCGCAGGACAGACGCTTGCCTGCGGGGAAGAAAGTGGGAAAAATGACGGCCGCAAAGCGTTTTCGCGGCCGGACAGACGAAAGGGCGGAGCCGCCGGCACGCGGGGCTCCGCCCTGATGGGGACACCGCAGGGGGCAGGCGCTTAGACCAGATACTTGGCAATGGCGTAGCCGCCGAAGACCAGCCACAGATAAATGAGCCCCGCCAGATAGAAAGGCTTGGCGCCGGCCTGCCTGAACTTGTCGAAGCTCGTTTCGGCCCCCAAAGCGGTCATGGCCATGGTGAGGAGGAACGTATCGACGTTGCCGATGAAAGCGACGCCGCTTTCGAGCCAGCCGGCCGGTATGACCGTGAGGCTGTGCAGCCACGAGTTGAGACCGATGACCAGGAGAAAATAGAAAGCAAACCAGGGGATGGCTATTTTGCTCTTTTCGCGTACGGCGCCGCCGGCGGCTTTCCTTCCCCGCGCAAGGCAAAGGCCCATGACCACGAGAACGGGGGCCAGCAGCATGACGCGTATCATCTTTGTGATGGTGGCGGTATCGGCTACGCGGCCGCCGGCGGCATCGATGGCGTTGCCGGCGCCGACGACGTGGGCCACCTCGTGAAGCGTCGAGCCGGTATAGACGGCTATCTGTTGCTGAGACAGGCCGTCGAGCCAGCCGGCGCGGTACATGATGGGGTAAAGAAACATGGAGAGCGTGCCGAAAATGACCACGGTGGAAACGGCCACAGCCGTCTTGTGAGGCTCGCAGCGCACCACGGGCTCGGCGCCCAGCACGGCGGCAGCTCCGCAGATGGCGCTGCCGGTGGAGGTCATGAGGGCGGTTTGGGAGTCGATTTTCAAAAGCTTTCCCAGCAGTATGCCCCAAAGGAGGGTGCCCGCGACGATAATGACGTCGGCCGTGATGGCGGGAAGACCGATGTCGAGCACTTGCTGGAACGTCAGCTTGAAGCCATAAAGCACCACGCCGGTGCGCAGAATCTGCTTGGAGCAGAACTTGATGCCCGGCACCCACGTCTGCGGCAGTTTGTTGCGCAGACTGTTGGCATAGAGCATGCCCAAAACGATGCCGACAATGAGCGGACTGAACGAAAGACGCTTGACAAAATCGAACTCGGCGATGTAGAAAGCGGAGAAAGAGAACAGAACAATCAGAAGGACGCCGTGGAGCACTTCGCCCCGGTTTTCTTTGAACATATAAAGCTGTTTATGAATTTGAAGGTGCAAAGGTACAAAAAGAAAGGCCATGCCGGGCCTCTTCCGTTACATTTCCGGTATCTTTGCAGACGACGGGTGCGGTGCGTTGTGCACCTGCTCTTTTTCATTACTCACAAAACATTGATTTATGAAACGTACAAAACTATTGCTTATGAGTATGCTGTTGTCAACTGCCATGTTCGCACAGAACGGAGCAATCAGCCTGCCCCGGCCGGACACGGGCCGGCCGGTCACCGTTATGCAGGCCTTGCAGCAAAGGTGTTCAACGCGGGAGTTTGCCGCCCGCGAGCTTTCGGAGCAGGACCTGGGCGACCTGCTTTGGGCGGCCAATGGCGTTAACCGCCCGGAAACGGGAAAACGCACGGCGCCCTCGGCCCTGAACCGCCAGGACGTGGATGTTTATGTGGTGAGGCAGGACGGTTGCTACCTGTATGACGCCACGGAGCACCGGCTGGTGCCGGTTGCCGAGGGCGATTACAGAAAAGACGTGGCAGCCGGTCAGGACTTTGCTGCCGAAGCGCCCGTCTCGCTGGTGCTCGTGAGCGATTATGCCCGCATGGGCGACGTGGCATCGGCCGGGACGGCCAAGGCCTGCGCCATCGATGCGGGCATCGTGTCGCAGAACATCTCTTTATTCTGCGCTGTGGCTGAGCTGGCCACCGTGCCGAGAATGACCATGAACGAGAAGGCTTTGCGCAAAGTGCTGAAGCTGAAAGACAGTCAGCAGCTGATGCTGAACCATCCCGTGGGATACATGAAACGGTAGGAACAGACGGAAACCGTTTCGCGCCATGCCGCTCCCAAGCGGCGACGGAACGGAAAAATAAAGGCGCCGCCAGGCTCGCAGAGAGCCGGCAGCGCCTTGTTGGTGGGGGCCGGACGGGCGGGCCCGCCGGTTATGAATTCATCGAGAGCAGAAACTCTTCGTTGTTGAGCGTAGTTTCCATGCGCTTCTTGACGTCGTTCATTGCCTCGATAGGTGTCATCTCCGAGATGTAGTTGCGGAGCACCCACATGCGGTTAAGCGTTTGCGGGTCTTGGAGAAGGTCGTCGCGGCGCGTGCTGGAAGCCACGATGTTGACCGCCGGGAAGATGCGCTTGTTGCTGAGCGTGCGGTCGAGTTGGAGCTCCATGTTTCCGGTGCCTTTAAACTCTTCGAAGATGACTTCATCCATCTTTGAGCCCGTGTCGATAAGCGCTGTGGCAATGATGGTGAGCGAGCCGCCTCCCTCGATATTGCGGGCAGCACCGAAGAAGCGCTTGGGCTTTTGGAGGGCGTTGGCGTCGACACCGCCCGAAAGCACTTTGCCCGAGGCCGGAGAGACCGTATTATAGGCTCTGGCCAGACGGGTAATGGAGTCGAGGAAAATGACAACGTCGTGGCCGCACTCTACCATGCGCTTGGCCTTTTCGAGCACGATGCCCGCAATTTTTACGTGGCGGGCGGCCGGTTCGTCGAACGTGGAGGCAATGACTTCGGCGTTGACCGTGCGGGCCATGTCCGTGACCTCCTCGGGGCGCTCGTCGATGAGCAGCATCATCAGGTAGGTGTCGGGATGATTGGCCGCGATGGCGTTAGCAATGTCCTTCATAAGCATCGTTTTACCCGTCTTGGGCTGGGCCACAATCAAGGCGCGCTGGCCCTTGCCTATCGGGGTGAAAAGATCAACGATGCGGCGGGAAAGAGAGTCGCCTTTCCCCGTGCAGAGGCGGAACTTCTCTTCGGGGAACAGGGGGGTGAGATGTTCGAACGCCACTCTGTCGCGCACGACGTTCGGGTCGAGCCCGTTTATCCGCTCGGCTTTTAAAAGAGCAAAGTACCTCTCGCCTTCGCGCGGGATTTTAACGGAGCCCTCAACGACGTCGCCCGTCTTGAGCCCGTAGGATTTTATCTGATTCGGGGAGACGTAGATGTCGTCCGGCGAGGTCAGATAATTGTAGTCGGACGAACGGAGAAAACCAAAGCCTTCGGGCATGACTTCCAAGACGCCGCGTCCGTCCAGGATGTTGTCGAACTGGGTGTAGGCGGCAGCAGCCTGTTGCTCGCCGTGGGCCGGGGAGTAGCCGGGCGCAACGTCGGGAGCGTAGGGGGCGTAATCTTTGTTTTTTCCGTATTTGGGTGCAAACGAGTTGAAATCGCCGGCGTAGCCGCTCTCTTCGATGACGGGTATGTCTTCGATGATGATAAATTCGGACGTGGAGTGGGGAGATTTTTGGGGGGCAGGAGCTGCTTCGTCCTGCGTCTCCGTTTCATTTTCAGCGGAGGGCTCGCCTTTAAGGGCCATGCTGCTTAAGCTTTCCTTCATCTCCTGCAAATCGAACTGCGGCTCCTCGTTTTTTTCCTGGGAGGCTTGTTGCTGAATTTGCTCGCTGATGAAGTCGGGAAGCTCGGAATCGGGAGTTTCGGCGGGAGCTACGGAAGCCGGCAGGGCCTGTTCGGAAATGGGGATAACTTCTTCTTCCGTTTCCTGGGGAGCTGCAACAACCGGGGCTTGCTCGGCCTTTGCAGGGCGGCCTCTTCTTTTCTTGGGCTCGGCCGGCGCTTCGGCTGTGGGGGCTTCGGGGGCGGGCACCTTTTCAAAGCGCTCGCTTTGTCCCTGCGATGCCGAATAGATGTGGCCGGCATCTTTCTTCAAGATGCGCGTGCGCTTGGGCTTGGCCGGGGCAGCTTGCTGTCCGGCCGTTATTTCTGCCTGTGCGTCGAGGATGTCGTAGATCAAGTCCTCTTTTACTTGGCTGTGCTTATGAGGGGTGTCCATTTCGCTCGCAATAGCGCGCAATTCCTCCTCATCCTTATTCATCAAAAGGTCTTTTGTAAAAAGTGCCATTTGTTATAAAACGTTTTGGGAGTGAACCGACGCAAAGCGATTCGCAGGATAGGAAAATTGCGTCGGCACTTATCGGAATTTGTGTTGTTGTGGATTGCTGAAATTGAAACCAATTGCGGTTTCCAGCGCTGCAAAAGTACGCATTTTCTTTTTAAAGCAAAATGGTATGTCTATTTTTTTCCATAATTTCGCGTAATAATTCATTTTGGAAATTTTACAGGAAGCGAATGGCAAAGCATATTCCCCTTTTAGACGTGCAGCATCTGACGAAAAGCATTGGCGATCTTTTACTTTTTGATGACATTTCTTTTTCGGTTGCCGACACGGGCAGGGTGGGGCTGATAGCCCGAAATGGGGCGGGGAAAAGCACGCTTCTCAACATACTGACCGGGCGTGAGGACTACGATGCGGGAGATATCGTGTACAGAAACGGCATCCGCGTGGGCTACTTGGAGCAGGCGCCGGCCTTTGACCCGGAGCAGAGCGTCATCGACGCATGTTTCAGTCGGGCTGGCGATTTGTCGGAGCTCATCAGCCGTTACGAAGTGTGCATGAAAACGCCCGGAACCCCCGGTCTGGACGATTTGCTGGTGGAGATGGACCTGCACAAGGCCTGGGACTTTGAACTAAGGGCCAAGCAAATCCTGACGAAACTCGACATATCAGAATATGACAAGCCGATGGAGCAACTTTCCGGCGGGCAGAAAAAACGCGTGGCGCTGGCCAACGTTTTACTGTCGGAGCCGGACCTGCTCATCATGGACGAACCGACGAACCACCTGGACCTGGGGATGACCGAATGGCTGGAAAACTATTTGCAGCAGCACGTAAAGGCGCTTTTGATGGTGACGCACGACCGTTATTTCCTCAACCGCGTGTGCTCGGACATCTTGGAACTGGACGAGCGAGGCATGTTTGCCTATCATGGCTCGTACGAATATTATCTTGAAAAGCGCGAAGAGCGGATGACGGCCACCAACGCTTCGATTGCACGGGCTAAAAATCTGTATCGCAAGGAGCTCGACTGGATGCGCCGCATGCCGTGTGCGCGAGGACACAAGGCACGCTACCGGCAAGAGGCTTTCTACGAGTTGGAAAAGCAGGCGCAGCGCCGAATGGAGGAGAGAACGGCCCGCTTGGAGGTGAAGAGCGGATATATCGGCAGCAAAATTTTCGAAGCTGAATACGTCAGCAAATCTTTCGGGGAGGATAAGGTGATATTGAAGGATTTCTACTACAATTTCTCCCGGTATGAGAAAATGGGCATCGTGGGAAACAACGGGACGGGAAAGTCGACTTTCCTGAAATTGCTTCTCGGCGAAGTGCGCCCCGACAGCGGTCGCTTTGTTGTGGGCGAAACAGTGCGTTTCGGCTATTATGCGCAAGAGGGCTTTGAGTTTGACAAGGAAATGAAAGTGATAGACGCCGTGCGCCGTACTGCCGAGACCATCGACTTGGGAGGCGGACGAAAACTGACCGCGAGCCAGCTGCTCACCCACTTTTTGTTTCCGCCGGCCCGGCAGCAGGACTATATATATAAACTGAGTGGGGGAGAACGCCGCCGGCTGTATCTCTGCACGGTGCTTATGACCAACCCCAACTTTCTGATACTTGACGAACCTACGAATGACCTGGACATTGCCACGCTGCAAATTCTTGAAGAATACCTGGCAGATTTCCGCGGCTGCGTGATTATTGTCAGCCACGACCGTTATTTCATGGATAAGGTGGTAGACCATTTGCTCGTATTCAAGGGAAATGGCGTTGTGGAGGACTTCCCCGGGAATTATACCCAATATCGTGAGTGGGAAGAGGCACGGCAGGCCGAAGAAAAGAAGGAAAAACCGGCTGCGGCGACCGTGGGAGATTGCTCGCGGGCCGAACGCGCAGCATCGCGCCCGCGCAAACTGACGTTTAAGGAGAAGCGCGAACTGGAAACGCTCGAAGCAGAGATCGAAGCCCTCGAAGCGGAGAAAAAAGATTTGGAAGAAGCTTTGTGCAGCGGCCGGCTGCCCGTTGAAGAACTTACGGAAAAAAGCATACGCCTGCCCCGGCTGCAACGCGAGCTGGATGAAAAATCGGAACGCTGGCTGGAACTTTCCATGATAGGGGAGGCTTGAAGCGGCCACGGTCAGTTATGTACTTTATAATCTCATTATATATATGTCAGCACCCTTAGCAGAACGTCTTCGTCCGCGTACGCTGGACGAATATATCGGCCAGGAGCATCTTGTCGGCCCCGGCGCCGTTTTAAGAAACATGATAGAGAGCGGACATATCTCTTCCTTTATATTATGGGGCCCTCCGGGAGTGGGAAAAACGACGTTGGCACAGATCATAGCCAACAGGCTGGAATCGCCTTTCTACACATTGAGCGCTGTGAGCAGCGGCGTGAAGGAGGTTCGCGAGGTAATAGATAAAGCTGCCAGAAACCGCTTTTTCAACTCGGCAGCCCCCATTCTCTTTATTGACGAAATTCACCGTTTCAGCAAAGCACAGCAGGATTCCCTCCTTGCGGCTGTCGAAAACGGCACCATCACGCTCATTGGAGCCACAACGGAAAATCCTTCGTTCGAGGTAATCCGCCCGCTTCTCTCCCGCTGCCAGGTATATACGCTGAAAAGTTTGAGCAAAGACAATTTGTCGCAGTTGCTTCACCGCGCAGTGACGGAAGATGTCTTCTTGAAAGAACGCTCAATCGAGATAAAAGAGACAGAATCCCTTTTCCGTTACAGCGGGGGCGACGCGCGTAAACTGCTGAACATCTTAGACCTGCTTGTGGGCGCTGCGGGCGACGATAAAGTCGTGATAGACAACCGGTCGGTGGCCCAACGCTTGCAGCAAAACCCTTTGGCGTATGACAAGGACGGGGAAATGCATTATGATATCATCTCCGCTTTTATCAAAAGCATCCGGGGAAGCGACCCCGACGCGGCGGTTTATTGGCTTGCCCGTATGATAGAAGGAGGCGAGGACCCCAAGTTTATAGCCCGCCGCCTGGTGATTTCTGCGGCCGAAGACATCGGACTGGCCAACCCCAACGCCTTGCTATTGGCCAACGCGGCATTTGACGCCGTTGCAAAAATTGGCTGGCCGGAGGGACGCATCCCCTTGGCTGAGGCTACCGTTTATCTGGCTACCAGCCCCAAGAGCAATTCTGCCTATAAGGCAATTAATGACGCCATGGCTTTGGTGCGCCGCACCGGCAACCAGCCGGTACCCCTCCATTTGCGTAACGCTCCTACGCAGCTCATGGAAGAACTCGGCTATTCCGACGGATATATATATCCGCACGATCGACCGGGCCACTTTGCAGTGCAGCAATATCTCCCCGACGCGTTACAGAAACAGCGCTTATGGTATGCAGCCGACAACGCGGCCGAGCATAAAGTGGCCCAGCGAATGGAACAATTGTGGGGAAAGTCTTTTACCGCCGCCGATTGATATCCATAAGTCGGCCACACAAAAGGAGGCGCTTGCAAAAGACATTTGCAGGCGCCTCCTTCGTTTTACATTGCGCGGCTTATTGCTGGAAGCGTTTGCTGGCGCGTATGAGATGGCGGGTCATGCTGATAAGCTCTTGCGTTTCTTGCAGCGTATTCAGGTAAAGCAAATCGACCTGAATGTTGCTGTCTTCGCGCTGGATGCGTTCTTGCTGTTGATGGCGGATCTGCGAGATACGGCTCTTCATGGCGTTGCCGTCAACAAGGAGAACGTCGGCATCTGCAAAGTTGCCCGTGCGGATGGCTTGTTCGGTTTTGGCGAGCAGGCTGTCCACTTCGTTGCAAATAGGCATGAGTTCTTCTTTATAGGCGCGGGGCAGCGGCTTAAAGTTGTTGTCTACGTGCTCAATGGCAGGATCGAGCATTCGCTTTAAGCAATAAATGATTTGCGAGGCGTTGTTGCATCCGAGATGGAACCAAGTATTTTTTTCTACGGCAAGAAGATGGTCTATCTTCCGCATACCCAGAATTTCCTTTTTGCGGTATCGCTTCCAGATGCTTCTTTCGTTTTCCACCTGGTGAGCTGCCTGGCGCAGCACTTTGATGTTTTCGCCCGTCAGGCCTTCAGTGATGCTGTTGAACGTTGCACGGGCAAAAGCCACGAGGTCAGCTTGCGTCCGGCGGACATGTTCCATCAGCAGCTGCCATGTTTCCTGTTTGTCGTGGCTGCGAGCCATTTGTCGGAAGAGCACATCAACGGTTTCGCCCTCGTTCTTTTTCTTGAACCTCCGATTATTGTTGATGAGCACGACTACAACGAGCGCTACGACGGCCAGCATGGCTGCGAAGCCGCCCAAGTGGCAAAGCGTGGCGATGAGAAAACTCAGGATAAAGGCTGCACCGGCCGTGATGAACCAGCCTCCGATAACGGTGATGACGCCCGTGATGCGGTAGACGGCCGTTTCGCGTCCCCAGGCACGGTCGGCCAGCGAGGAGCCCATGGCTACCATAAAAGCAACGTACGTTGTCGAAAGGGGGAGTTGAAGCGAGGTGCCTACGACGATAAGCAAACCGCCGAGCACGAGATTTACGGAGGCGCGTACCAAGTCGAAAGCCATTCCGTCGTCTATAATTGCCTCTTCGGTGTTGAAGCGCGTGTTTATCCAGACTTTTACCCGGCGGGGGACGTAGCGGTTGACAACGGAGGTCGTATGAAGCACGTTGCGCACCAGACGTCGCGCGATGCGCGAGGAACTGAAAGCCTCTTCGCTCTCGTCCTGCCGTGCCAGGTTGACGGATGTGTCGATTACCTTCCGGGCTTTCTTTGAGCGGAAGATTGCAACGGTCATGATGAAGCCGGCCAGCACGAGGTAAAGGTGCATATAGGGCAGCGTCGACGGTTCGCCGAGCACGCTCATCTTATACGAGGCCGGGGCGGCGCCCGAAGCGGCAGAATAGTCGAGGTACGATTCCAGGCCGGCCAGAGGAACGCCGATGAAGTTGACAAGGTCGTTGCCCGCAAAGGCCATGGCCAGCGAGAAGGTGCCGAACAGCACGATTATTTTGAAGATATTTATCTTGCAGAGGTGAAGAATTTCGACGAGCAAGGTTGTCGCGACGAAGCAGCCCGCCACGAGCAGGAGCAAGTGGGCGTCTATCCATCCTTTGATTTCGGGCGACATGAAGCTGGCGCTTTTCAAGCCATTTACCACGAGGAAATAAGCAATTGAGGTGATGGATATTCCGCCGAAGATGGCTATGCTCCATCTGAGGTGCTTTTTATAATTAAAGGTGAAGACGAGGCGCGCAATCCACATGACGACGAGGCCGAATACGAAGGCGATGGCCACGCTGAGGAAGATACCGATAATCACGGAGAGGGCTTTGTCGGTATTGATGAGGTCGGCATAGGTTTGTCCTTCGGCCACTATTTTCGACATGGCGAGGGCCGTGCTGCCGCCCAACAGACCGAAAACCATCGAGACGGTGGTCGACGTGGGCATGCCGAGCGTATTAAAGATGTCGAGCAGAATAACGTCTGTTGCGGCGACGCTCAGGAAAATGCACATGACGTCGTCGAAGGCGTACATGTCGGGGTGGAGTATGCCGTGGCGGGCTATGTCCATCATTCCCCCACTGGTGGAGGCGCCAACGAAGATGCCGATGCCGGCCACGAGGAGTATTGTTTTAAACTTGGCGGCTTTTGCTCCTACGGCGGGGCTCAGAAAGTTTACGGCGTCGTTTGCAACACCCACCGAGAGGTCGAATGCTGCCAAGAGGAGGAGAAATACAAGTATCCCCAAATAAAATATGTCCATATCGGGTTGTTAATGAAATTTTCGTTGCAAAGATAGGCGTTTATTCGTGTTTCATAATATTACCAAAAAGTTTTAACTGTTTTTGCCGCCTGGAAAATCAAAAAGAACTCCTTCGATTTGTGCCAGCTTTCCCGCATAGTGGTGAATAACAGGCTGCTAACTTTATTATGTTGATTTGTTGCTTTCTGTTAAAGCGAGTCGGTTGCTTTTAATGAAAGTGTTAATCTGTTTTTCTCTTAAATGAAAAGTTTCTTTTGTGTGAAGAATGTGTTACATCGCCGGCCCCGCTTGGGCAGTTGGCTTCCTGTTTCCGTCTGTTCGCTGATAATGTGGTTTTCTATATTAATAAGGTGTGTCGCTTAAATATGCAGGAGAGTGCATTGAGCTGGGAGGAAAATAGTATCTTTGCGCTGTTAAATTTTATAAGATATGAGTATTCTAAGCATATTCAAGAAAAAAACATCTGCTCAGGAGGCCGGCTGGCGCGTGGGAGGTATGGAAGATTTCATGACGCTCATCCGCGTTTATTACCAGGCAGTGATGGCGGCCAATCTGGGTATAAGCAATTTGTCCTTGCTTCCCGATCTTCGCGTGTTCAAGCAGACGCTTCACGTCCCGACTGTCAACAACAAGCTGGGCGTCGGCGAGAAAAACCGGTGTAAGAAAATGCTTTCGGAGCTTTACGGCATGTCCGACGGCTTTTTCAAGGAAATTGACCAGAGCATCAAGCGCAATTGCAAGAACATTAACGACGTTCGCACCTATTTCTTCATGTTCCAGGGCTTTTCGCAGGACACGATGATGCTGATGGGCAACCTGATGAAGTGGAAATTCCGCATGCCGGGCTTTATGAAAAAAGCGATGCGCGCCATGACGGAAAAGACCGTGGCTCAAATCCTGACGAAGGACAATTGGAAAGACGACGGCGTGCGCAAAACGTGTGCCAACATCCGTCGCTACCGTCAGTCGCTCAATTATTCGCCCGAGTGGATGACGGAATATGTTTATAACATCATTATGCTGGCTAAGAAAGAGCCGAAACCTCACGATGTGGAGGAAAAATAATTTTGGCTTTTTTGGAGAAAACACATTAACTTCTTATCTTTGCCGGAAAGTTAGCAGGCTTATTAATGACAAAAGAGGAGGAAAAAGCCCTGCGTGACTTCGAAACGAGGGTTAGGCAGATGATACTCCGCTTTGGAGAACTCGAAAAAGAGAACGCCCGGCTTCTCGCCGCACGCGAGAGCGATCGGAGGGCGCTCGAAAGTCTGCAAGCAGAAAACGAGCGGCTTCGCCGTGAGTATGCCAACTTGAAATTGGCCAGGATGCTCCAAGTCAGCGACGAGGACAAGAGCGCTGCCAAAGCGCGGCTGGCCAAATTGGTGCGCGACGTCGACAAATGTATAGCTCTATTGAACGCATAACGAACCGTAATGGACGCAAGCAGTGACAAGTTCGTCATCCAGCTCTGGATCGGCAATCAGAAATACCCGATCACCGTCAGCCGCGATAAGGAAGAGATATTCCGCAAGGCTGAGAAGCTTGTCAACGAAAAGCTGAACCGTTACCGGATCACTTATCCCAACCAAGGAGACGATATATACATGTCGGTAGTTCTTTTGGACTTGGCCGTAAGTCTTCTTCAAAGCGAGGAACGGCAGGATACGGAACCGTACAACAAGGTCTTGTCGCAGTTGACGAAGGAAATCGAGGAAGCGCTGGCGTGAGCGCGCCGGTACGCAGCTTTCCACAGTCGGATAAAAGAAACAGACGTGCACCTTTTCTTGCCGTCGGGCTTGCCCCGCCGGTGAGGTAAGGTGCTTTTTTATTAATATCTAATTAAGTATGACGAAATGGAGATAATATTGGCAATTGCCGGCCTCATAGTGGGAGGCGGCGTAGGTTTCGGTTTGTTCAGGTACGTGCTGACAAAAAAATACAGAGGCGTGCTTACCGAGGCTTCCAAGGAAGCCGACGTGCTCAAGGAAAAGAAAATGCTCGAAGTGAAAGAAAAATTTCTGAACAAGAAGGCAGAGCTTGAGAAAGAGGTGCAGCAGCGCAACCAGAAGATATTGCAAGTTGAGAACAAGCTGAAACAACGCGAAATTGGTCTCAACCAGCGGCAGGAAGACCTTGGACGCCGCAAGTCGGAGCTCGACGCCTACCAGGGACGCCTCAACTCGCAGGCGCAGGCGCTCAACCTGCGCGAGGAAGAGCTCGACCGCATGCAGATGCGCGAGCGCGAAAAGCTGGAAGAGCTCAGCGGACTTTCGGCCGAGGAGGCCAAGAAACGCCTGATCGACTCGTTGAAGGACGAAGCCAAGAGCGACGCCCAGTCGTATATCAACGAAATTATGGACGACGCCAAGATGACGGCCAACAAAGAGGCCAAGCGCATCGTCATCCAGACCATACAGCGCGTTGCTACCGAGACGGCCATCGAAAACAGCGTCACAGTGTTCCACATCGACAACGACGAGGTGAAAGGCCGCATCATAGGCCGCGAAGGCCGCAACATACGTGCGCTTGAAGCCGCCACAGGTGTGGAAATTGTAGTTGACGACACGCCCGAGGCAATTGTTATTTCCGCCTTCGACCCCGTGCGCCGCGAGATATGCCGCCTGGCGCTCCATCAGCTCATCGCCGACGGGCGCATCCATCCCGCCCGCATCGAAGAGGTGGTCAGCAAGGTCAAGAAGCAGGTCGAGGAAGAGGTCATCGAGACGGGCAAGCGCACGGCCATCGACCTTGGCATTCACGGCCTGCACCCCGAACTGATACGCATCGTCGGAAAAATGAAGTACCGCTCGTCCTACGGGCAGAACCTCTTGCAGCATGCCCGCGAGACGGCCAATCTCTGTTCGGTCATGGCAGCCGAACTGGGGCTCAACCCCAAGAAAGCCAAGCGAGCCGGCTTGCTACACGACATAGGCAAGGTGCCCGACGAGGAATCGGAGCTGCCGCACGCACTTTACGGCGCCAAGCTGGCCGAGAAATACAAGGAAAAACCCGAGATATGCAATGCCATCGGTGCCCACCACGACGAAATGGAGATGACCACCCTGCTGGCTCCGATCGTACAGGTATGTGATGCCATCTCTGGTGCACGTCCGGGAGCACGCCGTGAAATCGTGGAAGCTTACATCAAGCGTCTGAACGATTTGGAGAACATCGCAATGAGCTATCCCGGCGTGACCAAAACGTATGCCATCCAGGCAGGACGCGAGCTGCGCGTCATCGTGGGCGCCGACAAGATCGACGACAAGCAGACCGAGAGCCTGAGCACGGAAATTGCCAAGCGCATACAGGATGAAATGACCTACCCGGGCCAGGTTAAGATCACAGTGATCCGCGAAACGCGTGCCGTGAGCTACGCCAAGTAGCCACGCGTTTTCTGCCCCAACTGCATAAAGCCTCCCCCC
>ENA-OOXJ01001546-OOXJ01001546.1-human-gut-metagenome-genome-assembly--contig:-NODE-1546-length-14208-cov-7.302975_pt1 | contig 14208 bp, 8 predicted proteins | sample MGYA00241587_ERZ501343 | MGnify/ENA primary metagenome ERZ501343 (study PRJEB25962, sample SAMEA2042918) | human gut metagenome | biome: human gut; feature: human-associated habitat; material: faeces... | reverse complement strand
GGAAATACGTTTTGCTTATTTGGGTGCCAGCTGGAGTGAACCGTCCTTATAATGTGCGCGAACGAGTTACGGCAAGTAATCAATCGCCATGTAAATGGTATGTCCGTAGTGGAACCAATACGATTGAGGCAAAAGGTGAAGTCTTGGATGGATTGCGTGAAATGGCAAATCGCACTCCATTTGACGAAAGAGGTAATGAGAGTATAGAGATGACAGATATATCAAGAGCCTTGGTTCTTGATTACCTACAAACAGTCAATAGTCGTTTAGTAGCCGACTTCGAAAAACTGTCTCTATCTGAATTATTGTTGCAGATGGACCTACTGGTAGGACCTACAGAACGTCAACTGGTCAAGAATGTAGCTGCCATGATGTTCTGTAAGAATCCTGCCAAATTTTTCCCGACAACACAAGTGGATATTGTTATTTTTCCTGAAGGCTGCATCAAGAATCCCAACAATATGATTGAGGTCCCGAAGATTGTCGGACCTGTGCCCGATATGATAAAACAGGCATTGGACTATATCAAGACCAATGTTATCAAGAAACGTATCATCAAGCAGAAAGATAAGGCTGAATCTATAACTTTCTTCAACTATCCTTACCAGGCAATTGAAGAGGCTGTAGTTAATGCTCTGTATCATAGGGATTATCAAGAACGGGATCCAGTTGAGATTACGATTGAGCCAGACAAGATTTCTATTCTTAGCTATGCTGGTCCAGACCGTTCCATCAGTATTGATGCTATCCAAAAAGCTGAACGACTGAAGTCACGTCGTTATCGTAACCGTCGTCTAGGTGATTTTCTCAAAGAACTTCAGTTGTCCGAAGGTAGAGGAACCGGTATCCCAACCATACAAGACGAATTAAGAAGAAATGGCTCTGATCCTGCTGTGATTGAGACAAATGAAGAGAGAAGTTATTTCTTGATTGAGATTCCTTGTAGAGAAGGTTTTGGTGATAGAGTCTTGATCGGTGATGATTTTATTGAGCCATTAAATGATGCTATAAATGATGCTATAAATGATGCTATAAATGATGCTATAAATAATAATGCCCGATTGGTGTTATTGGCAATATCAAGGACTCCTTTCATAAAGCGTAAGTTCTTATTGGATAACATTGATATTTCCAAGGCAACTTTGGAGAGAATTCTCAAGCAACTCTCATCAGAGCCTTTAGGTTTGGTAGAATATCAAGGATCGTTAAAAACTGGAGGGTATGTGTTGACTGAAAAAGGTAAATCCTTTGTAGAATCAATGAATGACTAAAATGGCAAAGAAAACAATAAAAAAAGAACTTACAGGGGCGCAAGATTTATACAATTTCTTGTTTGAGGCCTGTAATATCATACGAGGTCCTGTAAGTCAGGACAACTTTAAAGACTATATAACACCATTGCTATATTACAAGCGTATATCTGATGTTTATGATGAAGAAATGGAGGATGCTTTGATTGATAGTGGTGGTGATAAAGAGTATGCATCCCTACCAGAACAGCATCGATTCATTATTCCGGATGGCTGTCATTGGCAGGACGTACGCGAACGCAGCGAAAATCTTGGTGCTGCAATTGTTGGAGCTATGCGACAGATTGAGATTGCAAATCCAGATACGCTATATGGTGTTCTGTCTATGTTCTCTGCTCAGAAATGGACAAATAAAGCAATTCTGAATGATGGTAAAATCAGAGATTTGATTGAATATCTTTCAAAACGTAAATTGGGTAACAAGAATTATCCGGCCGACCTCATGGGTGATGCATATGAAATTCTTTTGAAAAAATTTGCTGATGACAGTAAGGCTCAGGCTGGCGAGTTTTATACCCCTCGTTCCGTCGTTTCGTTATTGGTTCGCATACTTGATCCACAACCAGGAGAAACAGTGTATGATCCCGCATGTGGTAGTGGTGGTATGTTGATTGAAGCCATTCGCTATATGCACGATGATACGCTTTGTTGTGGAAGCATTTTTGGACAGGAGAAAAACGTAGTCAATGCAGCAATTGCCAAAATGAATCTATTTCTGCATGGTGCATCTGATTTTAATGTGCTTCAGGGTGATACATTGCGAGATCCGAAAATCTTGCAGAGTGGAAATATTGCCAAGTTCGATTGTGTAATTGCCAATCCTCCATTCTCTTTGGAAAACTGGGGAGCTACCGAGTGGGCTTCAGATAAATACAAGCGTAATCTTTGGGGAACACCTTCGGATAGTTGTGGTGACTTTGCATGGATTCAGCACATGATAGCATCAATGGCTCCCGCCCATGGTAGAATGGCGGTCGTAATGCCACAAGGTGTATTGTTCCGTGGCAATCAAGACGGGGAAATCAGAAAAAAAATGGTAGAAAGCGACTTGATAGAAGCTGTTGTAACTCTTGGAGACAAGTTGTTCTATGGAACAGGATTGTCACCATGTTTCTTGATTTTGCGAAGAATGAAACCAGCTGCACATTCTGGTCGGATACTTATGATTGATGGAACAAAGATTCTTACTCAGCGTCGTGCCCAGAATGTATTAGAGCCTGCAGATGTTGATAGACTATATGCATTGTATAAACAGTATGAGGATGTAGAGGACTTCTCTAAGGTAGTTACTTTGCAGGAAGTTAGAGAAAAGGACTATAACTTGTCTCCCAATCGATTTGTGGAGTATCATAAGGAAGAAATTCGTCCATACTCAGAAGTACTGGCTGAGTTCAAACAGGCGTATGAAGATGTAAAACGTCTTGAACTTGAATTCTCTCAATTAATTAACGCATAATAATATGGCAGAAAACAATATAAAAACTTACCGAAATCCCGATGATCCGATTACGCTTGAAGAGTTGAAAAGCTTTCTTTGGGCAGCAGCTACTCATTTGCGTGGTCAGATTGATGCAGCAGGTTATAAAGAGTATATATTTCCGTTGTTGTTCTTTAAGCGCATTTCTGATGTGTACGATGAACAATTTGATGGATTCCTCCATGAAGGCGGTGTGGAGTATGCCGGTATGCAGGCCGAAGAATTGCCTATCCGCATTCCTGATGGTGCTCATTGGCGTGATGTGCGACAGGTTACAGAGAATGTCGGCCAACGACTTGTAGAAGCTTTTATTGCTATAGAGCAGGCTAATCCCGCCAAAGAAATGGATGGCAGGAAGATTGGCGGTTTGGAAGGTATATTTGGTCCTAAAGATGGTTGGACGAATAAAGCCAAAATGCCTGACAGCATTATCACTTCTTTGATAGAAGATTTTTCTAAATATACGCTCTCGTTGAAAGTTTGCCCGGCAGATGAAATGGGACAGGCTTATGAATATTTGGTTGGTAAGTTTGCTGATGATGCTGGAAATACAGCTCAAGAGTTTTATACCAATCGAACTGTAGTTCAGTTGATGGCTGAGATTCTTCAACCGCAACCGAATGAAAGTATTTATGATCCGACATGTGGTTCTGGTGGTATGTTAGTGAAATGTTTGGACTACCTACGCAATAAAGGTGAGGAATGGCAGGGAGTACAAGTCTTTGGTCAGGAGGTCAATGGCTTGACTTCTTCTATTGCACGTATGAATCTTTATCTTAATGGTGTGGAAGATTTTTCTATAGCTTGTGCCGATACCTTGGAGAATCCAGCATTTTTAGATGGCAGTCACTTACGTAAATTTGATATAGTTCTTGCAAATCCACCATATTCAATTAAAGAGTGGAATCGTGAAAAATTTATGAATGATAAGTGGGGACGAAATTTCTTGGGTACACCACCGCAAGGTAGAGCAGACTATGCGTTTATACAACATATCTTAGCGTCTATGAATGAAGAAAATGGCAGATGTGCTATCTTGCTTCCACATGGTGTGCTTAATCGTCTAGGTGAAGAACGTGGTATTAGAAAGAACTTAGTCAATATGGATAAAATAGATACAATAATAAGTATTGGTAAAAATTTGTTCTATAACTCACCAATGGAAGCTTGTATCATTCTATGCGATAACAATAAGCTAAACGAGTATAAAAACAAGATTAAGTTTATCTATGCTACAGATTTAGTTCAACGTGTAGATGGAGAAAGTTATCTTTCAAATGAGAATATAAATGATATTGTTCGTTTTTATAAATCAAAAAAGAATATAGATGGTCGTGTTGCAATAGTTGATAATAATGAAATAGAAAAAAACGATTTTTCTCTTTTTACAAAAAGATATATAAAAGTTCCTATTGATAATTCTGAATATATTTCTGTAGAAGATGGTGTAGAAAGCTGGCGTATTTCTTCTTTACGTTTACATTCAGAATATGAATTACTAATAAATAACATTGTTTCATAATGAAAGTAATATTTAAGAATGTTGTAAAGAGGGCTAACACTAAAGAAGATAGATTTAATACAGAAAAAATCTATTATGTTGGAGGCGAACATATACATAGTAATGAATTATTAATCAATGAAAGAGGAATTATTAAAGGTTCTACAATTGGTCCAATGTTCTATTTCGGATTTAAAGCTGGACAGGTTTTGTTTGTAACAAGAAATCCGCATCTACGTAAAGCTGCAATGGTAGAATTTGACGGAATTTGTTCAGAAAAGACATTAGTATTAGAAACAATGAATCCATCCGTTTTGAGTCAAGATTATCTACCAATAATAATGCAATCTGATAATTTTTGGCATTACTGCGAGGAACATAAAAGTGGTGGCGTAAATTATTTCATAAATTGGAGTACATTAGCTGATTATGAATTTGAATTGCCTTCGCTTGAAGAACAGCATTCACATAGTCAAAAGATTTGGGCAGCTTATCGTTTGAGGGAAAGCTATAAGAAACTTTTTGCAGCAACAGATGAAATGGTGAAATCGCAATTTATCGAAATGTTTGGTAATAGTATACATACTAAAAAATTAATTGAAGTATGTAATATTGAAAAAGGAACCACAATAACAAAAGAACAAACTTTTGATGGTAAGGTACCAGTTGTTGCAGGAGGTTTAGAACCATCGTGTTATCATAATGTGGCCAATAGACCTTCTGGTATGATAACAGTAAGTGCATCAGGAGCGAATGCAGGCTATGTGAATTATTGGGAAGTGCCAATATTTGCATCTGATTGTAATACTATATACCCAATTAAACCTGAGGAAGTTAACCAAATTTTTATGTATTGGCAATTAAAAGTAATGCAAAAGCAGATTTTTAAGTTGCAAAAGGGCGGTGCTCAACCTCATGTTTATGGTAAGGATTTGGCTGGAATGCAAATAGTACAACCTCCAATGGAATCTCAATTACAGTATGTAGCTATTGCAAATCAGGCTGAGAAATCAAAGTCCGAACTAAAACAATGTATTGAAAATATAGATAAAGTAATAAAGAGTTTAATTAACAATTAAAATATAGCCATATGGTTGACAGAACAATTAGATTTCCAATATTAGGTGATGTATCAAGCACTCAATCGTATGTGCTTGTCGGTGCGAACGGAAGTGGAAAAAGTCATTTAGGTGCATGGATTGAGAAAAATAATGGTAATGTATTACGTATTTCCGCTCAACGTGCATTGTCTATTCCAGATACTATCAGAATCGTTAATGAAGATGCTGCTTGGAAAAAAATATATTATGGATATGAACAAAGTAATAGTAAATATGATAAATGGAAGAATAAAGAGACATCTACACTAGTAAATGATTATGAGAGTGTTTTGTCGAACGTATTCTCTAAGGAATCAAATGATCTTAGAAAGTTTAAGGATTTATGTGATAAAGGAGAAAAACCTTTAGAATATGAAACAATAGTTGAGAAAATCTATAAAATATGGAGAGAAGTATTACCTCAAAGAGAACTTGTTATTGAAAATTTTGAGGCGAAAGCGAAATATAAGGAGGAATTATACAAGGCAGGTGGCATGTCTGATGGAGAAAGAGTTTGTCTTTATCTTATCGCCCAGTGTTTAATAACACCTGATAACTATACCATAGTGATTGATGAACCAGAAATTCATTTACATACTTCTATCATGAAAAAACTTTGGGATGAGATTGAAAGGTATTGTCCCAATAAGACTTTTGTCTATATAACCCATGACTTAAATTTTGCAACCTCAAGGAAAACCGCAACCAAGATATGGGTACAGGCGTATGATGGACATGATGCATGGGAAATTTCGCAGATAGAAGAAAATGATGATATCCCGGAAGAGCTTTTCCTGCAAGTATTAGGAACAAGAAGTCCTGTATTATTTGTGGAAGGAGGGAAAACTAGTTATGATTTGCCTTTATATAAAGAAGTTTTTGGTGATTATTTGGTTATTCCATGTGATAATTGCCAAAAGGTCATTGAGTTAACAAAAGCATTTAATAATGAAAAAGTAAAGTCATTACATACGTATGATGTAAAAGGACTAATTGATCATGACTTTTTAACTGTTGCTGAAAAAGAAAGTTATAAAAAACAAAAGATATATACATTGGATGTTTCAGAGGTGGAGAACTTATTTCTTATAGAACCTTTGATTAAACTTGCAGCCAAGCAAATAGGTAATGATGAGAATGAAGTATTCCAAAAGGTAAGCGATTCTCTTTTTGAATTAATGGAGCAAAATAAATATGAAATAGTCAATTCTATTTGTGTAAAAGAAATAAGACATAAACTAAATGGTTTTTCGTCAAAAAGTAATAATGGCGAAGAAATACAGAGCGATTTAAATAATCATATTTCTAAAATTGATGTTAATGCGATTTTTGTTCAGACAGATACAAATATTTCAGAGATTATTGAAACAAAAGATTATAAAAAAATGTTGAACGTGTTTAATCATAAAGGTATGTGTCAACAAGTTTCAGGCATAATCGGCCTTAAAAAGAAATATCCGCAAGTGATTCTTGACTTATTGAGGGGTGAAAAAAAAGATGATATCATAGAGGCATTACGAGAATACCTTCCAAAAATAGATTGATTTAAATCATGTTTTGATAATAATTAACGATGATGTTTAACGAAGATAATACAGTGGAGCAAATGCTCATAAATGCAGCTACTCACAGTGGCTGGCAATATGTAAAGCCTAGTGATGTGCCACGAAGCACTGATTCGGTTCTGGTTGAATCATGGTTGCAAGAGGCGTTGATCAGACTTAATCCTATTACGCTGCAACAGGCCGAACAGGTGATCTATAAACTTCGTGCGGCTATTACCAGTGGGGGAAATTTCGATGAATTGGTGACAGCCAATGACCGTTTCCGGGCATTATTGTTTACTGAGAATACAGAACCATTTGGAAAAGATGGTGAATATATACCTATTCGTTTCTTTAGCGATGATCCTACTGAAGATTATTGTGTGGTTACCAATCAGTGGGAATATCCTCGTCCGTCTGTAGATGGAGGTAAACGATTGGATTTGGTTTATCTTATCAACGGTATTCCTGTCTGTATCGGAGAAGCGAAATCACCTGTAAGGCCTCAAGTTACATGGGCAGATGGGGCTACAGATATGCTACATTATGAAAAGAGTATTCCTGAGATGTTTGTTCCTAATGTATTGACCTTTGCTACGGAAGGAAAAGAACTTCAATATGCAGGAATCTGTGCGCCAGTAGATAAATGGGGACCTTGGTTTAAGGATGAGCAGCGCCAACATGGAACGATTGAGTCTGTAAAAAGTAATGTAATAAGCTTAGTTGAACCTAATCGATTGCTTGATATCTATCGTTATTATAGCGTATTTACAGGAACATCATCAGGTAAGAAAATAAAGATTGTATGCCGTTATCAACAATATTTAGGTGGTGAAGCAATAGTTCAACGAGTGCTTAAAACCTATCGAGAGAAGCAAGGACCGAAGAAAGGTCTCATTTGGCATTTTCAGGGTTCAGGTAAATCATGGTTAATGGTATTTGCTGCACAAAAGCTTCGTTTGCAAAACGAATTACACGCTCCGACAGTTGTAATTGTGGACGACCGTATTGATTTGGAAGATCAGATTACTGGTGATTTTACTCGTGCAGAAATCCCCAATATTGAATCAGCCAAAACAAAAGAGGAGTTGGTAGCATTCTTCAAACAAGACCAACGTAAGATTTTAATTACCACAATCTTTAAGTTTGGTGATGTGGAAGGTGTACTTAATGAGCGAGACAATATCATCTTGTTGGTTGATGAAGCTCACAGAACACAAGAAAAAGATTTGGGACAGAAGATGAGAAACGCATTGCCTAATGCATTTTTCTTTGGTCTTACAGGTACGCCTATCAATAAGCGAGATAAAAATACTTTCCTTGCTTTTGGTGCAGATGAAGATATGGAGACAGGAGGTTATATATCAAAATATACATTCCAAAATTCTGTTGAAGATGGTGCTACGCTTGAACTGAATTTCCAGACTGTTCCAGTGGAAATGCATCTTAATGAGAAGCAATTACAGGAGGAATTTGATGAATTGACTGATCAGATATCAGAAGCAGAAAAGAATGAACTGGTTAAACGAACCTCTGTAGAAGCATTTTTCACGGCTGAAAAACGTATTAATGATGTTGCTCGCTACATTGTTAACCATTTTAAGGCTTATGTGGAACCTAGTGGAATGAAAGCGCAAGTTGTTGTGTATAATCGTGATTGTTGTGTAAAATACGAGAAAGCCATCGATGCTTTGTTAGGTACAGAAGATGCTACGACGATAGTGATGCATACGGCCGGAGATAAGGCGGATGATTATAAAGAGTATCGTAGAGATAGAGATCAGGAAAAGAAACTGCTTGATCAATTCCGTGATCCATTATCTCCAATAAAAATGGTAATAGTTACTTCTAAACTTCTTACAGGTTTTGATGCTCCTATACTTCAATGTATGTATCTTGACAAGCCTATGAAAGATCATACACTTTTACAGGCTATTTGTCGTACAAACCGAAAATATACCGTGGATAAAAAGTGCGGATTGATTGTTGATTTTGTAGGTGTATTTGATAATGTGGCAAGGAGTCTTGCATTCGACGAAGAAACAGTTAAAACAGTTGTAAAGAATATAGATGAAGTTAAAGCTTTAATTCCTAATTTTCTACAAGAATGTCTTGATTTCTTCCCAGGAGTTGACCGTACGATTGGTGGTTGGGAAGGGCTTCAAGCTGCTCAGCAGTGTTTACTGGATGATAAGACAAAAACTGATTTTGCACGCCATTTTGCCCGATTGTCTAAGGCTTGGGAAACAGTAAGCCCTGACACTATGCTTACTCCGTATCAGTCAGATTATACTTGGCTGGCACAAGTTTATCAGAGTGTTCGTCCTGTTGGAACTAGTGGTTCACTTATTTGGACATTATTGGGTGCCAAAACTATTGAAATAATTCATCGTAATATAGATACAATTGATATAGGAACACCTCTTGAAGACTTGGTTGTTGATGGCGATGTAATCGATATGGTATTGGAGCAGGCAAAGGACAATCCTAAAAAGATTTTGGAAGTTGAGAAAATGCTACGTTTAAGATTGGGTGAGCACCGTGGTGATCCAAAATATAAGGCATTTGCAGAAAAACTGGATGAACTTCGCCGTCACATGGAGGAAAATCTTATTACAAGTATTGACTTCCTTCGCAGCTTGTTGACTCTTGCCAAAGAAGTACTTGAAGAGGAAAAGAATTCCAATCAGCCACTTGACAAACGTGAGCAGGCAAAAGCTGCGCTTACAGAATTGTTTGAATCAATAAAGACTGAAAATACTCCTATCATTGTAGAACGTGTTGTCGCTGATATTGATGAAAACGTGGTAGCTATTGTACGTAAGTTTAAGGACGCTTTTAAAAGTATTACTGCTCAACGAGAGATAAAAAAGAAGCTACGTTCAATTCTTTGGATTAATTACCAAATAAAAGATCAAGAGGTCTTTGATAAGGCTTATCAGTATATTGAGATGTATTACTAAGTACTTGAAGTTTGAGAAGTTTTAAGTGACTTAAAAATGGGTATGACTAAAAATGGATAGAATAGAGAACGCTATAAATAATCTCTTGATTAAGCCAAATGAGGCTTTAAAGTCACGTATCGAAGAGGTAAGGTATTGTATTGACATACCAGACACTAATTCGAAGGGGTATTGTTATTGTCTAAAAGTTGATGCTAATGGTACGTTAAGACTTAAAGATTTAATAGATTATCTTGATACTCGAATAGTTGATTATGCAATTCCCAAAAAAGAAATTGATGAAGCGAAAAATGATTTTAATAACACTGGATCTACAAGAAAAATCATTCAGTTAAAAAAGAAAGCTGAAAATCTTTTTACTGATTTGAATAAAACTGGTGAAGGTGGTGAAATCTTATTATATATTCTTACACAGGATATTTTGAAGCTTCCTCAACTGATAAGTAAAATGTCTTTAAAGACATCTCCCAAAATGCATTATCATGGAGCAGATGGTATCCACTTCCAATATGATAGCATAAATGGAAATTTAGAACTTTATTGGGCTGAGGCTAAAATGTATCAGGACCTAAATGCAGCTATGGTAAGTTGCTTTGATAGCTTAAAAGGTTTTCTACTTGATCCGAAAGGTTGTAAATCTACACAAGAAAGAGATATTGATTTGATTACATCGAATATACACCAAAATATAAATAATGAGGCTATTGAGGATATACTTGTAGAGTATTTTGACAAAGATAAAGAACAGTCAAATCATTTAGTTTATAAGGGCGTATGTTTTATTGGATTCGATTATGATAAATATCCAAGTAATACAGATATTACAAAAACGACTGCAGATATAAAAAATGCTATATTAGTAGAGTATGACAAATGGCACAATAGCGTAGGAGACAAGATAAAAGAACATATGAATCTTGATAAAAAAGAGATTCATGTGTTTTTGATGCCTTTTCCTTCCGTTGATGAATTTAGACAATATTACCTTCAAATAATTAAATGATGTTAGCTGAAAAAGTTTATAATTTAAGTAGTTTCAATCGTCAATATGAGGCTTTACTCATATTATCTGTTTGTGAGACCATCCCTAATTTAGTTTGGGATAGAGATAAATCTGATTTATTATCTCAAATAGATTGGAATAATATGCTGAGTATAGCATCTCTGTTTAGCTATTGTAATGAAAGTAAATATTTGGATGCGGCTCTTCGTATAGCTCAAACGTGTCTAGTACAAGAAGAAACTAACGAAAATCAGAAAAATGCAGCTGCATTTATACTAGATAATTTAACAAATAAACCAGCACTTAAAATTGCATTAGATAAGCAGTTTATAAAAAAGGACTTTAGAGATAATTATCCTTTTGCATTGAGACTTCAGCAAAGCAAATCAGATATTGAACATACGATAATAGTAAATGATGAAGTATTCCTTTTAAATAGGTTCCAAAAAGAAGTTTATTATGCATATAAACATAATGAAACAATAAGTATATCTGCACCAACCTCGGCAGGTAAGTCTTACATTCTATGTACTCTTTTGTTAGAGGAATTGACAGAAGGCAATAAGAATATTGTTTATGTTGTGCCAACAAGAGCACTTATAAGTCAGGTAGAAGCTGATTTAAAAGCACTACTGAGACAATATAATTTAGAGAATCAAACTAATATAACAACAGTACCACCTCAGGAAGATATTTTAGATAAGAAATCCAATGTCTTTATTTTTACGCAGGAACGTCTTCATTGGTTTTTATATGGGAATTCTAATTGTAAAATTGATATTCTTATTATTGATGAGGCTCAGAAAATTGAAGATGGGAATAGGGGAATTTTGCTTCAACAAAAAATAGAAGATGTTGTTAAAGCAAATCCTGAAATAAAGGTATTCTTCTCCAGTCCATTTACCTCAAATCCGGAGATACTTCTGGATAATGTCATTAATAATAGCCGGAAAAGTAAGGTTAATACTCAGTATATTGCAGTTAATCAGAATCTTTTATATGTTTCTCAGGTACCGAGAAAAATCAGAGAGTGGCAAATTCATTTATGTACTGTTAAAAACACTATTTTGTTGGGGAAAATTGTAATGACAGATCGTCCAACAACAGAACTGCATAAAATAGTTCATACAGCTTATCAAATATCGAATAGAGGTGGATGTTTGATTTATAGTAATGGGGCTGCAGATGCAGAGGATACAGCAAATTTACTTTACGATCTGCTGCCAGAGTGTGAACAAGATTCTGAAATTAAAGAACTAGTTAAATTAGTACAGAGTACTATTCACACCCAATATGTTTTAGCAAAAGTTTTATCAAAGGGAATTGCATTTCATTATGGAAATATGCCTTTGCTTATAAGAAATGAAATAGAGAGATTGTTCTCTATAGGTAAAATAGAATATTTGATCTGTACTTCAACTTTATTGGAGGGGGTTAATCTTCCTGCTAAATCTATTATTATAAGAAAACCATCAAGAGGTAGAGGAAATCCATTGAATCAAAATGATTTTTGGAATCTGGCGGGTAGAGCAGGACGATTGGGAAAAGAATATAGTGGAAATATATTTTGTATAGAACCATTAAAATGGGATATTTATCCTGAACCAAATAAAACGAAACAAGAAATTAAAAGAGCATTAAATGTTGTAGAAAGTAAAGGGGATGAACTTCTGGAATATATCCGGTGTGGGGCACCCAGAAAAAAGGCAGGAAAGTGTCCAGATTTAGAATTTGCTTTTGGATATTATTATATAAAGTACGTTTTGGACAAAGAGAATGCACCTTCAACTCCATTTTATGATAACTTGTTGTGTGAGTTGAGAACTCTGCAATCGATAATTACATTACCAGCTTCAATTATTAAGAAAAATCCTGGCATATCACCTTTAGCGCAACAACAACTTTATAATTATTTTACTGACCATATTAATGACATAGATACACTGATTCCTGTGTATCCTAATGACTCTAATGCTTTAGAGGAATACAGAAACCTTATAGAAGTTATAGGACAAACGATATCAGATTATCCACAACAATTAAATGTTCCTAGAGCAATATTATTGATCAATTGGATGTCAGGGAAACCGTTGTCGTATCTTATTCGTAAAAGTTATGATTCTTATAAAAGGAATGGTTATAACAAAAAACTTCCAGTTGTTATCAGAGAGGTTATGGAGAACGTTGAAAATTTTGTTAGATACCAATTCGCTAAAGATTCAAGTTGCTATGTCGATATTTTGCGATATGTTCTTGAAATAAATAGAAAAAATGATTTACTTAATAATATTCCACAATTAAATCTTTGGCTAGAGTTTGGTGTATCACAAAAGACCCATCTTTCATTGTTGGCTTTAGGACTAAGTCGTAATACGGTTATAGAGTTGACTAAATATATTACATCTACGGAGAAATCAAAAGAGGAATGTTTAAATTGGTTAAGATCATTGAATTTAGACGAATTGGATATGTCTCCAATAATTGTAGAAGATATTAGGAGAGTTATATGATTATTGCATAGGATACAGTCCAAAATTTAGTTGTAAAAAATAATAACGACTTATTTAAAGTCTTATAATCGTTATGTATTTTTTATGTTGATAATATCGTTTCTTTAGCACGTTTCTTATATATATTAAGCAAGTAAAATGTGACAAGAGTTACAGCTTGAAAACTATAATTCTTGCCACATATTTTTTAGAACAGAAAGCTATTGTTTAATATTTTCTCATCAGGTTTTATTCTCTAAAAACTTATGAACTACTATCACCATCGTAATTCCCAAGATCAGAATAAACCCACATGCAGCAACCATTCTCCAAATTAACCAAGAATGCAAAAATTCTACGTTCGCCACGATCATACAGACCAAGAAAGAGGATAAGGCAATTAGAATAACAATCAAAATATAAAATGCTTTATGTGATAGAGAAATACGGTTATCCACTTGAGTAATCCTCTGCTCTGCCTCTGTACACTTGGTTTCAATTTGATCAATGAATCGGCCAAGAACGGTATTGCAAAATTTTACGGCCTGCTCTTGCGTATCCTGGGTAATAGACAACTTGTATTTTCCTAATAAATCTACCAATGCAGTAAGATCCGCCCTCAATCCATACACATTATCATTCAACTCGGCAAGTTCTTTTACGTTTATGCCAAGCAGACGTTTTTCCTCCTCAAGATATTCATTTTGAGGAGTACTTTTGGTAGCCTGCGCTTCCTTCATTTCAGCGGTAAAATCAAATTTCTTTCTCATAAGCTCATCGTTTTAATCCAGTTTTCGGTTTCTTTCCTAAGGTACGAATGG
>ENA-OOXJ01001545-OOXJ01001545.1-human-gut-metagenome-genome-assembly--contig:-NODE-1545-length-14209-cov-2.286774_pt1 | contig 14209 bp, 14 predicted proteins | sample MGYA00241587_ERZ501343 | MGnify/ENA primary metagenome ERZ501343 (study PRJEB25962, sample SAMEA2042918) | human gut metagenome | biome: human gut; feature: human-associated habitat; material: faeces... | reverse complement strand
TATTATTTGATAATCCAAATAATTCTACAGCAATTTGATTCTTAATTAGCCAATCAAATTTTTTGGTTCCAAAATCCCTAATATGAAAATAATCTTTATAATATCCATCTTTGATATATGGAATATCATTTTTTACAAAAAAGTTTGTTATGAAAACTTCTCCTTCTGAAAAACAGTAGTCCCCATTATCAGATAAATATAAATTATCCTTTCCAAAAAGTTTAAAATTTATTTCCCATCCTAATGTTTTACATAAATTTCTATATCCATTAAAATATCTCTCAATTGTCTTTTGAGAAGCTACTCCATATTTTTCTATTTCTTTAGAAGTTGGAACTCTTCCCAGTCCCTCTTTAAGTTTTGAAATTCTATTAATTAAACCTTCAATTTCAAAATGTTTTGTTTTTTGCCATGGAATCCAATCCTTAGTTAATCCCATTCTCTGTCCCATTCCATCTATTGCAATAACACTTCTATTGGAGAACATACATTTATGTAAAGTTTCGTTTGTGAATCTTGGGTAATATTCTTTCATGAGTTCTTTTTCTTCCTCCGTCCATAATGTTCTTGACACTAACCCAAGCCTTTTACATTTTGTTTCTACAGAGGATTTCGTTTTACCTAAATGCTTTATCATTTCTTCTAAAGAAGCTTTTCCATAATTATCTTCAAGATATTTAATTTCCTCATGCGTCCATTTAGCTTCTGCCTTAACTTTCCTTAAGATTCCTAGTCTTTTAGCTTTATGAACCATAGTATCCTTACTTCTTCCAAAGGTTTCCTCTAAAACCCTCCAATCTGTATCTGGATACATTTTTATAAATAAATCTACTTCTTCTTGTGTCCAATTTTTTCTCATCTAAAAACTTCCTTTCTAAAATAAAAATACACAGTCTTTCCTCGGTATTGTCTTCTACCTATTCCTAGGCGGTCAGAGTTTCACCGATATAGCCAAATTCTACATACAATTTATTATACCGCACTATGCCACGTTTTTCAATCGTGTTCTGGCACTTGGCAACTTTACTCTACCAGCAATTGCGGTCGCAATTTGTGATTGTTGCGTTCCTGTAAATGAACTCCACTTTCCTGCTACTTCATCTAAAACATCCTCAAAGTTTCTCCATTCATTTTGAGAACTTCTTAATGCTATTCCCATTTTATTTAATGAGGTTTCTACATCATTTAAAGATTCTCCATCATCATCTATTTCTTTTCCTGCTGCAACATTACTTAAACGAGAGAATATTGTTTTGAAACTCTCTCCTATCGTACTAGCAGATTTTCTTGTTACAGAAGATACTGTACCAATCATTGCTAACAATTTATCAAAGCTAACTCCTGCATCATCAGCAGAATTGGCAGTTCTTGATAAGGCAGTCATAAGTTCTTCTGAACTTGTAGCTGCCGCCATATCTATTGCAGAGACTTTATCTACAACATTCATAGCTTCTTCTGCTGAGAACTTGTATCCATTTAATGTTGAGGTCAATAACTGAGTGGCTTCAGCTGACTCCATGGCTCCAACTTTAGATAAAGTCATTGAAGATTTTAATAAATAGTTAGTTTCTTCAATAGACTTACCTTGACGTAGCCATTCGCTTGCTCCTTCGGCAACCTCTTGTGTTGTCGCACCCATTTGCTTTGCTAACTCATTATAATCTTGACTTAATTGATTGATTTCCTCATCCGTATCTCCAGTAACCAATTGAATATCAGTAAATGCTTTGTCTAATTCTGTTATAGTTTCATAGGCTTTTTGTACTCCAGTTTGTATTGCGTTCAATGCTTGATACATTAATACATATCTACCTATATTTTTTACAGAATCCAACAAAGATTGTGAGTGCTTTCCTGTTGTTTGTAAACCTGAATTTTGTTTATTTATTTCTTTATTTTGTTGTTCTAATTCATTTGTATATTGTTGTGCTTTCTTTTGTAAATTTGAATCTTGACTTACAATCTTCATTTTTGCATTATATTGGTCTTGTAATTCATCTGTTTGTTGCTTTAATGTAGTAAGTCTTTCTTTTTCTTCACTATTTAAACGACTTTTCCCTTCAAGTTGATTTATTTCCTTATTGTTTGTATTTATTTGTCTTAAAATAGTTAATACATCGTTATATGCTTCTTTAATTTGTTGAGCATTTCTCCTTTGATTTTCTTGAGATTCTTCAATTAATCTATTTGTTTGATAGTTTTGAGAAAGCACTTTATTTTCTGCTTGTTGAGTCGCTGTACCGTGTGCATTTATGTATCCCGTATTTGAGCCTACACTTCCCCTAAGAGAAGCTTGTTGAGAAACCAAGGCGTCTTTATCTTCTTGAGAGATTCCTTCAGAATTTAATTGTTTTCTTATTTTGGCTAATTGATTATAATATTCCTTGTTGGCTTGCAATTTTTGTTTAACATTCTGTTGAACAATTCTTGCTTGTTCTGCCTCAGATTGTTGAACAATTTTTTGTCGTTCCTGCTCTTGTCTCTTATTAAAATCCGTTAATTCTTGTGTCTCTTTTTTAATTGCGTTTATATATCTATCATAATTCGTGTCATTCATATATTTTGAAGGATTTTTAGATATAAAACTAGATATCTGCTTTTGATAATCATTCATCATTTGTGTATATTTTTGTAACCTTTTTTGCAATGCCCTTGTATCACTACCATCATCAGCTAAATTTATTCTTGCTTGTATTTCAATAGCTTTACTTCTAGCATTTTTATATTTATTTGCTATTTCATTAATCTCTTTTGGAACATTACTTGTATCTAAGCTTGCTTGTAGCATTATATCCCATGAGCTCATATTATCTGCCAAAACTTCTCACCTCCCATTATCTTTTACTAAATCCAGCTCTTCTCATTTCTGTTAAGATACCTTCATTTACTTTTCTATCTAAAAGGTCATTTATTTCTTGTTGATAATTCAAGCCATCATGTCCTATTATTCCGCCACTATCAACCCATTCAACAACCCAATCTGTGTATCGTTTACCTCCATAGGTTGCATGTCCAGAAAAATCTAAGTAACTATTAAAAAAGTGAGGGTTTAACTCACTAGCAAAAGCACTTGTCATCTTTTCAGTATCGAATAATTTAACTCTTACTCTATACCCATTTTTAGTTTTGTATACTTTTGATTCTGTTTCTGCTACTGCATCATATAAACTTCCTGTTCTTTCATAATATTTAGGAGAATATTCGGTATAGAAATCAAGAATTAATTCTTCCATTCTCATTTTTACTTCTTTTGCTACATCTTCTAATACCTTTTTAGCTACTTCATCTAATTGTTTTTTTATTTCTGCTTCCATTTGAGCTAGAGAAGCAAACTTTCTACCTTTTGGTGACCTTATCTCCATTTTTATTCAACTCCTTTGTAGTAGAATTTGTTGGAGTCATAATTATATCTTTTATTAATTTTAGATTTGGGTCATTAAATTCTAAAATACTTTCTATTTTTTTTAAATCTTCACTTGACCTTTTACTAAAGATATTATCCAATCCTTTCTCTAAAGCTTCTAATTCTTCTACATTAGGAGCCTTTTCCAATTCTTTTGTTAAATTATCAATTATCTTTAAGTTCATTTTTAAAGATATATTATCAATCATTTTATATAACTTTCTTACACTAGAAGATTTTGAATAAATCAATTCTTCAAAATTAATATCATAATTATTTAAAATCATTTCATCTTTTTTTATTTCTAAAGAGGTGCACTGCAATAGCCCATAAAAAAAGATAACTCTTTGTCTTTCAATTTCATACTGAACTTCATCTTTTATCTGTTCATCTAAAATAGCAAACTGAACAAAGACTTTATCTAAGATTATCATAAGCTCTTGAATGCTTATATCTTCTATAAAGTTTAAAAATTCAACTTCTTTCCCCTCTCTAAAATCATTTAATACATCTATAAATTTTAAAGATTTTTTTTCTTCATTTTTTTTTGTAGCCATTGCACTACTCCCCTTTCTAAAATATATCTAATTCTTCTCACAATCGCCGACAATGAATTTTTTTACTCTTCTCGTATAATTTGTTAATAAGATACATATATTATGCTAATGGCGATTGTGAGAATAGTAATTTTACTTAACAAGAATTTTATAAATATCTTATATATTTATTTCACAAGGCTCAATTACCAATGCAGTTTGCCATATATCTGAATTTCCTAAAATATTTATATCGCAATCTCTTCCAATCAAATATAAATAGAATTTATCTCCTAAATTTACTGGAACATTTTTTGCCATACAAAAATGAGTATATGGAGCATATCCTTGATGAAAAAACCATGATTCTGCTATTTTTTCAAACTTCCCATTGTTTACTTTCCTTATCTGAACATAGACATCTTGGGTTTGATTTGAATTGTCCAATCTAATATTTGCAAATGCTGTTAAATTGACAGATTTTAATACTGGAATCTCTCCTGACCCAGTTACAATTTTTGTTTTTACACCAATGCTATACGCATCTGGAATATCAAAAACTTCTTCATTTGTGATTGTAGACCAATCAAAGATTATAGGTTCTTCTAGGTCTATGTTTCCTCCAGTATGATTATATACATGGCTTTCTTGCATCTTCAAAGCTCCTACAGCATTCATGATTTCTAGATTCCCTTGCAAATATTGTAAAGAGCTTATTCCTGCTTTGATACTTTTTATATCTGCATTTATAGTTGTAATGTCTGCATTATCTTTTAAATTATTGATTTCCATTTAATATTTCTCCTTTCAAAGAAACACTAAATATCTTTTTTATAAGCAATTCTTTTATGATTTTATTTGAACGTTTGTCAAATCACTTCTAATACTTAATACGAAGTTTTTAGCAGTTTGGTCTTTTACAGTTATTAGACAGTTAGAAGGAATATCTGCAAATACAAATTTGTCTATTTTTCCTACCTTGGTAAAGTCAAAATTTGATAAATCTAATTCCTGTAAATTTTCACAAGTAGAGAACATCCCACTTATATCTACACCTTGTTTTAATATAAAGTTTGATAAATCTAATTTACTTCCTTTAAAACCATAGAACATACAACTTAAATTACTTGCCTTACTAGTATCAAAACTAGATAAATCCAATGATGTTAAAGAGCTACAATTAAAAAACATATATCTCATATCTGTTACATTACTTGTATTAAATTTAGACAAATCCAATGATGTCAAATTATCACAACGATAAAACATATTAGACATATCTGTAACATTATCTGTATTGAAATTAGATAAATTAACTGAATTTAAAGTAGCACAGTAATAAAACATAGAACTCATATCTGTTACACTAGAGGTATTAAAATTTGACAAGTCTAATGTTGTTAATCCTTTCTTGTTTTGAAACATCCCTTGCATATTTTTAACATTCTTTGTATTCAAATTTGTTAAAATGATTTCTTCCAAGTTTGGACTTGCATATAAAACAGTGCTAAACATGTAACTCATATCAGTTGTATTTCTTGTATTCAAATCAGAAACATCAATTTTGATTACATTATTTATATTTCTAGAAGAATTATCCGTCCCAGAAAAAATATTATTGCAACTCTTTAAATCTATTCCAAACGAACTTACTTTTAATAATGAAATTTTTTCTGGGAAAGTAAGCTCTATTGAATCTAAAACAGAACTAATATAATCTTTTAAACCACAATCACTTTTTTCATAATCGGGAAAAAAGCTCTCGGAATGTTCACCATTTTTATCTACATATTCTATAATAAAAACTGGTTCTACTCTTTTCCACATATATAATGTTTCGTAAGGCTGTAGATTGTTGTGTGGTTGTGAATTACCCGTAGAGTACGTATTAACATTTCCATCATATTGAGAGTATGTAGTTCCCCACATTCCTCCACCATTTCCTAGCTGATTTGAAACAAGGTGTAACATGTGTGTATGTGAGGGCATCTCGTTTACTGTTAATGTGTGTATTTTCTCTCCACCTGTTTTTTCTACACCACTAAAATCATTGTCATTAGAGTCTACACCTACTGGTGCTTTCCCTTGTCCCCAAGACATCCATGCACCACCGAATAATTCTTCTGGACTTGTGCTGTCTACTGACTTATATATACTACCTATTGGAAAAACCTTATCTAACCAATTATCCTGCAAAAGTTTTAATTCATCAATTTGTTTTTGTAAATTTAAATTCTTTATTTCCATATCATTTCACCTCGCAAACTTTCTATTCTTGATTATTTGCGATTTGAATATTAGTAAAATCATTTCTAATATTTAAAATAAAGTTTTTAGATGTTTGGTCTTTTACATATATTAAACAATTAGAAGGAATATCACCAAACATATTATCATATTGTGTAACTTTAGAAAAATCCATACTTGAAATATCAATTTCATTTATTTTACCTCTAAAGCCACCTTCATCAGCAAATATATAAAACATCATCTTTGTGTTTGTAAGATTTGTTGTAATACATTTAGACATATCTATTTTTTCTATGCCCAAACATTCGTAGAACATATTAGACATATCTGTTACTTGAGAAGTATCTAACATAGATAAATTTAATTGACTTATAGCATAACAATTGCCAAACATATATTTCATATTTTTTACTTTTGATGTATTAATTCCATTTAAATTAATTTCTTGCAGTGAATTACAAGCGTAAAACATACTTTTCATTGTTGTTGTTTCGCTTGTATCAAAATCTGATAAATCAACTGAAGTTAATGCCTGACAATCCCTAAAAAGCTCAGTACAATCTTTAATTTTTAAACCATTTGAGATTATTTTACATGTTTTTAAATTCATATATACTGTTTGTCCTTCTTGAAATGTTTTTATTTCCTGAATTCTTGTCTTCAATTCCTCTTCTGATAATATAGTCTCAGAATGATGTGTAGAATTTCTATCTGTATATTCTAGTGTGTAACTTGGGGTTATTCTTTTCCACATATAACAAGTAATATAAGGTTGTAAGTTATTATGTGCTTGACTTCCACCTGTAGGATAAGTATCAACATTTCCATCATATTGAGAGTATGTAGTTCCCCACATTCCTCCACCATTTCCTAGTTGGGTTGAAACTAAATGTAACATGTGTGTATGTGAGGGCATCTCGTTTACTGACAATGTGTGTGTCTTTTCTCCGCCAGTTTTCTCTACTGTGTTAAAATCTGTATCATTTAAATCTATTCCAACAGGGACTCTTCCAGTTCCCCATGGCTCCCAAGCTCCTCCAAATAGTGAGCTAGGATTTGTGCTATCTATTGACATATAAATACTTCCTATTGGATAGATTGTATCTAAAAAAGTATTTTGCCAATTACTTAATTCATCTATCTGCCTTTGTAAATTCAAATTTTCTATTTCCATAGAAGCCTCCTAAAAAACAAAATTTCAATTTTATTGTAACGTAAAAAAGTACAGTATTTCCACATTTAAGAAGAATTATTACAAAGAAATTGAATAATCTTATTTAATAGAAACCTTGAAAAATCAACAAAAAATCTAAAAAACTTAAAATTGAAATTTTACTATGACATACGATACCACATGTAAACACCTATAGAGGGTTGAACATTATTATGAGCTTGACCGCCACCCGTTGCTAAAGCATAAGCATATCCCATATTCGTTTGAACAACAGAAGGGGCTCCCCAATCTTCTACTTCTTGGTCTCCTGACCCTGCACTTCTCATCTGTAATCTATGATTATGACTTGGCATTTCTTCAACCGTTAGTGTATGTGCTGTTTCTCCAGTAGTCTGACTACCTACAAGTCTTACAACATCACCTTCAAGAGTAGGTTCATCTGGGTCTGAAGCACCGACCAATGTATAACCTTTAATTCTCTTCCAATGTCCAGTAAACATAACATCTGGGTCAAAGTCTTTAGTAAACGTTAAATATAATGTTCCAACTGGATATATTGTATCAAATAAATTTTCTTTAAACTTTTCTAATTCAGTTATTCTTTCGTCTTGTTTTAGATTTTCTATCTCCATAAAAATCTCTCCTTATTTCACTTCAAAAATTGAATTTTATTGTATAAATCAATTTTTATTGAAATAAAGCGATATCCTTTATATCATAAAATTCTAATTTTCTTTAAATTGTCTATAAAAATCTTTAAAAACCTTATATTTAAAACACGAAAATAAAATTCAATTTTTATTTTAAAACCTGAATATCTAGTTTTGTTCTTAATGCAGTGAACTCTGTGTCTGGTTCTGCTAATCCTCCGACTACCCACATTTGTTCTCCTACACAATTATATCCCCATCCAGTAAAATCTAACCATATTTCCTGACCATCTTTAATTGCAATTTGAGGATTTTCTATCCCCACCATAGTTTCTACATATCTTGGTCCAATAGACCATACTCCGAAACAACTTCTATCGTTTGTATCGGAAAGCAAAGTAGTTGTTACTCCACAAGTCAAATCAATTCTAGAAGTAGTATTGTTTCTTAACATCGTAGTCATAAACAACTTTGTAGAAATATAATGCTCATTTTTATCTGGGGCATGGAATAGTATTCTTCCACTACTTTCTAATGAAAAACTAAATCCATTTTGATTATCATCTGAACTTGCAGCATCAGAAATAAACATATATTGAAAAGGATAATCAGAGAAGTCATTCGCATCATTTTTTAGATTATATGTATATTGGTAAGATTTGTTATAGAAAGTCCATGTTGTTTTACTTAAATCAAGACCTTTTTGTAGTATAGAATTCTGACTTATCAATTCATCTATTTGTTTTTGTAATTTTAAGTTTTCTATTTCCATAATGTTTCACCTCAAAAAAATATTATTTTAAGAGACAAAACACCTGAAAAAAGTTGATATTTTCGTGTTTCTTTTAAATAAAATTTTTATATTTTGCTTTATTATATTTTTAAAATATAGAATTTATCATAAAGAAAAATAGATAAAATAATATTTTTATCAGAAATTCTATGAAAGTACAGATATTAAGCTATTCTATGCCATCTGTAAACACCTATTGATGGTTGAATATTATTGTGGGATTGTCCACTTCCTTTATTTCCTGTATTTCCAGAAACTGTATGCGTATGACTACCTCCATTAGTTGTTTGATATATATACTGTAGATTATCTTGCGTCTTAGCCACAAATGCATATCTGTTTCCACTAGTATTAGTTTGTATTCTACCTCTACTAGCATCTGTATCTTTTTTGTAACCAAATTCTCCTGCATTATCACCGTCTGGATAGTGTCTATGATTCCCATTATTACTCGTAGTAGCACTAAATGAATGGTTATGAGAAGGAATTTCATCAGTTGTTAAGGTATGATTAACTTCACCTTCAGTAGCTCCTGCATTTATTAATAACCTCTTATTATCAGCGAGAGTAATACCACTTTCATCAGGGTCTTGACATCCTACTGTTACATATCCATTAGTATCCCTACTCCAAGTTCCTCCCCAAACTTTGTCTGGATTGAAGTTTGGGTCACTTGTCTCATAATAACTCCCTACTGGATAAATCTTGTCTATTATGCTTAAAATAGCTATTTCCATAAGTTCACCATTCAAAACCGATATTTTATTTCTACCATTGATATAAGCCAATTTCTGAAACAATTTTATACTATTGATTGCTTTCTTACAATAAATGGAGAAAGGCAAAGCCGATAATATACATGTTTTTTAAAATATCATAAAATATCGGTTTTATTAAGAAATACGTTTCCAAGGTTGAACTGTAATATATGGAGGTATTGCTTCCGTATCTTCTGTTACTCCAGTTGATACATGTCTATCACCATCACCATAATCCCAAACATTCCCATTTCCTAGAACTGAATTGGTATTGTAATGTTGCCCAGTTGTAGTAATTGAGTCATCTGCATCAATGTTGCTATTCCCTTTCGTTGCTCTAGCAGCTGTTAAAATCCATTTTGTTGTATCATAAGATACACTATAATTATGGTTATGAAATTGTGTCCCACCTACTAGTTCTAATTGACCTTTTGCATTTGGTACATCAGGGGCTTTTAGGAAATATCCAATTCCTAATTCTTCATTTACTCCAAATTTTTCCCAAGTCCCAGGAAAAATTCCATTTGGGTCAAAATCGTCATTAACACTTATATATATACTTCCTATTGGATACATCTTATCCCAAATATTTTGAATTTCTGTTTTTATTTCATCTATAGATTGCTTTATTTCTAAATTTTCTATTGTCATAGGTATTCTCCTTTCCCTAAAAAAGTAAAATTTTATTTTTAAGGAAAGGAAAACCTATCAGTATTCTAAGGGTTTTACTAAACCCTTCAAAAATTTTTTATTTTTATCATAAAATTTGAATGTGGAAAGTATAGTAAAATCAATGTTCTTTAGCAACATAAAATTTTACTTTTATGCAGTTCTTTTCCACATATAACAAGTGATATATGGTTGTAAGTTATTGTGTGATTGATTCCCAACAGTATTCCTATCTAAACCTTCAGTCTCTCCTGAATAAGTATGCGTATGAGAATCTCCAGCTATAGTTGCTATAGCCTCGGTTGACCAAGAATTCCCTGGAGCTCCACCAAGAATCTTTCCTTCATTTCCCCAATTATCTGGCAAAATGTTTGGATATGTTAATTGCACATGAGCTTGAGCTTGTGTTCCTGAAGTTGTTCCAGAAAAAGCGTGTGTATGGTCTGCCAACTCATCTACTGTTAAAGTATGTTCACTTTCTCCACCTATTTTTTCAACCGTATTAAAATTATTATCACTTGTATTTACTCCTACTGGGACTCTTCCAGAGCCCCAGGCTACCCAAGTACCACCAAAGTAGTTACTTGGATTACTATTATTTACTGACAAATATATACTACCCACTGGGTAAATTTTATTAAATATCTCTAAAGCATTAATTTCCATAAACAATCTCCTTTCATAAATCTCAAATTTTAAGTTTATTTCATTCATAGATTGCTTATTTTAATTAGTACTTATAAGTATATAAAATTTTCATTTTGTCAGTATTCTAAAAAATAACAACTCAAATTTAGATAATAAAGCAAAAAATAGATGTTTTGTTCATTATAAAATTTGAGTTTTATGTGATATAATTAAGCAATTCTGTGCCAGCGATATACTCCAATTGAAGGCTGTATATTATTGTGTGGTTGGTCTCCACCCGTTGGAGATATAGATTGAGGAGCTTGTAAATTATTCAAAAATCCTTCATACTTAAAAGTATCATGCTGAACATCAGCATAATCTTGTGGATAATATACATTATGGGTATGACTTGGCATTTCATTAATTGTTAAAGTATGGTTTACTTCACCTCTAGTCGCCCCACCAATAATTAATAATCTATCATTACTATCTAAATCTATTCCACTTTCATCAGGGTCTTGACATCCTACTGTTACATATCCATTAGTATCTCTTCTCCATGTGCCACCCCAACTAACATTTGGGTCAAAAGTACTTCTACTTGTTTCATAATAACTTCCTATTGGATAAAACAAATCTAATAGTCCACTTATTTGCTCTTTTATATCACTAATTTCTTGATTAACTTTCAAACTATTTATTTCCATATTTACTCCCTTCTAAAAAAACCTTAATTTTAAGGTCTTTTTAGAGAGCAAAGCATTGAAAATAGATAGTTTATAAAAAAATAGTTTTATATAAAAACCAACTTTTAGACACATAAAGTCCCTATTTATAAGGACTTATTTGTGAATAAAATTAAGGTTTTATATCGCTTTTATAAAGTCAATTTTTTCTTTTATTTTAGATATTAAGAAGTCTATATCTTTTTTTGTTGTATACTTTCCAAAAGAGATTCTTAATGTACCATTTGCATATTCCTCTGGTACTCCAATAGCTTTAAGTACATGACTTGGTTCAGTTGAATCTGAATGACAAGCACTACCACTACTTAGATATATTCCTTCTAAATCTAATGCTAACAATAAAGATTCTCCATCTATATCTTTAAATGATATACTTATATTATTTGAAGCCCTATTCTCAAAACCTCCATTTAAAATATAATCATATCCTGACAATATAGAGTTTATCTTTTTTAAAGTGTATTCTTGTAATTCTTTCATTTTTTCTTCATTTGTATCTATTATTTCATCTAAAATTTTTATTGCTTTTCCTAATGCTACAATATTTGCTATATTTTCTGTTCCACCTCTTAAATAAAATTCTTGCATTCCACCATGAATTAATGGTTCAAATTTTATTCCTGGTTTGATATATGCCATTCCAATTCCTTTTGGAGCATAAATTTTATGCCCAGATATCGACATACAATCAATTCCCATTTCTTCTACATTAATCCTAATTTCTCCAATTGCTTGAACAGCATCTGTGTGAAATATGACATTATGTTTATGTGATATTTCTGCAATTTCTTTAATTGGTTCAATAGTTCCTATTTCATTATTTACATACATAATGGAAATCAATATAGTATCTTCTCTTATAGCATTTTCTAGTTCTTTTATATCTACAACTCCTTCTGGAGTTACATCTAAATATGTTATGTCATAACCTTGTTTTTCTAAAAATTCACATGTATTTAATATTGCAGAGTGTTCTATCTTTGTTGTAATAATATGTTTGCCTTTGTCTTTATTTGCTACTGAGATTCCCTTTAAAATCATATTATCTGCTTCTGAACCAGAACTTGTAAAATACACACCTTCTGGCTTCATATTAAAATATTGTGAAATTTCATATCTTATTCTTTCTATCTTATCTTTTGTTTTTCTTCCTATATAATAACTAGAACTTGGATTTCCATAATAATCTGTTAAATAAGGAATCATTTCTTTATATACATCTCCATCAATTGGAGTTGTAGCATTATAATCAAAATAATATGATTGTTTTTCTCTCATTTCTATTCACCTTTATTTCTTTAAAACCCTTTTTAAATCAGATAATTCAAAATTCTTTTCTAGGAATGTTGTGTCATCATAGAGATTTACCATGTCAGCAGACTCCCAACCTTGCAAGCTTTGAATTAAAGCTGGACTTACATTTTTATTGCTTAGCCAAGTTGTCCAATAGTGTCTAAATCCATGAATATATACATTTGTATTTAATTCCTTTTCCCACTTTTTTATCCAATTTCTAATTACAGCAGGGGTTGCAGGTTCTCCATTCTTTTTTAAAAAGATACTATTATGATTTAAACCCTTTTCTTTTAATATCTTTTCTCTTTCTGGTAACCATAATTTATAATAAGGCAGAAATATATCTTTTATAATATATTTCTTTAGCATTTTTCCAGTTTGTCCCCTACCTTTTGTTTTTATTTCATCTAACGTTTCCAAAAATATTCCATCAATAACTGTATGATTTTCATCAATTAAATCAGTAGTAATTCTTAACAATTCACTAAATCTTGCTCCACAACTTATTACCAATGCAATGTAACATGCTTCTTGATATCTTTTCTCTTTTACTAGCTTAGCAAGAAAATTGTCTATTTCTTCTTCTTTAAATATTGTTTTTTTTCTAACTTTTTCATTTGGTAATTTATCTATTTTTTTTACAAGATTTCTAAAATTAGGATATTCATCATCTAACATATTTTCAATAAAATTTGATAGCGAACTTAATGAGCTATGCATATTACTATATCTTGCTGAATTGTATTTTAAATCAGACACACAATAGTCAAAGAATTCATTTAATTCAATTTTCCTTAAATCTATAAAGAATTTGTTGTCATTGTGCTCCATATTCCACACAAAGAATATATTAAAATTTGACCTATAAACTTTTATTGTACCATTACTATGATTCTTTTTTAGGTTATTAAGAAATCTGTCTACTAATTTTTGATTTTTTGGGTTTATTCTTTTTATTTTCTCTTCGTTAGTAATTATATTTTTAAACGTTTCTCTTGCCAATTTTTGTCACCTCATTCGTTCCCATTAAAAAAAAGACAAGAAACACAAAATAGTATTTCTTGTCCTCTATTCTCAAAAAATCAGACTATATCCCTTTTTTAGAATATAAAAGTTTTTAGATATAGTTTAAAGGATTTACGAAGTTTCGATTAATCATAATCTCAAAATGTAAGTGTGGTCCCGTGGAATTTCCTGTTGACCCTACATATCCAATTACCTGTCCTTGTGACACTTTTTGTCCAACAGAAACATTATATCCACTACAATGTGCATATCTTGTTTTTTCTCCATTAGAATGTTGT
>ENA-OOXJ01001543-OOXJ01001543.1-human-gut-metagenome-genome-assembly--contig:-NODE-1543-length-14223-cov-2.460827_pt1 | contig 14223 bp, 12 predicted proteins | sample MGYA00241587_ERZ501343 | MGnify/ENA primary metagenome ERZ501343 (study PRJEB25962, sample SAMEA2042918) | human gut metagenome | biome: human gut; feature: human-associated habitat; material: faeces... | reverse complement strand
ACATGCGCCTGCATCCGGTGCTCGACTATATGGTGGCACATCTGGGCGAGGCGCTGCGCATCGAGCAGGTGGCTGCCGAGTTCGGCTTCTCGGTGCGCAACCTGAGCCGTCTGCTGCATGCCTCGGGCATACGTTTTGCCGACTACATGAACCACCAGCGCATTGTGCGTGCCATCGAGCTGTTTTCGGATGGAGGGCGTACCCTGCAACAGGTGGCTTACGAGGTGGGATTCAGTACCCCCAACCACTTTAACCGTGTGTTCAGGCAGGTCACCGGGGTGTCGCCCGGGGTGTTCTTCAATAAACGGAAGGCATCGGGCGGCAGTTGAGTGTATTTGTATTATCTTTGTCCCTTGTTTAACAGGTATGCCGGCGATGCCGGAAACTACGATTATTCTTTTTTCCTGATATGAATACTGCTGATATTAAGTTTGCCGAGCACGTGGTGCTGCTCGATGTGGCTTTTCTCAAAGGCATGGTGCGCGGTGTGCGCCAAGTGATGGCCCGGAAGCTGGGACGGGAACTCCCGCCGCTCGACCTGGTGGAATGGATTACCTGCCTGTTGCTCGATGCCGGTGTGCGCGGCGGCGGAAACGAGGTACAGGTGTTGCTGGTACAGGCCGGCAAGCAGGGTGGGGAACTCGACGGATGCCTGCCGGCTGCGTTGGACGCGCTGGATGGCCAGGCGTGTGCCACTCCCTTGGGCGAATGTTCGTTTACGGTGGTGACGGATGAGGGACTGGCTGCCGGCACGCACCTCTTTTTCGACCTGATGACCTTGTTGCTGAACGACAGCAGCCTGAAGACCTTGTTGCTGGTGCCCTCGGCCGAGCAGCCCGATGAGGAGGTGGACAATGTCATGGTACAGGTGCGCAAGGATATGGGCGAGGAAGCCGGCAAAGCCTTGAGCCGCACGCACTGGTTCCGCCTGACGCCGCCGCAGGGTGCCTTGCCTTGCCAGTGGTGTCCGGTGGTATGGTCGCTGGCGCATGTGTTGGGTATCCGCGAAGACGAGTTGAAGTAACGGCAGGGGAGGAGCGACGATGGACGATTTCCGTTTGAAGGTATTCCAGTCGGTGGCCAAGAACCTGAGCTTCACCAAGGCATCGCAGGAACTGTTTGTCAGCCAGCCGGCCATTACCAAGCACATACAGGAGTTGGAGGCTGCCTACCAGACCCGCCTGTTCGAGCGGCAGGGAAACCGCATTGTCCTTACTGAGGCAGGCCACCTGTTGCTGGAGCACAGCGAGCGCATACTGGACGACTACCGGCGTTTGGAATACGAGATGCACCTCCTGCACAACCAGTACACCGGCGAGTTGCGTCTGGGCGCCAGCACCACGCTGGCACAGTATGTGTTGCCGCCGTTGCTGGGACGCTTCATCCGCAAGTTCCCGCAAGTATCCCTGTCGTTGCTCAACGGCAATTCGCGCGAGGTGGAGGCTGCCTTGCAGGAACACCGCATCGACCTAGGGCTGGTGGAGGGTGTCTACCGCCTACCGGGACTGAAGTATGTGCCTTTCCTGAAAGACGAACTCGTGGCCGTGGTATCCGTGCGCAGCAAGTTGCGCCTGCCCGACGAAATCCTGCCTGCCGACCTGCCGGGCATCCCGCTGGTGTTGCGCGAAAGGGGCTCGGGCACGCTCGATGTCATCGAGCAGGCACTGGCTGCACAGGGCCTCAAGCTCTCGGCCTTGCAGGTGCTGATGTACCTGGGCAGTACCGAAAGCATCAAGTCGTTTATGGAGCACACCGACTGCATGGGCATTGTGTCCGTGCGTTCCATTGCCCGCGAACTGGCCGAGGGGCGTTTCCGAGTGGTCGAAATCAAGGGGATGCCCATGTGCCGCGACTTCCACTTCGTGTCCTTGCAGGGGCAGACCGAGGGGCTGCCGCATGTGTTCATGCAGTTTGCCATGCAGGCAGGCGGCAAAGGATGATTTCCTTCCCATAACCATAAGTTATAGTGCATAAGCAGAAACGATTGGCATATCCCGTCCGGTTGGCGTACCTTTGCGGGCGATATGAGTTGGTGAGCTTGTGAGTTGATAAGTTTGTGAGTTTATTAGTTTATTAGTTTATGTGGGTGAGGTCATTCCTCATTCTTAATTCTTCATTTCCATGTTTACTCCCGGTAACCGCGGCAACACGCTGCATGGCATTCTGCTGATTGCCCTCTTCTCGTTCTCGGCCTTCTACATTGCCGAGATTCCCTTTGTGAAACAACTGTCGTTCAGCCCTCTCATTGTGGGCATCATCCTGGGCATGCTCTATGCCAACAGCCTGCGCAACAAACTGCCCGAGACGTGGGTCCCGGGCATCAAGTTCTGCACCAAGCAGCTGCTGCGCTGGGGCATCATCCTCTACGGCTTCCGTCTGACGCTGGCCCAGGTGGCCGCCGTGGGCGTTCCGGCCGTGGTGGTCGACCTGGTGGTGGTGACGGTGACCATCCTGGGCGGCGTGGCCCTCGGACGCCTCATGCGCATCGACCGCGACACGGCGCTGATGACCTCCACGGGCAGCGCCATCTGCGGCGCCGCGGCCGTGCTGGGAGCCGAGCCGGTGGTCAGGTGCGAAGGGTACAAGACCGCCATCGCCGTCTCGACGGTGGTGATTTTCGGCACCCTCTCGATGTTCCTCTACCCGATTATGTACCGCACGGGGCTGCTCGAAGGACTCTCGGATACGGGCGTGGCCATCTATACGGGCAGCACGCTCCACGAGGTGGCCCACGTGGCCGGCGCCGGCAACGCCATGGACCCCACCGACTCGCTGGGCATCGCCGGTACGGCCACCATCACCAAGATGATTCGCGTCATGCTGCTGGCGCCCGTGCTGGTCATCATGAGCCTGGCGCTGGGCAAGCGTGCCAAGGTGCATGCCGACGGCACCGTGTCCAAGAGCCGCATCACCATCCCCTGGTTTGCCTTCGGCTTCATCGGCGTCATCTGCCTCAACTCGCTGCTGCAATACCTCTGCGGGGTCGGTTCGGTGAAGGAGATTCCGCTCAATGGCGTCATCGAGTACATCGACACCTTTATGCTCACCATGGCCATGACGGCACTGGGCACCGACACCAGTTTCGACAAGTTCCGCCAGGCGGGTGCCAAGCCCTTTGTGCTGGCCTTCGGGCTCTACATCTGGCTGGTCGTGGGGGGATACTTCCTCACCAAGTGGCTGGTGCCGGTGCTGTAATATGAATATATGATAAAAGAGCTTATATTTAATATAGAAGTTATCTGAAATATAGAAAATCTCCCTAATTTTATTCCTCATCAATTAGAGTAAAATAAAAAAAGGGAGATATTTTTATTAAATTAATATGACTTGTTTTAAAATTGTATTCTAATTTTAAAATACACTTTCAAAACCGTCTTTGTCTTTTAGAGGCGTTGATCTGAGTTCTCCTGCATTACAAGTTTTACCACACTGTAAACAAGTTACTTTTACTTTGTTACTGCCAATAAAGCCTGCAAGCAATCCTGCTCCTCCCATTAGAATAGCCCCTGTTAATGCTTTTCCCACACCAAATCCTTTCTTATCTACAGCTAGTTGTGTACTACCACAATAGGGACAATATAACTTATCTTCTGCCATTACATTTATAATTAAATATGAAATTGAATTCTATTTTGTAATTATTGATATTATAAAAGTAACTATCATTGTAATATAGAATGAATCCTTTAGAAAAATATTTTTTCAATTTGAAGGTTTTCTTCTATTTTTACTTTTCTTTCTTCAGCTCTTCAAAGATAAGTTGTTCCAGTTCTTCGGCCAGTTCGGGATTGTCTTGCACTACCTGCTTGGCAGCATCGCGTCCCTGAGCCAGTTTGGTATCGTTGTAGCTGAACCAGGAACCGCTCTTCTTGATAATACCCAGTTCGGTACCCAGATCGATGATTTCACCCGAGCGAGAGATACCTTCGCCGAACATAATGTCGAATTCGGCGCGGCGGAAAGGGGGAGCTACCTTGTTCTTTACCACCTTTACTTTGGTCTGCTTGCCCAGAACCTCCTCGCCGTTCTTGATGGCTTGTCCCGGACGGATATCAATGCGCACGGAAGCATAGAACTTGAGGGCGTTACCACCGGTAGTGGTTTCGGGATTACCGAACATGACGCCAATCTTCTCGCGCAATTGGTTGATGAAGATACACGTAGTGCGTGTCTTGCTTACTGTAGCCGTGAGCTTTCGCAGGGCTTGCGACATTAATCGGGCCTGAAGTCCTACTTTGTTTTCACCCATGTCGCCTTCTATTTCTGCTTTAGGAGTAAGGGCAGCCACAGAGTCTACGATGATGATATCAATAGCGGAAGAACGTATTAGTTGGTCTGCTATTTCAAGGGCTTGCTCACCGTTATCAGGTTGAGAGATAAGTAGATTGTCTACGTCAACACCTAGCTTGGCAGCATAAAAACGGTCAAAAGCATGTTCGGCATCGATAAATGCAGCAATACCTCCAGCCTTTTGTGCCTCGGCAATGGCATGGATAGCTAAAGTGGTTTTACCGGATGATTCCGGTCCGTAGATCTCGATAATACGTCCGCGCGGGTAACCGCCTACGCCTAATGCAACATTCAGCCCGATAGAGCCGGTAGGGATGACTTCTACTTGTTCAACACTTTCGTCGCCCATCTTCATGATGGAGCCTTTGCCGAAATTCTTTTCTATTTTGTCCATAGCGGCTTGCAACGCTTTCAGCTTTTCGCTGGATGCTGCCGGGGCACCGCCTTCATTTTCAAAGTTCAGTTCGTCTTTCTTTGCCACGTTGGTTACTGTTTTTTAGAATTAATGTATTAAAGGATTTGTGCGGCATGGTCTTTGGTCTTTACTTCTTTTGGACCAATGATGCGCTCTACTACTCCCTCTTCGTTGAGAATAAAGGTTGTGCGGAAAGTACCCATGTATTTGCGTCCGTACATGCTTTTCTCACCCCACACACCAAATTCTTCAACCAGTTTCTTGTCAGTATCGGCAATAAGTGTGAATGGCAGTTGGTTTTTCTCAATGAACTTCTGGTGCGACTTTTCACTGTCTACACTTACGCCAATTACTTCATAGCCAGCTTCGCGGAGAGCACTGTAATTGTCGCGCAAATTGCAGGCCTGGGCCGTACAGCCTGATGTACTGTCTTTGGGATAGAAATACAGTACAACTTTTTTTCCTTTATAATCACTGAGGTGTATTTCTTCACCCTTTTCATTGATGCCCAACACTTCGGGGGCTTTATCTCCTATATTCATATATTTATTTGAGGGGGATAGACGGTGAATGGTAGTATACAGTTTTATCTGTTCATTTCCATTCACCGTTTGTTATTGATGTTTTATAATTCCAGATCACCATCAAAGACTTCATGCCAAGGCAGGCCTTGTTTGTTGAGCTGTTCCATGAATGGATCTGGATCGAATTCTTCCACGTTCCATACGCCCGGCTTTTTCCAGATTCCCTTGAGGAACATCATGGCACCTATCATGGCAGGTACGCCGGTGGTGTAGCTTACTCCCTGCATACCGGTCTCCTTGTAGGCGGCCTGGTGGCTACAGTTGTTGTACACATAGTAAGTACGTTCTTTACCGTCTTTGATTCCACGGATGCGGCAACCAATGGAAGTTTCACCTTCATAGTTTTCACCCAGATCCTGCGGATTGGGAAGCACGGCTTTGAGGAACTGGAGAGGAACAATCTTGACTCCGTTATAATCTACTTCATCAATACGGGCCATACCGATATTCTGGATGACACGCAGATGGGTGAGATACTCTTGCCCAAAAGTCATCCAGAAACGGGCCCGTTTAATGGTTGGGTAATTCTTTACCAACGACTCAAGCTCTTCGTGATAAAGCAGATAGGAGTCACGTGGTCCAATATTGGGATAAGTCAATGCCTTGTGTATTTCCAACGGACCGGTGGTAATCCATTGTCCGTTTTCATAATAACGTCCGTTTTGCGTAATCTCGCGGATATTGATTTCAGGGTTGAAATTAGTAGCAAATGCTTTGTGGTGATTACCGGCATTGCAATCCACGATATCCAGATATTGTATTTCGTCGAAATGGTGTTTGGCTGCATAAGCGGTATATACACCACTTACACCGGGGTCGAAACCGCATCCCAGAATAGCTGTCAGACCAGCTTCCTCGAAGCGTTTCTTATAAGCCCATTGCCAACTGTATTCAAAGTGGGCTACATCTTTCGGCTCGTAGTTAGCTGTATCCAAATAGTTGACCCCAGTCTTTAGACAGGCTTCCATAATGGTAAGATCTTGATACGGAAGTGCTACGTTGATAACGATTTCTGGTTTAAAACTGTTGAACAGAGCTACCAATTCGTCTACGTTGTCTGCATCTACCTGTGCGGTCTGGATGTTGGGGTTGCCGATGGCTTTTACTACGGCGTCGCATTTAGACTTGGTGCGGCTGGCAATCATGATTTCAGTGAATACGTCAGGATTTTGAGCCACTTTGTGAGCAACGACGGTACCTACACCGCCTGCACCGATAATAAGAACTTTACCCATTGCTTGGTGTTTTTAGTTAATATGCCTGTTCCAGTTTGCCGTCCGCATGGTTGGCAACATGGAGTTAGGCGTTTTGTTTATACTACGGTTGTTACATGTTTTTGGGAACATCGGTTTTCCGATTCTTCTGCACAAATATACGGCTTAATTCCAATACCACAATATGGCCTTGTCTTTTTTTGTACTTTTACAGATACCTGCTTTGCCAAGAAAAAATCAAAAAATATTCTTTGTTGTGAACAAACATGGTCGTATGGCTGTATTTTAGATATATTAGTTTGAAAAGAATGGCAGATGACGCACCTTTGCTTATCTTTGTCCTTCGAAAAGTAAACTTAGACAACCAAAAAAGAGTAGAAAGTATGAAGAAAATTTATGTTTCTGTTTGTTTTGTAAGTGCATTGATGGGATTTGCTTCGTGTGCTTCAACCCGTGACATGGCAACTGTGGCTGATATGGCCGGTGAGTGGAATATCATTGAAATAAATGGAGCTGCCGTAGTACCTGCTCCTGGACAGGAATTTCCTTTTATTGGATTTGATGCACAAGGCGGTAAGGTATATGGCAATAGTGGATGTAACCGTATTATGGGTTCATTTGATGTCAATGCAAAGCCTGGTTCCATTGACCTTGGTGCATTGGGCAGTACCCGGATGATGTGTCCTGACATGACGGTGGAGAAGAATGTGCTTTCAGCTTTGGCGCAGGTAAAGGCCTATAAACGAATTGGTAAGGATCAGATGGCTTTGTGTGGAAGTTCAAAACGTCCAGTAGTGGTATTGAAAAAGAAAGATAATACCATGTCGTTGGCAATGCTTGAAGGTCGCTGGAATATTGTAGAAGCTGCCGGGGAAGCTGTTCCACAGAATATGGAGAATCAGCCTTTTTTGGAATTGGATATTGCAGGTAAAAAACTGCATGGTAATGCGGGATGTAATGTAATTAACGGTGGTTTTCAAACTGAAGAAGGAAATGTGGCTTCTATTTCATTCCCTAATCTTATCAGTACGATGATGGCTTGTCCTAATATGGACGTTGAAGGGCGTGTAACAAAGGCGTTAGGAACCGTTAAAACTTTTGGGAAATTAGCAAGTGGTGATATGGGTTTGTATGATGCTGATGGAACATTGGTAATGGTATTGAAGAAAATGTAAATAGATTATTAAAAGAGTGGAACATACGGCCGGAGTAGACGTTTATCAGAAGTCTATTCCGGTCGTTTTATGTTTAAGCCACTATATTTTGGACAAATTAGTCAGTTAGTATACTTTGATTTCTGTCAATGTGGCAGAATGTACTGACATATACGTCTGTTGGCATGCTTCTATGCATTTTGGCATGCCATTTGTTTTTTTATTGGCGTCTGCCGCTAAGGTAGACAGATAAAATAGAATAATAACAAATAAAAAATAACGATCATGGGAAAAATTATTGGTATTGACTTAGGAACTACAAACTCTTGTGTTGCTGTATTTGAAGGTAACGAACCTGTAGTAATTGCAAATAGCGAAGGTAAACGTACTACTCCTTCAGTTGTTGCATTTGTAGATGGTGGTGAACGTAAAGTCGGTGATCCGGCAAAGCGTCAGGCTATTACAAACCCGAAACGTACAATTTACTCTATTAAGCGTTTCATGGGAGAGAATTGGGCCCAGGTACAGAAGGAAGTGGCTCGTATGCCTTATCCAGTAGTAAATGATAACAATATGCCTCGTGTTGATATCGATGGCCGTCACTATACTCCTCAGGAAATTTCAGCTATGATTCTACAGAAAATGAAGAAAACTGCTGAAGATTATCTGGGACAGGAAGTAACTGAAGCAGTTATCACCGTTCCTGCTTATTTCTCTGATTCGCAACGTCAGGCTACAAAGGAAGCAGGTCAGATTGCAGGTTTGGAAGTAAAACGTATTGTGAACGAACCGACTGCAGCTGCTTTGGCATACGGTATTGACAAATCGCACAAGGATATGAAAGTTGCCGTATTTGACCTGGGTGGTGGTACTTTTGATATTTCTATCCTTGAATTCGGTGGTGGTGTATTCGAAGTTTTGTCAACTAACGGTGATACTCACTTGGGTGGTGATGACTTCGATCAAGTAATCATCAATTGGTTGGTAGAGGAATTTAAGAATGATGAAGGTGCTGATTTGACGCAAGATCCGATGGCTATGCAGCGTTTGAAAGAGGCTGCAGAGAAAGCTAAGATTGAGTTGTCTTCTTCAACAAGTACTGAAATTAATCTGCCGTACATTATGCCGGTAGGTGGTGTACCTAAACACTTGGTTAAAACTTTGACTCGTGCTAAATTTGAAGCATTGGCACATAACTTGATTCAAGCTTGTTTGGAACCGTGTAAGAAAGCAATGAGTGATGCCGGTCTGAGCAACTCTGACATTGATGAAGTTATTTTGGTTGGTGGTTCTTCACGTATACCGGCCGTACAAAAGTTGGTAGAGGATTTCTTTGGCAAAGTTCCTTCTAAGGGTGTTAATCCTGATGAAGTAGTTGCTGTAGGAGCTGCCGTACAAGGTGCTGTTTTGACAGATGAAATCAAAGGTGTTGTATTACTTGATGTTACTCCGCTGTCAATGGGTATCGAGACTTTGGGTGGTGTGATGACTAAACTTATCGATGCTAATACGACTATTCCGTGCAAGAAGAGTGAAACTTTCTCTACTGCTGCCGACAATCAGACGGAGGTAACTATCCACGTATTGCAAGGTGAGCGTCCGATGGCTGCTCAAAATAAATCGATCGGTCAGTTTAATTTGACAGGTATTGCACCGGCTCGTCGTGGTGTTCCTCAGATTGAGGTAACTTTCGATATCGACGCTAATGGTATTCTGAAAGTATCTGCTAAAGATAAGGCTACCGGTAAGGAGCAGGCCATCCGTATTGAGGCTTCCAGCGGTTTGAGCAAGGAAGAAATCGAACGCATGAAAGCCGAAGCAGAAGCTAACGCCGAAGCTGACAAGAAGGAGAAAGAACGCATCGACAAGTTGAATCAGGCAGACTCAATGATTTTCACTACTGAAAACCAATTAAAGGAATTGGATGACAAGTTACCTGCCGATAAAAAAGCTCCTATCGAGTCTGCTCTTCAAAAGCTTAAAGATGCTCACAAAGCTCAGGATTTAGCTGCTATTGATAGTGCAATGGCCGAGTTGAATACTGCTTTCCAGGCTGCGAGTGCTGAAATGTATGCACAGAGCGGTGCACAAGGTGGTTCCCAAGGCGCAGGTTTCCAAGGTGGAGCCAATGCCGGTCAAGGCAATGCACAAGACAGCAAGCAAGGTGATAATGTGCAGGATGCTGATTTTGAGGAAGTCAAATGATTCCGATAAGTAAACAAATAATAAACAATAAGCAAAAGCGTGCAGCTCAACGAGTTGCACGCTTTTATTTTTTATGGCACTATAAAATATTTTGTGTAAATGGAAAATACGGGATTCAAGTTTGAGTCTCGTATTTTTTATTTTATAGATTTGCAAAATGAAGAAGATTATGAAAGAAAAGAATCAAGTAGTGCCTGATGAGGTGTTAAGCAAGGAGTTCCTTAGCCAGTTCAAGACAGAAGCGGATGTGAGCAAGTTTCTGAAACAGTTGCATGCCCAGGTGCTGGAGAAGATGCTTGAAGGCGAAATGGATGCCCATTTGGGCTATGAAAAGAATTCTGTGTCAGGTAACAACAGTGGCAATTCACGTAATGGCAGCTATCCTAAGAAAATCCTGACCGAACATCGCTCACACGGTTAGGTTTAATATGATGTCTGTTATTTAGTCTTTAACCATATATTTTTCTTCTGATTGCGACGTTTTCTTACAAAACAATCGGTCATACAATAACGCTTTATAATTTTAGGTTCTGAGAATATAGTGCTAATCGTTTAAATGTTGTAATTAGTCAGTATAAAATTAATGAATTTATTGATATTTCTATTTATCAACATATTATATTTGTCTTTATATCGAATTCATGTTGGTTATTTCTAGAATAATTATCAATAATATATATTATTAGACCATGCGAGCAGTTGTAGTGACAAATTAATAGAGTTATAACCTTTGATAGATTATTCTTTTTCTAATGTGAATTTACTTGTGATTAAATAAAAATACATAACTTTATACTTTGTAAGAAGTGAATCATCTATGTATAGATAATTCAGGATTAGTACATAATTAAGTCATAACTAAATGAGGTTGTTTGCCATCTAGTAATTCTAAGAATATTATATCAATATATTTTGATGTATTATAGAGGTTGATTTTTAAATTTAAATTGTGGTATTATGAAATTGCTGAAGCAAAATAAACGAGATATTCAACGAAAATATTACGCTTTTATTAGTTATAAAAGAAGTGGGAAGGATAAGGAATGGGCAAACAGAATATATAAGGAATTAACAAATTATGACTTAAAAGTTTATTTTAAAGGCATCGATGAAGATTTAGTTAAAAATGAAAAGCTTAATATTAATGATAAAAAAATTAAACCAATTTTTAAGGATACTGAACAGCTACCAGCTGGTGGTAAATTAGATGAAAAGATACAACAAGCTTTGAATAATTCAAGAAAATTAATTGTTTTATGTTCTCAGAACATGAAGTCGCATGAATATTGGGTAAATCTTGAAGTTGAATATTTTCTTAGTCTTGGACATGGGGCAGAAGATGTTATCCCTTTAATAATTGAGCCTAATATAGAAAATTCAACCCCTGAGAAATGTTTTCCTGCAGCTCTACCTAATAATTGGCATGCGACTAGTATTTTAGATTACAAATTGGCTGAAGATGAAGGCTATTTTTATAGACTGATAAATTCATTTAGTAGAATTGAGTACAGAAAAACAATATTGTCACTGATTCCCAATCTTTTTCCTACAATTAAACGAACATTGGCTGAATTGTGGGAGATAGATAAACGGCGTATACTGACTAGATATTTTATTAATTTTATATTCATATCTTTATCTGTTTTCATATTGGGCGTTCTATTAATATGGTTACGTTATGAGCGTACCCGTACACATGAAATTGAGGCAATGCGTTTAGTGGAAGAGGCTCGTATTGAATCAAATAATAAGAATATGCAACACGCCGCACTACTTCTACAACATATTAAGACAGTAAAATCAGCAAATTTTATAAGTGATTTTTCTCCATTTACAGATAATTATATTACACTAGGAATCAATGATTTTTACAATGCTGCTGATACAGTTAAAGAATTTATGGTAACCCCACTAACATTAGTTCAGAGTAAAAACCAAAAGATATTGGCAGGATTTGAAAATAATGATAATACTATTTCCATTTTAAATCCTACTAATTTATTAGTTATAGATACTCTTAGAATTAATATGAATTTATCTCATATCGCAATAAGCGATTCTGGAAACTATTTGTTTGCTTTGGGAATCAGAGGAGGAAGTGTCGTAGACATTAGAAATAAAGAAGTAGTCTTTATTGACAATTCTCTAAATATTGGGCAGGGTTTTCGGCACAATAGTAGTCCTTTCTCTGCTACTACTTATCCATTTTGTTTTAGTAAAGATGAAGAATCATTATTCTATCTATCAGAGCATTTTTATAAGGTGAATTTAAAGACAGGGAAAACCGACTTACTAACTGTTGAATAGTAGGCATTTTGTTTTGATTTTAATTATTATTCACCATATAAAATTAGTGAACTTCATGATGGGAATAAAGTTGTATTTGTGACCAATGAATCTGTATATATAATCGATACTAATACAAAAAAAATAACAACACTTAAATCAATTGATAAATGCCCTATATATAAGGCAGAAATAGATGAGAAAGATAATTTAATGCTGATACAAGAAATATCTCCTTTTCAAAATGGAATTACCGAGTACAGCATTTCTATAATTGACTTAAAAAGGGACATAAGACTTTTGAGTCAACGTCAGCAAATTGTAACAAAAATTGGGGACAAATTAGGAGAAACTCGTGTATTGCAAAACTTTAATGCTTGTTTAGCTGATGGTAAGTTAGTTATAGCTGATAATTCTCAAATAAAAATATATGATTTCAATAATAATAACTCTCAAAAAAATAGTGAACCATTTCAAAATAGCTATATATATAATGTTTATGGCATGGATGATGGTTTAATGCTATGGACAAATAATGGATTACATATTTGGAATAAACAATCAAAAAAAGTTGTTAGCCAAATTAAAATGTTACCATTGGATAACATTATGCCAATATTTGATCACATTTTCGTAAATAATGATTTTATAATACATACGAGTTATTATGATGGCTCAATTATTTATAGTCGTAATTTCCCCAATAAAGTAAGATGGAATTTAGAAAATCTAACAGGAGTTACTTATAGTTATTGTCAGAATTATATTATACTAGTTTATAATTATAAATACATAAAAGTCTTAGATACGAAAACTTATACTATAATTAAAGAATTTGAATCCCCAATTTTTGTAATAGGAGCACCGCAGTGCATTAAAGACTCTGATATTTTTGTCTTAAAATGTATAAATGATTTTATTATTTACAACCCTGTTGAAGATGATTTGTGGATGCCTACTCAGTCTGAATTTCAAACAGATAAATATACAGGTATTCAAATTGATAATACTTATGGATTAACTCTTAAACTCTATAATGAATCATCTTCTAGGAATAACTATGAGGTCCCCAATTATCCTTTATTAATTCCAGATAAAAACGGTCAGGTTGAAATAGGGAATTATTTGATTAATATTAAAAACAGAGAATGTCGGCAAATTGTGGGTAGCAAAATTAATAATTCACGTTTTCGAAGTGTTAAGAAAGGAAATGAGTATTTATTTGTTTCAAATAAAGATACTTTAAGTTTTAGATATCAACTAAAGGAAAGTACTTCTGCTACTTTCGCTATTAACGATTCTAAAGAATTAATTTTAGCAACTGAACCAGATACATGGAAAAATTATTTATATAATTTTTCAGGTAAATTGCTAAATACATTCGATTTTATTAGTCCAACTATAATGCCTTTTGGAGAGTCTTTTATATGTACAGATTTAACTAAACATGGGATTTTTATTATAGATTCTGATGCAAATATTGCCAATATCTATGATTTTGATGCGTTTATTTCATTTGCATTTATGCCAGGTAAAAAGCAAATACTTTTGACAGGGGCATCAAAACGAAATTATATAATTTCATCGACTCTTACCGGTGGACGGATAATGCTACCTATAATGGGACAGATTAATACTAATAATCTTAAATATTCAAATAATGGACGATATTTATTTTTGAATGAAATATATTTTAAAGGTAAACAAACTTGTTATAATTGTGTCTTAGATTTATGGAGAAATTCTGTTCTTCTATATTGGCCAACAGAATATAATATGCCTTGTGTATTCAATTTTATAGGGGATGATTCATTTTTCTATGCTTCTTATAATAAACAAGGTACAATAGAAAGGTGTATTCATGGCCGCTTGGATACAGATTATTTATTTAAGTGGTTAGAGGATTATAGTAAACGGAAAATATCTACTGATGAATTATTAGAATATGGCATTTAATATATAAATTCACCGCTGTTGGTAGTGTAAAATAAACTGTGTCATGCATTATTTCTCTCCAGAAAACTCATCGGTCGGGGAACGGCCAGCGCAAGGGGCGGGACCACCTGTCCCGACGA
>ENA-OOXJ01001537-OOXJ01001537.1-human-gut-metagenome-genome-assembly--contig:-NODE-1537-length-14245-cov-4.421846_pt1 | contig 14245 bp, 12 predicted proteins | sample MGYA00241587_ERZ501343 | MGnify/ENA primary metagenome ERZ501343 (study PRJEB25962, sample SAMEA2042918) | human gut metagenome | biome: human gut; feature: human-associated habitat; material: faeces... | reverse complement strand
TCCTGGTTCGTGACGCTCTGAGACGGCCCTTCGTTCTCATCCTCCTTTGAAAGCCTAATATATAATGCCGCATGGTAGTCCATGGGGTTGCTTATCTCTGCGTACATGTCACACCTCCTGAGATAAGCGGCCATTCATCGCCGACATTGTACAACGGGCTTTCTGCAGCGACAAGGATGCGGACAAGGTAGATCCGAAAAGATCCCTCCAGCAAATCTTTGGGGTTTTTCGGCTTCTTTTGCGTACAGGCACTTCACAACAGTCAGTTTCTGCTTCACAGGCAACCCTCCACAGGAATCTTATGTGCCGCTCACACTGTTTTTGCCTGTCCGAGCTGATAACAATAAAGCCTGCAGGACGCATGACCTTTGGTTTTCAATCAAGATTCAGCACTTTGGCGATGTGCGCTGCTATACGCAGTTGGGCTGCAGTCTTATGATCTCCGCATTAATGGTTTTTGTTGCGATCAAAAGGATGGCTTTGTGTACAACAAGTATCTTCAAATAATGCAAATAGTATTGCGGATACATGAAAGCACACAGAGCAACGTTACCCACCTCAATTGGAAAAGGCACAGCCAAAAGCGTGTTATACTTTGAAACACGATAAAAACACCGGGCAAGAAGCCAGTCGCCACTTGCTTCTTGCCCGGCGTTTGCCTATTTATATCTCCAAGGGTGATTTTGAAGTAGCTTATAGAAGTTATCCAGAAACAGGTCAATCGCCGAATTTGGGTTCTCTTTTGACCGCTTTCTGTGCAACAGGTAGCACAGTCTGTCGGGCGGTTTTTCAACGAACTCATGAATCTCTATAAAGCCTAATGCCTTGAGCGTGGTCGCGACCGATGCAGGGCACACAGCCCAGTTCTCAGGCTTGGTCAAAAACGTCGTCAACAGTGCGCATGAGTCGACGTGAACATAAGGTGCTTCACGCTCATCCCACCACTCGTTGTTCCAGTTTAGTGAATTATTATCCCATGAGAAGAGAACCTGATTACGTTTCTTCAATTGCAGCGGATGGACCGGCCCAATTGGATAAATGCTGTTCAGAGGTGCGATCATATACATTGGTTCCCTGAACACCGGGGTAGCAAGCAGGTTATAGTATGCCGGGAAAAAAGCGAAGCCCAGATCCAAATTGTGCGATGTCAGCCTGGAATATATCTCTTGAGAATGATATGAAGTAAACACCATTTCAAGTTCAGGCAAATCGTCTCTCAACTTTTGAATGATACTCGATATTAGATACTGGTTGATGCTGTCCATACTCCCGATTGTTACTTTTCCCAAGCGTCTTGCTGAGTCAAGATGATGCATGCTGTACTCCAGCTCCAGCCACTTTAACGCCAACTCATAAAAATTTATCCCGCTCTCAGTGAGCACCACACTCTTGTTACCTCTCCACCGCTTGAATAATTTGGTATTAAGTTCAGTCTCCAGAGACTGAAGCCGATAGCTTATAGTCGACTGTGAGGTATAAAGCGCCTCTGCTGCTCTTGAAATAGTCTTTACCTGCACTAACGTGACAAAGGTTTGTACAAAATCCTTGTTCATTTTATTAGCCCCATAATATATCGAAATTATCGATATATTATGCCAAAATAATCGACTTGTCAATAAAAAATAGTGATGCTAATATTAAATAAAGCAAATGGTGTAACTGTAAAGCTAAAAGGAGAAGCTGTATGAGCAAGATAATGAGCGCTGAAGACGCGATATCCAAGGTAAAAACAGGGGACAAAATAATGATCGGAGGCTTTGGCCTGAGGGGTTGCCCGGAAATGCTTGTTGAAGCGCTGATTTCGAATGGGGCAAAAGAATTGACAATAATTTCAAACGACTTGGGCAGTCCAGGTATTGGCCTGGGAAGACTGCTGACAAACGGTCAGGTAAGAGCCTTAGTAGGAAACTATTACAACTGGAACCCGGAAGTCATTGCTGCATACAACAGAGGCGAGATAGAGGTGAAGTTGATCCCGCAGGGAAGCTTCGCGGAAAGCATTAGGGCAGCAGGCGTCGGAATACCGGCATATTACGCACCGGCTTCGGCTGGAACCGAACTCGGACAAGGTAAAGATACTAGGGTGTTCGGCGGCAGAGCGTATGTGCTGGAATATGCGATAAAAGCCGATGTGGCGCTCATCAAAGCGAGCAAAGCTGATACTCTCGGCAATCTGGTCTATTGTAAGGTTGCCCGGAATTTCAACCCGGCCATGGCCATGGCTGCGGATTATACGATCGCACTAGTAGACGAGATCGTGGACGCCGGCTGCCTCGATCCGGAAAGTGTGGTAACTCCGCATATTTATATAGACGCTATTGTTAAGGGGGAGTAGCCGATGCTGGAAATGACAAAGGAGGAGCGAAGCGAAAAAATCGCCAGAAATGTCGCAGCAATTGTTGAGGCGGAAACCAAGGAGTGCTTTGTTTTGAACCTCGGCGTCGGGATACCGACGCTCGTGGCGGATTACATACAGAACAAGAACGTATTCATACAGGCCGAAAATGGCATGCTTGGCGTTGGGAAGCTTGCCCACGGAGATCAAATACATCCTCAACTGATCAACGCCGGACGTCAACCGGTTTTGGAGACAGAGGGTTGCGTCTATATGGACAGCTCCGAATCCTTTGGCATGATACGCGGAGGCCATGTCGACGCTACTGTTTTGGGCGCTTTCGAGGTTGATGAGCAGGCAAACGTCGCGAATTGGATAGTGCCTGGAGGTAAGCAGCTTGGTGTGGGAGGCGCCATGGATCTTGTATGCGGCGCCAAAGAGGTGATCATTGCCATGCTGCACACAAACAAAGGCAAACCCAAGCTCGTGAAGAGATGCACATTGCCGGTAACCGGCTATCATGAAGTGGACTGGGTCGTTACCGAATATGGTGTCTTCAGGTTCAGGAATGGGAAAGTAAGACTTTCAATGATATCTGATGGCATTGATTTGGAGGAACTGAAGAGCATAACGGAACTTGAATTTGAGCCGGACGAGAGTATGGCTATCATGGTGTAATACCTAAATACTGACATGGCGTTGCTGGCCAGGAAAGAGGGCATTTGATTGAAAAAAGCAGTAATTGTGGACGCTTGCAGAACAGCTGTCGGCAAGTTTGGCGGTTCGCTTAAGCCGTTGGATGCAGACGAGCTGGCAAAGGAGGTTATCCAAGGCATTTTAAAGCGTACAGATACCTGCCCGGAAACAATAGACGAGGTAATAATGGGACACTGCCGGCAAACTTCTGATTTTTCAAACACAGCAAGGATCGCCGCGCTGAAAGCCGGTATACCGGCTGAAGTTCCATGCAGCACTGTGATGTGCGCCTGCGCTTCAGGTATGCTCGCCGTCAACAACGCAGTCAACTCTATTGCTACCGGTCAGAACGAGATCGTACTAGCCGGCGGTACTGAAAGTATGTCAAACGGTTTCTTTTACATTTCGAACGCAAGGTGGGGCCTTGGAACGGGAACGACACAGTTAAAAGACTGCTTGACTGAAGCGCAATTCAATTCTCAACCTCAGGATATATACGGCCGCTTCAATATGGGGCTTACCGCCGAAAACATCGCGGAGAAATATCACATTACAAGGCAAGAGCAGGATGAATTCTCTTTAAGGTCTCAGGAAAGAGCACATCATGCCATTGCTACCGGACGTTTCAAAGACGAGATCGTTCCGCTGACAGTTACTCAAGGACGCAAATTACCGCCAATAACGTTTGATACAGATGAATTTCCAAGAGAAACTTCGATGGAAAAACTCGCAAATCTTAAGCCAGCATTCAAAAGCAACGGCACTGTCACTGCAGGAAACTCCTCAGGCAGAAACGACGGAGCATCGGCCATACTGCTGATGAGCGAGGATAAGGCAAAAGAACTCGGCCTCACTCCAATGGCTTATGTTAGAACGGTTGCCGGCGTAGGCGTAGATCCCAGATATATGGGACTTGGCCCAGTCTCGGCAACAAAAAAAGCTTTGAAAACGGCTGGGTTGAGCTTATCGGATATAGAACTGATAGAACTCAATGAGGCTTTTGCTGCCCAATCTGTGGCGTGCATCAGACAACTTGGGCTTGAAGACAGGCAGGATATTATCAACGTAAACGGCGGAGCCATAGCGCTCGGCCATCCAATAGGTTCTTCCGGGTGCCGCATAATTGTAACGCTTGTTCACGAAATGCTGAAACGGGAATTGAATCTCGGACTGGCAACATTGTGCGTTGCGGGCGGCATGGGTATGGCAACAGTGATAGAAATGGCTTAGGATTTATACATTATGACGTCATTTATTGAAAGTACTTTGCAATCGCTTTTTTCTTCCAGCTTCATAATGGTTCTTATTATAGCGCTTGGATGTTTGGTGGGCTGTGTCAACATCAAAGGCTTGTCTCTTGGCACAGCCGGAGTAGTTTTTGTTGCAATGCTGTTCGGAATAGCTGCAAACTATGCCCCTTACATATCAATTGGCGGCAAGAATTTCGTATTGTACCTGGCTAATGACCTCAGGCTGAGCGATGGCAGCGTGTTAGCAGAAAATAAGTCGATATTCGATTTGTTGTCGGGTTTGGGAACAATGATGTTTGTCGCCTCAGTGGGTCTGACCGCCGGCCCGCACTTTTTCAGGTCTTTTAACAAAGCAAAGGTTTGCTTTATGATTACCGGAATAGTTGTGGCGACAGCCGGTTTTATATCGACGCTGGCAATACTTCTGTTTCCTGGCAACATAGAGGCCGATTCCTCGCTTATGGCCGGCATTTTCGCTGGTGCTTTGACAAGCACACCCGGCCTTGCGGCTGCAAAAGAAATCGCCGCAAATCAGGACTATGCTGTGGTAGGCTATGGCGTGGCTTATTTGTTTGGTGTATTGGGAGTGGTTTTGTTCGTACAGCTTATACCTCGAATGTCGCACGTGGATATGACTCAAGAGCGAAACAGAGCCATAATGGAAAACAAATTTACGTTTTTGCCGGCCAAACTGGATCTGTCAGAGATAGATTCGATGGGGCTCACACAGCTTTTTTTAGTATCCATCCTCGGGTGCCTCATTGGAAGCTTGGAAATCCCAGTAATTCATTTCTCGTTAGGAAACTCTGGAGGTATTTTGGTTGCAGGAGTGCTTATAGGGCATGTGGGACATATAGGCAAGTATAATTTGTGCCCGGACAAGCATACTTTGGATTTCTTTCGTGAGCTTGGACTGTGTTTTTTCCTTGTCGGGGCTGGTGTCCCTGCGGGAGCAAACTTTATTCAGAATGTCCACGCCATATTTTTCCTGTATGGTGCAGTGATAACCATAATTCCTATGGTTATAGGTTATTTCATGGTGCACAAAATATTGAAATTGGGAGTATTCAATGGCCTAGGCTCAATAACCGGAGGTATGACAAGCACTCCGGCCTTAGAGGCGCTGATAAAGTCAGCCGGTACAGACGAGGTAATCTCTGCTTATGCGGCAACATACCCAATTGCCCTGGTCTGTGTGGTTCTTTTTTCGAGAATAATAGTATCGTTCTTCTGAGGTGTTGTATGACTGACAGACTGTGTTCAGAATTAAAGTGTAAAGTTATGGCTGCCGAATATGCAGCGTCGCTTATTCCGGAAGGTTCGGTCGTTGGTTTTTCGGGGTTTTCTGTGTCGGGAACTCCGAACACGGTTGCCAGAGCTATTGCCGCACAGGGCACCGCAAAGAACATGACGCTCATTACAGGTGCCTCAGTGTCCGACGAATTAGACGGTGGATTTGCTGACGCCAGGCTTATATCGCGAAGGTATCCTTACCAGAGTACCAGAGCACTGAGAGAACAGATCAATTCCGGCGACGTCATGTACTCTGACATGCATCTGAGCAGTATGCCTGCTCTTATCAGAAGGGAGGTTGGACAAACTCTGGATTTTGCCGTCGTTGAGGCAGTTGCGGTTACAGGCGACGGAATAATTCCCTCTCTTTCAGTAGGTGCCTCAGACTGCTTTGTTGCCAAAGCACGCAGCATCATAGTTGAATTGAACACAGCTTTGCCGGTAGAGTTGTGCGGTATGCATGATATTCCGGCGGATATGACCAAATGTACTTCAGCTCCAATCAGCATCACAGATGTTTTGGACAGAATAGGTACGAGATTCATACCATGCGATCCAAGCAAGATTGTCGCAGTTGTTATAACTGATGAGCTAAGTGTATTTCCCGAATTCAAGCCTACGGACAGTGTCTCTGAAGCTATCGGAGCAAACGTTGTAGGATTTTTAAAACAAGAGATAAAGGAGGGGCGTATTCCACAACAATTATGGCCTATACAATCTGGTGTAGGCAGCACGGCAAACGCGGTTTTGAAAGGGCTTGCCAAGAGCGGGTTGGCAAATCTAAGGATGTATACGGAGGTGTTGCAGGACTCCGCGCTGGAACTTATCAGAGATGGTCACATATCTGGAGCTTCAACTACTTCAATAACATTGTCGAAAGAGATGTTTTGCGAGTTTGCACAAAACATTGATTATTACAAGCGGCACATTATCATACGGCCACAGGAGATATCAAACAATCCGGAGGTAGTGCGAAGGCTTAAGGTCGTAGCCCTGAACACCCCGATAGAGTGTGATATCTACGGCAATGTTAACTCAACTCACATCATGGGCTCCTCAATGATGAATGGCATAGGAGGAAGTGGTGACTTTGCCAGAAATGCGGGTCTGACTATTTTCGCAACAGCATCTGTAGCGAAAAGCGGACGGGTCAGCTGTATTGTTCCAATGTGCTCGCACATTGACCACACGGAACACGACGTGATGGTAATTATCACGGAACAGGGAGTAGCGGACCTACGGTGGAAATCTCCCCGTGAAAGAGCGGAGTGCATTATTGAAAATTGTGCGCATCCTAAGTACAGGGATGAACTGCAAAGCTATTTTAACGAGGCGTGCCTTTGTGGTGGTCATACGCCCCATGTTTTGTCAAAGGCGTTTTCTTTTCACCAACGGTATATGGAAACCGGCAGCATGAGCCTTTGATAAGGCAAGAAAATTTGAAAAACTTTAAGTTTAGGAGGAAATTTCTATGCGACTTGATAAGGTGAATTGGGAAGCGATCGACAAACTTTCCGAAAAATTCGGCGACAGTGCCAAGACGTTTTTCTATGGCTATCCCACGATCTGCAGCTTGGATCACACAATAGTGGCCACTGATGACGTCATTGTACAGGACAGGTGGAATGTGCCGGACAAAATAGTGGTATCCACGGCTTTGACAGGCTCTTTCTTTAAGAAGAGTGACAATCCCAATCAACCTATTACAGTCGACGAGATCTATAAAGCGGGCAAAGAAGTATGCGACGCGGGCGGGCAGGTCATACACATACACGTTCGCAACGACGAAGGCTTCAATGTGATCGATATCGACAGATTCCAGGCGACAATCGGCAGGTTGAAGAAAGAGTACCCCGACAGGATGTTCGAGTGCTGCATTGTACCCAGGTGGCCTGGCGAATGGGAGAAAATGCTGCAAATGATGGATATGGGCCTTACAGAGACTGTGACAGTGAATGCTTGCGCCACCTATGTCGGAGATATGTGCAATTCAAAACCTCCTTATCTGATGATAAAGAAAGCCAGAGCGATACAGGAACACGGTTGCAAACCGAGGATTGCCGTTTATACCGACGGAGATATTGACAATGCGAACCGGTATCTTATCAAGACCGGAATAATTGAAGGTGTAACGCACTGGGGAATTTTGCCGGCAATGCCTGGCTGCAGTCCAATGAACAATCCTGTCCAGATGGCCGAAGGTCTACTTCATATGCAGCAGAGGATCAAGGACATCGACCCCGATGCGGTGATCCAGGTTTGTGCGGCTGGACGTGCGAGCAGTTACCTCTCAACCATGGCTGCTCTTCTGGGCTTTAATGTACGTATAGGTATGGAGGACACCTACTATCGCTGGCCCCACAAGGATGACGTGATAGAGAATAACGCTCAGCTGTTTGTCGAGTTTCGCGATGTATGCAAATTCCTTGGCCGTGAAATTGCCACTCCCAATGAGTACAGGGCGATGATAGGTCTGCCCCTCAAGTGATCAAATCGGCGTTGATGCAACAAATATTACAAGAGAGGAGAGAATGCCTTAAACGGCGATACTGCGATGAGCGACGAAAAAAAGAATTCTGGGGTTGTAACCCCTGATGATTCACTGGCCAGAAGCGCAGTGGAAGGATCAAAAGTTAAAGTTGGTATCGGAGGATTTATTGCACTTGTCTTTGCCATCCTGTTTTTCTCTGGCCTGCTGTCTGACTTTGACAATTGGATAACCGCCTTTGACTTTTCCACACTGAGCGGATCTTTCGGTACGATGACATCAGAGACCGCCAATTTCAGAGGCAACGGAGGCACCGGCGCGCAGGATGGCTTCCTGTTTGCGATAACGCTTATCCCTGCAGTCGTGCTGGCACTCGGAGTAATAAATGTACTTGACAAACTGGGGGCACTTAGAGCCGCCCAAAAACTGCTCACTCCGCTTATGCGCCCTCTTCTGGGAGTCCCTGGAGTCAGCGCTTTTATCCTCGTTACCGGCCTTCAGAGCACCGATGCAGCTTCCACCATAACGAAATCTGTTTACGACGTGGGAATGATAAACGAAAAAGAGAGATTCATCATCGTCACATGGCTATTCTCTGCCTGTGGACTGATGGTCAACTATTTTGGTTCAGGTGCGGCATTATTTGAGACAATAACTGTTCCCATTATCCTTCCGCTGATGGTCATTATTGTTACCAAGTTTATTGGCTCAAATATCGTTCGTGTTGTCCTCAACATCAAATATAAAGGAGCTGATATAAGTGGCAACTAAAACAGTTACCGAAGGAGCTCCCCAAAAACAGAAGATAAATATACTGGATGCCTTTCTTGATGGTGCCAGAAATGGTCTAAACATCACTTTTAACAACATGGTGCCGAATATCCTTTTGGCTTTCACCATTGTACAGTTTATAAATAAACTTGGGATATTGGACATCATAGGCAAGATTTTCTCTCCTATCATGGCGATTTTTGGACTGCCCGGCGAAGCTGTGACTGTACTTGTCACTTCCTGGCTTGCAATGGGTTCCGGTGTCGGTGTTGCCGCCAGCCTATTTACCAGCGGCATTCTGACAGCAAAGCAGGTCACGATCGTAATGCCGGCCATATACCTTATGGGAGCACAGCTGAATTATTCCGGAAGGTGCCTTGGCCTTTCTGAACTGCCTAATAAATACTATAAGTGGTGCTTCCTCATATGTATAGTCAACGCATTTATAGCAATGTGGATAATGAACCTGTTTGCGTAACCATCCTTAATTCAAAAAATCCTCAGAGCAAAGAAGCGCCACTTTTGTGGCGCTTCTTTGTTAGCATATTATCACTATTACTGTCCCAAATGCTGACCTTGCGTATTCCGCAGTCAGAGCCGATGACTTCGTCGTCTATGTATACGCCACGATCGTATTGGCAACGATGCACTCAGCTCTCTGACGTATCTAAACAAGGGCGGCATTGCGGGCATTTTGAAGCTGTTCCCCATAAGTCATACTACAGTTACGGGAAAAATTGAACGGGACAGCGCCTATATTCCTGAAAATATTGGTACCAGCAATCACTTCAAAAGACACAATGCCGCGGTATTTGCGAATATTATGTTCCGTTACTGAGATAGTGAGTGTCACTATCGCGTTTCAGACTTCCGAGTATTGATGTTTGCTCGGAATATACTGCATAATGCTGGTACCCAGCAGTTGAGCCGTGTTGGGACTCGAAGGCTCAGAGAGCGCCGCAGTGCCTTCGGCATCTGTGCTTGCAATGCAGGAATACAGTGCCATGGTGTGGACGATGCTGGCCGGCATGAAGGAATGGTAACTCACAGACGTGATCTCCACTGTACAGGACGTTGCTGACGCGGGCCTAAAGTCATCGTTAAATGCTAACCTGTACCTGCACAGCGTAGATGGCCACGCAGACGACGATGAGCAGAATGTGTATGCAAATGACGGTAAAGATAAAAATAGCAATAGTCCAGACAGTGGAGACTTTGGTTGTGCTTTGAAACCACAGTCGTGCCAGTGGCCTGATATCCACCTCATACGAAGCCCGGGAAGTCTTATCCCACAGGGCTTCCAAGGCTTCGCTTGCATTTGGTCCAGATTTGTGGTTGGAGTGGTAATCTTTTATAGCAGAGCCTGAATCTCTGCTCCACAGCTTTTTCCGCGATCGGGCGCAGCCAATCAGGATCAAGTTGGTCTACAGACTTCCTGTACCTTGGCTGGCGCGGCTTCATTTACCGTTTCTTCCTTGATGGTATGATAGGTTCAGACGCAAGCTTTTGTAAACCGTTGGTTGGTCAGGCAGACGTAGCAGAGCCTATCCTTGCCAGTGACGTTTTGCGGGTGACTATCGCCAGCGGGTGTCCGCACTCGTGGCAGAAGATGAGGCCCTTGAGCAGAAAGTCGTAGGTGCGGCTCCGGGTGCTGCGGCGGCTCGATATCAGCAGCTGCGCCTTGTTGAAGGTCTCCGCATCTATGAGCGGCTCGTGCGTGCCCTCGACAACGACCCAGTCCTCCGGCGATTGCCGCAGGCACTTCTTGGACTTGTAGCTTATCCTCACCATGCGCCCCTGCACCATATTGCCGATGTAGGTCTCGTTTTGCAGCGTTGCGGAGACGCGCTCGCTGCTCCAGAGGCCGGAGTATGGCCCCGGTTTGGCCACCGGCAATTTGGCGTAGGCGGCGGGGGAGGGGACGCCCTCCGAGTTGAGGGCGGCGGCTATCTGGCGGCAGCTCATGCCGGATATGGCGAGGGCAAAGATGCGCCGCACGACGGGGGCGGCCTCCTCGTCGATGACGATGCGGTTTTTCTCCGTGGGGTGCATCTTGTAGCCGTAAACCGGCTTGCCGCCGATGAAGAGGCCGCGGCGCTGCTTGTCGCGCTTGACGGACTTTATCTTCTTGGAGATGTCCTTGGCGTACATGTCGTTCATGATCGCCCGGAACGGGGTGATGTCGTTGACGGTGGAGTCCACGCCGGTGTCTATGCCGTCCAGCAGAGAGATGTACCTCACCCGGTGTTCGGGGAAGTAGCGCTCCATGTAGTGGCCGGTCATGATGTAGTCGCGCCCGAGACGGGAGAGGTCCTTGGTGATGACCATGTTGACCCGCTTCGCCTCTATGTCGGCTATCATCCGCTGAAAATCCGGCCGGTCGAAATTGGTTCCGCTCCAGCCGTCGTCTATGTAGGTGTCGTAGACATTGAGCCGCTGCTGCCGCACGAATTCGCGCAGGAGGGATTCCTGGTTCGTGACGCTCTGAGACGGCCCTTCGTTCTCATCCTCCTTTGAAAGCCGGATATATAATGCCGCATGGTAGTCCATGGGGTTGCTTATCTCTGAGTACATGAACCGGCAAGGATACGGCGAAGATAGAGCCGGAAGGACTCTTCCAGCAGCTCAGACAGCGCGCTCCCGGCAGGAGCAAAGACGCAGCGCACAACGGGGACACTTTTCGGCATGTTATCATCCTCCTTCACGGAAAGAATATGAGCTCCCCGCGCCGGCCTTGCCTGTCCAAGCGAAAAGTACCCCTGTTTAGTTGCCCTCGTGGAATGAACAGATTTGTGCATGAGGCATGGTGTAACTAGCAAAATATGTGATTTCAGGTTGACATTGACATTGGTATTATTTATAATTTTGCCATGAATAGTCATCAACACCGGGTGCCCGCTGTCGCCATCCACCGAGGTGGATGGCGATGCCCCCTTGCGCGCGGGCCTCGCTGGTGGTGAGGGAAAATATGAAAAGGAGGCAGGATCCATGAAAAAGGCAATTTCTATCCTTTTGGCGGTAATTTTTGTAGTAGTACTTATGCCCAGCGCACTGGCTAGCTCCAACGGTACGAATACAGCCCCTTGGGATGGAGAATCCAGAGAAGAAATACCGTATATCAATGGCCAGTATGAGATTTCAACAGGTGCTCAGCTCGCAAAACTGTCTGACAATGTAAACTCAGGAACATCGTACAGTGGTCAAACCGTTGTCATAGTTGACGACATTGATCTCGGCGGACACAGCCTAATACCGATTGGAACTCGTGATGACGGTTTCAAGGGTACTCTGACCGGTGTGCAGAAAGGCGATGGCACTTATACAGCTATAATGAATGCTGACATTAATTACGGCAGCAGTATCCAGAACGTTGGTGTCATCGGCTTCGTTGAAGGCGGCACGGTAAAAGACCTGTATTTTAACGATGTGCATGTTGTAAGCACGTCCAACGTCAGTTCGTCCACTGGCTCAGACTATGAATCTTCAACTGGTGTTGCTGTTGGAACTTTGAATGGCGGCAGCATAACAAACGTAACCGTCATGAGCAACTGTTCGGTTTCTGGTAAGCTCCGTACTGGCGGCATTGCCGGAGATGCAAACGGCACCAACAGCAGCATTAGCGGCTGCAACAATAATGGGACTGTTACTGGCAGTGCAAGTTATACAGGAGGAATTGTTGGCGCAACGCATAATATCCTCAATTACTTTGCTTCTACCGGCACAACAATAACAAATTGCACGAACACCGGAAATGTCTATGGAACGTCAGAAGTAGGCGGTATAATTGGATACGCTGATAGGGCAAATGTTTCTGGCTGTATAAATAGCGGTAATGTTACTGGCTCGGGTAACTACGGAACGGGCGGTATTATCGGCTGCGATATCTATAATCCTCGCTCTATTCTTGCTCCGCTCAATGGCTCGACAATGACAGAATGCACAAACAGCGGCGATATAACAGCTCCTCGTGCTGGCGGTATACTAGGTAGTTATGTTGTATCGCCCGGTAACAACCAGCCGTCTTTAAGTAATAAATATAGCACTATAAGTAGCTGCACCAATACAGGGAACATCAGCAGCCCCAATGGAAACGGAAAGTGCGGTTCGATTTACGGAGCTCCGATTACATACAAATCAGGAGACGGGGACGACTATGTTGACCGTATGATTGTTAAAATTATTAGTTGTACTGTTGGAGGGAAAGTTGAGGGAAATACATTGGCTGAATCTGGCAAGACTTTTGAGCAGTTTATCTCTCCCAGCACACATGTGCAGTTGAGCGGAAACGTTACTGATGGGGTGAATTAATGAAACGCAGAGTACTTTCAATATTTCTTGCATTTTGCTTAGTACTTGTCTTGCTGCCATCGGCAAATGCTGCTAACGGCGAGGCTATAGCTAAATACGAGGATTCGAACGGAAACGTTGCAACTTTCTATAGCGTCGATGAAATTTATGATGCATTTCCAGCTGTCAATTATGCTCCATGCATTTATATTACCTCTGGCATATTTACATTGCTGAACGATATATCAATTGAATTAAACGTCTCAAATTACTTTGTTGGCTTTGCCATAATCGGGTCTGGAATCCTTGACCTTAACGGGCACACAATTACTTTTACTGGCGCAGAACCCTATGGGACTCATATTGGCATTATGATAGAAAGCTCACAAGGCAATATTGAAGTAAAAAATGGCACTCTTCTAATGGACGTTGATGCTACAACTGACAGGCCTGTTACAGCCATTACAGCCACATCACGGGGATTCAAACTTGAGAATTTGTCTCTGCTGTCCCCTGACGGGAAAAATATGACGTATGGGTTGCTCAGCAGTTCAACGGTTAGCAAGGTCGAAGACATTATTATAAACAACTGCGTTATTGATGCAGGAAATGGTTCAGCTATCGAAATAGACGATAGATACAATTACTCTGGTAATGTTAGTCTAGCCTCTGGCAGCTACCAAAACCTCACCAACAATGCAAGCATTGTAATGCCCGCCAATTCGTCGATAATGGATAATCTACCCGAAGACGTCGACGACAACACCACCGTCATCACTTCCCCCGCCACCACTGCGATGATCGTCAAAGACGGAAACGCCTACCTGTACGACACGCTCCAGGACGCGGTCAACGCTGTGGACGCTGACGGAACTATCTATCTTCTCAAGCAGCCCTCGGACGGGAAGGTCACTGTGCCGGAAGAAGCCGGTTTCAGGATCGTTCCGTTTGGTGATGGCAGCGAGGTTGATACAGGCAAGCTTCAGCTTGTAACCGCGAGCGGCAACAAGGCATCTGTTGATGAGGACGGATACATAGTGATTGAGCAGCCTTGGATCGTGACGCTGGACAACGGAAAAGGCGCTGCTGAAACTTACGAAGTCATCAAGGGCCAGCCCTTCACTT
>ENA-OOXJ01001533-OOXJ01001533.1-human-gut-metagenome-genome-assembly--contig:-NODE-1533-length-14260-cov-13.955720_pt1 | contig 14260 bp, 9 predicted proteins | sample MGYA00241587_ERZ501343 | MGnify/ENA primary metagenome ERZ501343 (study PRJEB25962, sample SAMEA2042918) | human gut metagenome | biome: human gut; feature: human-associated habitat; material: faeces... | reverse complement strand
GCATGAATAAAAATAAAACATTTATTCTTCAATAATTTTATAACATTTTTATAAAGTCTTTAAAAGCAGTTTATAAAAACTGTCTTTTTGACGTTGCAAAAATATTGATACAAAAACAAATTAACTTTTTTATTTTTTGCTTGATTTTTGTTATCTAATTTATACTCGTGCAAACTTTTGGTAATCACTAGTGCGAACTTTTCTTTGTTCTATTAGGCTTACGTGCTAGTAGAAGGTGTATCGATGATTAATAACAAGCATTCAGCAGAGCGTGAATTAAATTAAGTTTGGCGAAACTGAAAAAAGCTATTGAAAAATAGTTTGCGTTTGGTTAAACTTAAATTGTCAAAAATCAAAACAAATTTTGAAAGGAGATATTAAAGTGCCATACACAAACGAAAACTATAACAACATTAAGAACTTAGTCTTGCAACAAAGCATGATGAATACTGATTATATTCAGACGTTTATTGAAGATGTTTATTCTTTATTAGTAGCCTCGAAGACAATTCAAAATCCTAAAATTGATTTAGAATCAAGAGACTTAAAATCTGTACCTGAAGCTTTACATAATGCTTTGATTAATTTATCGCTATGTGAATTAAAGAATATAGTAAAGGAAGTCTTATATCAGAGCGCTTTTAGAAGATATGAAGCGTGCGAACACACAACACCGCAACTTAATGAACTCACTTATCATTTATTAGAATTAGATAAAAGTGGTAATAACGAAGTATTAGATTTATGTTCAGAAAGTGGGACCTTTATCGCTAGAGTATTGGATTCAGATGCTTCTGATCATGTTCAAAAGGCCATTTATGCAAACGAGATTAATAACAAACTTGCTTATATTGCAAAATTGGTATCAGATATATTTGGTAATGGCTCCACAAAAGTAGATATAGTCGTTGGAGACATTTTTAAAGAAAATCTAGATGTTAAATTTGATAAAGCAAGAATCTTTACTCCATTAGGTGTAAGAGTATTTAAGGACGAAGAGACTTCGTCAAGCATGTTTGAAGATGTTCCATTTAGAACCATAGCCAATTCCGAGTGGGCATTTATTGATAAGGCTTTATCTAATAAAAAAGAAAACTTTAGAGCAGTAGCAATGGTGCTCGGTAAGAATCTACGGGAAAATCAGACATCTCTATACAGAAAACGTATTATTGAAAGTGGATACTTAGAGGGCATTATCGAGTTACCGACAAAAGTCTTACCTTGTACAGGCGTTCAACTGTATCTCTTAGTATTTAGTAATGATAATAAAGAAGTAAAATTCCTAGATGCGTCATTATTAACAATTAAAAATAAGAATAGATTTAGTGAACGAGAAAAAGTGGTAACACTAGATATAGGTTCCATTTTAGATTCTTATTTTGATTGTAAAAATACTAAGACTATTGACGAGACGGTAGAACTTAAGAATCTTACACCATCTTTAGTAAATGCAAAAAAAAGAGAAATAAAAAATGGTGTTAGTTTAAGTGAGGTAGCAGAGGTTTTTACTGGAAATCAATATACTTTAAAGAATTTTGAAGGAATGATTAGTGAGGACGAGACTGGTTATTCCATATTAAGATCTAACGATATTGATGACTATATAATCAATTTAAACAAACTAATTCACATTAATTATAAAGAGACTAAGTTCGATAAATATTGCATTCAATATGGCGATGTTATTGTTACTAGTAAGTCTTCAAAAGTTAAAGTTGGCGTAGTGGATTTTGAGCCAAAAGAAAAGATAATTGTTACTGGTGGAATGATTATAGTAAGACCTGACGTTACTAAATTGAATCCTACTTATTTAAAAGTTTTCTTAGACTCAAAATTGGGGCAACAAAGTATTAAAGCTATTCAAAAAGGGACTGTCATTATTACTCTAAATTCTAGAGATCTATCTGAAATAAAGATTCCTTTTGTCGATATGGAAAAGCAAGAAATTATCGCTAATCAATACCAAAGGAAAGTAGCCTCTTTATTAGCTTTAAGAAATGAAGCAAGCGAAATAGAGAAACAAATTTTTTCTTTATTTAATGAAGCAGTGGGTGAATAAGGTGTCATATTCAGTTAGTGAGCGAGCCGATATTATTGCAAAGGCATTGAAAGTATTTAGAAACAGGTTAGAAAACGCTATTGATTCAGACAGTTTAAACGACTTTTTGAATAAATTAGGCATCGAACTAGATGAAACTGGTAATCCAGCTTATGCTTCATATAACAGAAGAACTAAAATACTAGTTCTAGGCGCCCTAGTAGGTAAAAAGAAAGACTATATATTATGTGCTAAAAGACTAGGGGTAGACGAACAAAACCTTGAGTTTCATGATTATGAAGAGATGAAGACTTTTAACACAGAGAAATTAAGATATTCATCGGCGTATTCAGACATAATTTGTGGCCCAATGCCTCATAAAATTGCAGGAATTGGTGATTATACAAGTTTTATTACACTTCTAAAAGATAATCCTGGCGAGTATCCTAAAGTCTATATAGCAACTGCAAATGAAAGCATCAAGCTGTCGATAAATAATTTTAAACTAGGGATTTTAGAAACTAGATATAAAGAAAAATTTTCATAAGTTTAATATTGCATTAATATATAAGATTTCGTTTTATTCTTTTCAAGAAAAAATCTCGTCAAAGTCCTATGAAAATATCGAAATTAAACCTAGTTTATGTTAAAATAGTGCTAACCATTTGAGGTGACCATATGTTTGATTATGCAAAGAAAATAAGAGAATATCGAGAAAGAAAATTCTTAACTCAAGAAGAACTAGCTGAAATATTAAATGTTAGTTATGTTTCCGTTTGTAGATGGGAAACGGGTAGATTCGAGCCAACTATGGATACCAAAAAGAAACTTGTCGCTCTCTTTAACGAGATTGGCATGAAAATTGATGATTAATTAAGAGAGGTGCATTTAAATGAGCGATAAGCTTAATATTAATGAACAAGTACAGATGATCCTTGATATTGCCAATCAATTGAGAGGGCCATTTAAGGAAGACGAATATCAAAACGTGATAATTCCTATGACTATTTGTAGACGTTTTGAGTGCATTTTAGATGATACTAAAGATGAGGTTTTAAAAGAATTTGAGGCAGGAGAAAGAAGCGAAAAATCGTTAAAAAGAATAAGCGGTTATAGCATCTATAACACTTCAAAATTTACTCTTTCCACCTTGCTTAATGATCCAAATAAAATTAAAGATAATTTCAAAGATTATTTAAATGCTTTTAATAGTACTGCCTTGACTATTTTTACTCAAATGAAGTTTTTTGATACAATCGAACAACTAGATAAAGGTAAAAAGCTTTATGTGGTAATTAAAAAATTTGCTAATACCGATTTAAGCGTTAATCATGTGTCCTCTATGCAAATGGGATACATCATGGAAGAAATAATTAGAACATATTCAGAAAATGCTAGTGCTGGTGATCACTTCACTCCTAGAGAAGTAATTCGTTGTTTGACTCAGCTTTTATTAGCTGAAGGATGTGATGATTTATATGAAGACGGAAAGATAGTTACTTTGGCTGATTTCGCTTGCGGAACCGGAGGTATGTTATCCGAAGGTTATAGGTTAATTAAAGAATTAAATAGTGACACTAAAGTTACATTATTTGGTCAAGATAACAATGGTTGGTATGAAGGAATAGCTCAAGCAGAGATGATTATCAAAGGGCAGAATCCAGAAAATATAAAACTTGTTACTAGCACTTTGACAACTGATCCATTTCCTGAACAAAAAGTAAGGCTTATTCTTATGAATCCGCCATTTGGTTTAAGTTATGCAAAAAAAGAAATTGGTGATGATGAATATAAGAAAATAGTAGAGCAAAATAAAAAAGGCGGATGCTATGAAGGCGGACTTCCTGCTACTGGAGATTCGCAAATGCTCTTTTGGCAATACGCCCTTAATAAATTAGATGACAATGGAAGAGCTGCTATTATTTGTAATGCTTCACCTTTGTTTAGCGGCGGATCAAGCAGTGGTGAATCTAGCATTCGTAAATGGATATTTGAAAACGACTGGGTTGAGGCGATTATTCAATTTTGTCCTGAACTTTTTTATAACACTGGCATTTCTATTTACTCAATTATCTTCAATAAAAATAAATCTTTTAGAAGGAGAGGAAAAATACAATTAATCAATGCTTCGTCAATATTTACAAGGATGAATAAGGGATTAGGTTTTAAAAGAAATAAAATATCAGAAGAAAAAGACAATAATCAAATCGCTCAAATAGTAAAATTATATGCTGACTTTGATAAAGCTGACCCTAGCATGTCAAAGATATTTACAAAGGAAGATTTCTATTACAGGGAAGTTATAATTCAACAACCATTTCAACGTAACTTTAAAATTTCTTTAGATCGAATAGATAATCTTAATCAAAGTAATGCATTTAACAAGTTATATGATGAAGATAAATATCAAGAATTAGATGAATTAGCTTCTAAAACACAAGCTCAACTTTACTTGATGACTGATATGCTTAAAAGAAAAGAATTTCAAGAAAGAATTGTTGCTATTTTAAATCAAAATCAAAGCGATCAAGTTTGGCTTAATAAGGATAAATTTAGTGAGCACATTGTTGAGTTGATTCCTGAATTATCTAATAAAAAATACTCATCATTATTAAAAGGTATTGTTTTAGCCTTGTCGGAGCATGATGAGAATGCTGATACTTATAAAAATAAGAAAGAATTATTTGAAGCCGATAGCGAATTAAAAGATACTGAACTAATTCCGTTTAAAGAAAATATCCATGAGTATTTTAATCGTGAAGTTAAACCATTCTTACCTCTTGCATGGATGGAAGATGATGAGGACTCAATCAAAGTTGGATGCGAAATTAATTTTAATAAATATTTCTATGTTTATCACGAGCCTGAATCTAGTGATGCCATTCTAGAGAGATTAAAGAAATTATCTGATGAAGAGAAGACACTGGAGAGTGAACTTTATGATGAATAATAATTGGTTATATAGTTCAAAGTTTAAACGTAAAAGAATTAAATTTTTATGCAAATTAGCTTTTTCTGGTGGCACCCCAAAGACTAACCATTATGATTATTGGAACAACGGGACTATTAAATGGCTTGCTAGTGGTGAAATTCAAAATAAAGTCGTCCAGAACTTTACTGATTTAATCACAAATAAAGGATTGAAAAATTCTTCAGCTAGATTGTTTCCTAAGAATACATTGCTTCTAGCCATGACTGGTGCTACGTGTGGTAATGTAGGTATATCATCTTTAGAAATAGCTTGCGCTAATCAATCTGTGTATTCATATATTTTAAATGATAATACTCACCCCAAATTTTATTATTATGCTTTATTGGCTATGAGAGATGAAATTTTATCAAATCAAAATGGAGGTGCACAAGCAGGTATTAATGGGAAAGTATGTAAAAATTTAATTGTTCCGGATATTTCATTAGCTAAGCAAAAACAAATAGCTGACTTCCTTGATAAAAAAGTATTACTAGTTGACAAGTTGATTGACATTAAAAAACAAGAGATCGAAGTTTTGATAAAGCAAAAGAAAGACTTTGTTACTAGGTCTATAAAAGAAGCGATTGATAGTTCATCATTAACTGATATTAAGTATTTTTCAACAACAAATGGTAGAATTGGATGGCAAGGGCTAACAACGGCTGAATATAAGCAAGAAGGGCCTTATCTAATTACAGGAACTGATTTTAATGAAGATGGCTCTATCAATTACAATACTTGTGTTCATATTACCCTTAAAAGATATAAAGAAGCATCAAAAATACAAGTTCGCAATGGCGATGTTTTAATTACTAAAGATGGAACGGTAGGTAAAGTGGCTATAATTGATAACCTACCATGCGAGACATCATTAAATAGCGGAGTTCTTTTAATTAGACCGGATACCAAAAAATGCTTATCAAGATACCTATATTACTATTTAAAATCAGATTATTTTTGGGATTGGTTCAAAATTAATAGCAAAGAAGCTGCAACAATTGTTCATTTATATCAACAACAGTTTAATAACTTTCCAGTTTATTTACCATCGTTATCTATTCAGGAACGAATTGTAAGTAATTTGGATTATAAATATAAAAAATTAGAGAAATTATTACTTATTAAAAATCTGCACTTAAATGAGCTTTATAACTACAAAAAATCAATAATTTACGAATACGTCTCAGGCAAAAAGGAGGTTTCTCATGAGTTTAAATGACTTAAGTCAACTTAATGAAAGAAATGGCTTTCAAAAGGTATTTTTAAATCATTTAGTTAATGACAATGGTTTTATTCAAGGATCTAATCAAACTTATGATGTTACAAATGCTATCGATAGAAAATTTCTTTTTGAATATTTATCTAAGAGTCAACCTAAGGAATTTGCTAAATTAGCAAAAGTTAACAACTATGAAAATGAATTTGTCAAATATTTAAGAGAAGAAATCCATAAAAGAGGAATTCTTGATGTTTTAAGAAACCAAGTTAAGTTTTATGGTGCTCATTTTGATATCGTTGGATTTAAGCCGGCTACTGACTATGGCGAAACCGCAAAACTTAAATATAATTCAAATATTTTTAGTGTTACTGAAGAACTAGAGTATGAAAAAGTAGTGGATGAAAATACCCAATCTAAGAGAGGAGACCTTACTTTATTCATTAATGGATTGCCTATCATCTGGTTTGAATTAAAAAGTAATACTAGTGGACAATTTGCAAAAGATGCTATTGAACAATACAAAAACACTAGAAATCCAAGTGAACTTATCTTTAAGTTTAAAGAAGGCTGTTTAGTTTTCTTTGCAATGGATCATGATGAGGTTTATTTCACTACAAAATTAAACAAATCTGATACTTATTTTATGCCTTATAACAAAGGCGTTAATAAAAGAAAAGGTAATCCTGAAGTTCCTGAAAACGTTAAAACTTCATATATGTGGAGTGAAATTTTAACTAAAGACAATATTTTAGAATGGTTAAGTGAATATCTCGTCTTAGAAATAAAAGAGGAAAAGGGATACAACAATAAGAAAAAGAAATCAGAAAGAGTTATCTTTCCACGTTATCATCAATTCAATGAGGTAACTAGAATTATTAATGATGTAAAAAGTAAAGGAGTTGCAGGGCAAAACTATTTAGTTATGGATAGCCCTGGGAGTGGTAAAACCTATTCTATTGCTTGGCTAGCTCATCATTTAGCAAGTCTTCACGATTCAAATAATAAAAACATTTATGATTCTGTGATTATTATCACTGATCGTTTAGTGGTTGACTCTCAACTTCAAGATGCAATGTTAAGAATTCCTCATGAAGCAGGGGAAGTTACTGTAATGGACGATAATGCCAGTTCATCTGATTTATCTAACGCTATTAATAACGGGGATAAAATAATTGTTTCAACCATTCAAAAGTTTTCTTATATCCTTGCAAAAGTTAATCCAAATAAAGATAAGCATTATGCAATCATAATTGATGAATGCCATTCTTCAACTAAGGGTAACTATATTGCGAACACTACCAAAGCATTGTCTGCTGAAGAAGCAAGAGCTGAGGACGAGGCTAATGACAATAAAGATGGTCAAGATGAAATTACCGAGGCAATTGAGAGTGACATTGCTAGAACTGGCAAACAAGAAAATATAACTTTCTTCGGTTTTAGTGCCACACCAAAGAAAAAGACACTTGAAAGATTTGGAACTAAAACGACAAATGATGAAGGCAAAGTTGTTAGTTCGCCTTTTACTTGCTACTCCATGCAGCAGGCAATTGATGAAGGCTTTATTTTAGATGTTTTGAAAAATTACACAACATATGAGACCTATTTTCATATAAATAAAATAATTAAGGATAATCCAGAGTTTAAAAAAGCGAAAACTCAACGAGCCATTTATCGTTATGCAATGCTACATCCTACTAACATTAAGCAAAAAATAGAAATCATTATGGAACATTTTATGGACCATGTAATGTTTTTATTAAATGGTGAAGCAAAAGCAATGGTGGTTACAGATAGTCGTGAAGCAGCAGTTAAATATAAACTTGCCTTTGATGAATATATAAAATTACATAATATTGACAATATTAAGGCTTTAGTAGCCTTTACTGGTAAATTAAAAATAAAGGGCTATGGCGAATTAGAATTCAGTGAGCCTAAGATGAATGGTATTCCTGAAAAAGAAACAAAAGATGCTTTTAATACATCAGAGTACCAAGTTTTACTCGTAGCTAATAAATATCAAACGGGTTATGATCAACCATTATTATGCGCAATGTATGTTGACAAAAAACTTACTGGAATAAACGCTGTTCAAACTCTAGGAAGGCTTAATAGAACTTATCCAGGTAAAGAAGGCAATATTTTTGTACTAGACTTTAGAAATTCTTACGAAGATATGAAGGACGCATTTGCTCCATACTATGAAGACTTAAATTTGGTAGGGGAAACAGATCCTAATAAAATTTATGAATTTGAAAGAAAAATAGATTCATATAATTTAACAACTCAGCATGATATTGATGAATTTGTAAAAATAACCGTTAAGCAGAATAAAACTGATAAAGACAAATCGAAGTGGTACAGTTATCTTTCTAAGGCTGAAACTGTTTATAAAAATATTAAAGACGATAAAGAAAAAAAGATAATAAGAAAAGTTATAAAAATGTTCGTTGAAGGATATTCATGGATAATTCAAACAACAGTATTTGATGATGCTGAACTTCATAAAAAATGGCATTTTTATCGCAATTTAAGTAAGCGACTATCTGATGATGGAGATACTTATATAGATCCTTCAACCTTAGTCAAAGTTACCAATATTAAGCAAAAGAAAAAGGAAGAAATAAAAGTATCTGATTCACAAATTCAGCCTATAACTATCACTAAAATAGGTAATGTAAATATTACGATTGCGCCAGACGATCTATTTGCTAGTATTGATGATCTTATTAAAGAACTGAATGAAAGGTTCGATGGAGACTTCAATACAGAGTCAACATCAGGAATTATTATTGGATTGATTCGAATGCTTGGTGAGGATGAAGAAGTTAGAAGAAGAGCAAAACAAAACTCACCTGAAGATTTCAAATTATTTTTAAAAGACAAGATTGAGGATGTGCTTTTCAAAGGCAGAAACAATGCAGATAAATTCTTCAGAAAAATGCTAGATAATGATGACGCTGAGTCTGCTTTATTGGCTTTTCTAAATAATATTATTTATAACGAAGCGAGAAAGAAAATTCAAGAATATGTAAGGGAGGTCAACAAGTCTAATGAACAAAATTGACCATCCTAAAGTTTTTATTTCATATGCTTGGACTGATGATGATTTTAGTTCTAAAGATGCTGGTTTTGTTAATAGATTAAGAATGGATGGCATAGACACAGTATTTGACCAAACAGATATTAAATTTGGAAACTCAATGATTCAATTTATGGAGTGTTCAGTTCGTGACGCAAATATCACAAACGTTTTATTACTATTAACCCCGGAGTATAAAGAAAAAGCAGATTTAAAAAAAGGTTGTGTTGGAACTGAGACTCAAATTATCTCAACTGAAGTTTATGAAAATGTTGATAACACGAAATTTATTCCTATTGTTTTTGATACTCGTGGAAAAACTTATAAAGATTGTTTGCCTATATACCTAAAAACTAGATTTTTCATTGACCTTTCAAATATTGAAAATTATGAAAATAATTATAATTCATTAGTCAGGACCCTTTATGGTGTTCCATCAGCGGTAAAACAGCCATTAGGAAGTAAACCAGAATGGGTAGATAATCCAGAGTCTTTAAGTTATGACCACAATACTATTAGTGCTTTAAGAAGTTATACTGCTAATCACTCTGATAAATTCATTTTTTATGAAACAAAAAAATACTCACATAACTGTTTTAATCAAATTAAGTCTCTTAATTTTGAAAATGAATACAACCCTAATTTTTTCAAAGGCGAATATGGAGCAATTGAAATTAAATTAGGCGATAATCAAATTGTCGAAGCCATAAAATCTTTAACGAAATTTAATGATAAAGTTGAGAAAAAGCCTAAATTTTTATGTGTTATTGTTGGTATTGGTTCAGGTCTTGGAAGAGATGAAAAATCAGAAGTTTATATTGTTCCTTATAATACCTTGGGAATGCATTTTTAATCGTTTATAATTAAAATTTGAACTTGATTTATAATGAAAATTTAAAAAGGAGTGAAATAAATGAAATCAAAACATAAAGTTAGAGTTAGAGACGGTTTTTCAGATAGAAATTTAATTAATCCAATATCAAAAATTATTAGAACTGATAATTTTGATGAAGATACTAGGATTTCATTATTTAATGCTCTTAACAACATTGTTAATCATCAAATTCAAGCACAAAACTTTAATAGAGATGCAATTTCCAAAATAATTAAAGAGAAACTATTTAATGAAGTTTATTATGGCAACTATGAAGACAGATATGAATCTATAATTGGCGATATTTTATCAATGTTTAAAACTGAAACATATGATGTTGTTTTGACAATGATTGAGTTCCTATGTAATCTTGTTTATGAATTTAATGAAGAGTATTATAGTCATGGTCTTAATTGGAGTTCATTTGATACAGGATATGTAGATGTGTTTAAAGAAATGAATAAGGTTTTTGAAGAAGAATATATAGGATATCGATTTGTTAGCAATCAAATTGTTAAAATAACTAATGATGAAGAAATAAAAGCTATCGACGAGGCAACGAATACTCCATTTGACAAAGTGAATGAATCTATAAAAAAATCGATTGGATTCATTAGTGAAACTTCAAGTAGAGATTATAAAAACTCTATAAAAGAATCTATTACAGCTGCTGAAAGATTATTTAATATTATTTTAGGCACAAATGGTAAGACATTGAGTAATGCTTTAGAACAAATATGTTCGCGTATAGAAATTAATGAATATCTTAAGCAAGCGATTAGATGTCTATATAAATTTGCTAGTGACTCTGATGGAATTAGACACGGAAATAATAAAAACGATGATCTAATAACTTTTGATGAAGCCAAACTTATATTGATTATTTGTTCTGGAATTGTAAATTATTTTTCAAAGTTTGATTTGAAAAATAATTAAAATAAAAAATATATAATTTTTGCAGTAATTTAATATTGTTTGAATAGATATTTTTGCCAAAAATTAAAATTTGAATATTATATATTAAATGCTAATAATTTTTAAATTGAGCTAATTAAAATGGATATATAAAGAATTAGTGAAAACAAAAATGGATACAGGGAGGTTTTGAAAAAATAGCAAATTAAGCTAAAGAAAATGAAAAAGATGAAGTTATAAATAAATTAAAAGACTTTGTTTTTAAAAAAATATAATTTCGTACCTAATGAAATTGTTGTTTTGGTTAAGGTTATTGGAATTACAAAATGGCATTATTTTATTCAAACGAAAGTTGAATAATTTTTAAGTTTTTTTAGTGTCAATAATAATCAGCATGTTTAGTTTTTGAAGTAACTCTCTTTTTATAATGCTAATATAAAAGCACAGGAGTTATAAAAATGAGAAAATTAAGCAAATTATTAGTACTTTCTTTAAGCTTAGCACTTGTTTCATGTGGTGAAATCGATTCTAATAAAAATAATAATGTAAATAAAACGCTTGATGGAATTGGAGTTGCGTCAATTAAAAAGGTTGAAACAAATGGAAATGAAGACACCTATGAAATTGAATACGTTGATGGTAGTAAATCTTATTTTTTAGTAATCAATGGCGAAAATGGCGAACAGGGTATTCAAGGTGAACCTGGAAAAGATGGCCATACTCCAGAAGTTAAAATAGGTGAAAATGGTAATTGGATAATTGATGGAGTTGATACAGAAATCAGTGCAAAAGGTGTTCAGGGTGAAACTGGAAATGGCATCGAAAAAATTGAATTAACTGATACAAAAGAAAACGTGGATACATATACCATTTTTTTCACGGATGGAACTACGACAACATTTACTGTCACAAATGGAGTTGATGGAGAACAAGGCATACAAGGTGAGCCTGGAAAAGACGGTCACACACCAACTATTGAGATTGGAGAAAATGGCAACCGGATTATTGATGGCGTTGATAGCGAAATTAAAGCTGAAGGGAAAGACGGCTTAGACGGAAACACCATTTTAAATGGGACAAATAATCCTACAAATGACCTTGGGAAAGACGGTGATTTCTATATCAACACATCTAATTGGGATGTTTTTCTTAAAGATAATGGTGAATGGATAAGTAAAGGTTGTTTAAAAGGCTATACAGGTGTTGGGATTAAAACTATAGAAAAGACCGGTTCTGAAGGAAATGTAGACATTTACACAATTACCTATTCTGATGGGACAACCACCAACTTTTCTGTTACAAATGGCGCTGATGGTGAGCAAGGTATTCAAGGAGAACCAGGTGAAGATGGACATACTCCAATTATTGAAATTGGCGAAAATGGTCACTGGATTATTGACAAAGTAGATACGGGAATTTCAGCGATTGGAAAAGATGGCGAAGATGGAAAATCTGCTTATGAATTATATTTGGAAGAAAATCCGGAATATACTGGCACCCTTAGTGATTGGATTGATGATTTAGTTTCGGGAAAACTTTATAAAACTTTTAGAGTAGAGTTTGATTGTAATGGTGGATATTTAGATATGGATATTCGTTATAATTACGAAGCTGGCTCTGTCATTTTACAATTACCAGTCCCTAAGCATAGTAAAGATAGAACTTTCTTAGGTTGGTATACTGGCTCGACGATTAACGATAAAAAAGTTAGCAATTATGATCCAATTTATTCAGATATTACTCTTGTTGCAAGATGGGATAAGTATGATGTAACTTTTACAAATGAATTTGGATCTTCGAGAACGGTAATTGTTGAAAGTGGTGATACGATTGATGGCGGATTATATATTCCAAGTCGTCCGGATGAAAATGGAATTCACTATCGTTTTGCTGGATGGGATTTTGATTTTAATACATCTATTTTTAAAGACTACTCTATTTATCCAGTTTGGCAAGAATTTGATGGCAACATATTTATGAACTTTGGCTCATATCCTCAAACTTATGTTAATGATGAAGCAACAATCAATAATTTAAAAACTTTAGAAAACGCAAATGATAGTAGAGCAATTTTAGAATATGATGAAAATGGCGATGGCGTGAAAGAAAAATTCATGGCTTTAGAAACTGATAGAGAAGTAAAATCAATTTCTAATGGAGACATCATAAAACCTGGAATTAATTATTTTAGATTTGAACCTATTTCTTGGATGATTTTAATCGATAATAATGGAGAAAAGAAATTATTTAGTGAACACGTTCTTGATGCAAGCCCATTTGAAGCAGAAGGTTATGATTATTTTGATGTAGAAAATGGAATTAACGTAAGACGTTATGATGATTATTCAAAATCTGATATACGTGAGTTTGTAAATAATGATTTCTATAATATTGCATTCTCTGAAAGCGAAAAATCACAAATTTTAACCACATTTGTTGATAACTCCGAGGCGGTTTATGGTTATGAAGAAGTTAAATATACTTGTGAAGATACTTATGATAAAGTCTATTTGATTTCGTACATTGAATCGCGCTCAGATTTCCTCTATGACTATGGATTAAAGGGAGCAAAAGCGACTGATTTTTCCGCTTGTTTGAATATTGCTGATTTTAGTTATAACGCTTCAGACTATGGAACCGTAAGTTACCGGACAAGAAATGGTGGTTTGTATTCAGGCGAAAGCGCTTATAGAATTTATGGAACAAGCGGAGCTGGTGTACTTTGCACAACAAATATTGGAATAAGACCAGCTATTAATATTTCACTCTAGTTTAAAAAATCATTTATAAAATTTGTAGCACGCAAAATGAATTAATTTGTAAAAAGATTAAGTTTTGCGTGTTTTTTGTTGAAAAGCAAGTTATCTACAATCCGTATCTTTTGCAACAGTGATATGTTTTGTTGAATATAGCATTACAACAAAATTTATTAAAAACCAAGATGTAAAAACTATCCAAGCGTAAGCGTCAAAAAATCGACGTAAAAAAGAATATTATGATTTTTTAAATATTTTCCTCTATTAAGATTATAGTTTTTAATTTTGACACATTTATTTTTTATTATATTATCAATACTAATTCTTGAAACTACTTATTTTTTTCTATCTTATTAAGGCAATCGCAAGAAAATAAACCGTAAAGTTTTTGCGCAGTTATCACAAAAA
>ENA-OOXJ01001532-OOXJ01001532.1-human-gut-metagenome-genome-assembly--contig:-NODE-1532-length-14281-cov-3.216435_pt1 | contig 14281 bp, 10 predicted proteins | sample MGYA00241587_ERZ501343 | MGnify/ENA primary metagenome ERZ501343 (study PRJEB25962, sample SAMEA2042918) | human gut metagenome | biome: human gut; feature: human-associated habitat; material: faeces... | reverse complement strand
CGCACGTACGGTTCTTAGAGGGGAAAGCTCCCGTAAGGGGGCTGACCTACTCGACTATTGTTCAATAGTTTTATAGGAGGTTAAGAGATTGTTTTCTGGATAATTTGTATGTCACTCTCTTTAAGGCTTTGATGAAAGCAAAAGAGGTTGTATTATTTTCATATAATGGAGAAGATTTATTAAGTAATTATGGAGAAACGTGAAGTAATAAAATTGGTATTGGACGGTAAATGCCCTCCATATGTCCCCTGGTCTTTTAAATTTACCAAAGAACCTAAGGAAGCTCTGGAAACATATTATGGTGTTAAAGATTTGGATATTCCTCTTGGTAATCATATACTTCAATTGGGAAGTGATATCGGTTTCTTTGATGAAGTAGGGCCTGATCTTTGGCGAGATGTTTTCGGCGTTGTGTGGGATCGAAGCATAGATAAGGATATCGGTAATGTAAAAGGGGTTGTTTTAACCGAACCGACTCTTCAGGGCTATACTTTTCCCAATCCTTTGGATCACCGTTTTTTTGCTAACATAGAGAGTGAAATATCGGTAAAACCGGATATGTTTCGTTGTTTTCAGATAGGATTCTCATTATATGAAAGAGCTTGGTCTCTTCGAGGCATTGAAAATCTGTTGATGGATTTTGTTTTGTATCCAGATTTCGTCCATCAATTGTTTGATGCCATTTGTGACTATAATTTAGCCCAAATAGATAAGGCTCTTGAATATGATATAGATGCCGTGTATTTTGGAGACGATTGGGGGCAGCAACATGGTCTTATTATGGGGTATGATCTTTGGAAAGAGTTTATTTATCCGCGTTTGAAGAAAATGTATGGTCGTGTTCGACAAGCTGGCAAGTATGTTATGATTCATAGTTGTGGAGATGTTGATGAACTATTTGATGATCTGATAGAGATTGGTTTGAACTGCTTTAATCCTTTTCAACCTGAAGTAATGGATGTTTATGATATTCTTCCTAGATATAGAGGACGCTTAGCTTTTCATGGCGGTTTATCTATGCAGCGTGTACTTCCTTTTGGGACACGTGAAGAAGTTATAGCAGAATCTAATCGGTTATTGAAATTAGGACGTGAGGGAGGATATATATTCTCACCATCCCATGCCGTTGAAGGGGATACTACTCTTGATAATATATTGGCTTTTATAGAAGTGGCTCAAAAACAATTGAATTAATAGTTATGGAAAAATTGGATAATCTTAAAGAATATATTATTTCTGGAAAATTAGAGGAAGCTCGATTAGCTGTTAGTGGAGCAATCACGTTAGGTGTGTCTCCAGCAGCTATCATTAATGACTACTTGATTGAGGGAATGAAGGAAATCGGTTTACGTTTTGAAGAAGGTAAGGCTTTCGTTCCTAACCTACTTCTGTCTGCACGGGCTATGAAAGGTTGCATGGAGCTCTTAAAACCTTATATGACCGATGGAAATGTAGCTACACTTGGAACGTTAGTTATTGGTACAGTTAAGGGCGATTTGCATGATATAGGTAAAAATCTTGTAGCTTCAATGCTTGAAGGATGCGGTTTTAAAGTCGTAAATTTAGGAGTTGATATTTCTGCAGAACAGTTTGTGGATGCCGTCAGAACTTATCAACCTCAACTAGTATGCCTTTCTGCACTTTTAACGACTACGATGAATTATATGAAAGAGGTTATTGATAAGCTTAATCAAGTGGGGCTTCGTTCACAAGTGAAAGTGATGGTAGGTGGGGCGCCTCTTTCGGAAAGGTTTGCACAAGAAATTGGCGCTGACGGTTACAGCTCAAATGCCAATGAAGCAGTTAGACTTGCTAAATATTTGCTTGGGGCATGATTTATACAGAACAGCTCTCTTGGGAAGAAATAGATATCCCTATGGATGATGTTTTCCAAATATTGGGGTATCGGGAATCATGCACCGATACCCAAATTTTGGATTATATATCGGATGTCTTGACGGATTTACAGCATGTGACTATCCCTTCTTATTCTTATCAGATTCTGGATGCGGAGAAATTATCTGCAAGTCATGTGCGTATCGGAACGGAAATATTTCATGTCGGTGGTATTATTGGCTCCTATTTGGACGGAATGACTTCTGCCTGTTTATTTATAGCTACTGCAGGGCGTGAATATGATTCTTTTGTAAAGGAACGGTATAAGAGAGATATTCTTTTCCAATTTATTGCAGATGCGATTGGTAGTGTTGTTGCTGATTCCTGTGCTAATCGGATAGGTGATAGATTGGATAGTCAATGTAGACAGTCCCGAACTTTGCCTTATAGCCCGGGTTATTGTGGTTGGAATATCTGTGAACAATGTAAATTGTTTTCGTTTTTTCCTCCTTTCCCCTCCGGCGTTTCTTTATCAGACTCCTGTTTGATGACTCCTATAAAATCCGTTAGCGGTTTTTACGGTTTGGGAACTGACATAGTCTCTCAACCATATCGTTGTGGTATTTGTACCAACAAGAAATGTTATAAACGAATAAAAAGTGAATAATGAAAAATTTAATAGAGTGGAAACGTGCTATCTTTCAGAGTAAAATGAAGGTTGCAGTTCCTATTATGACGCATCCGGGAGTTGATTCTTGCGGATATAGTGTAAAAAAAGTTGTTACAGATGGAGCCGCTCATGCAGAGGCTATTTGTGCAATGAGTCGTATGTTCCCTTCTGCAGCTTGCACGGTAATTATGGATTTGTCGGTTGAAGCTGAAGCTTTCGGGGCCGAAGTTGTTTTTGCAGAAAGAGAATTGCCCAATATCGTTGGGAGATTAGTTTCGGATTATGATTCTGTATTAAATCTTTCAATCCCTTCTTTAGAGGCAGGCCGTATTCCTGAGTACATTAAGGCTAATAGATTAGCAGCTGCTTCCATAAAGGATAGACCTGTTTTTGCAGGTTGTATTGGTCCATTTTCTTTAGCCGGTAGGCTTTTTGATCTGTCAGAACTGATGATGGCAGTTTATACGGAACCTGCTACGGTGCATTTGTTGTTAGAGAAATGTACGGAATTTATACGTCGTTATGTAATGGCATTGAAAGCTGCAGGAACTGATGGGGTTATAATAGCCGAACCAGCAGCGGGATTGATAAGTAATGATGACTGTTTAGAGTATTCCTCTCAGTATATATCTCGAATTGTACGTGAGGTTCAGGATGAGCATTTCATTGTTATACTTCATAATTGCGGCAATAGAGGACAATGTACCCAGGCTATGATTGCATCTAAAGCAGATGGACTTCATTTTGGAAATGCTGTGGATATGGAGCAGGTTCTTGCAGAATGCCCAGACGAACTGCTCGTAATGGGAAATGTTGATCCTGTGAATATAATGAAATATGGAACACCTGAGAGAGTTGAGTATAATGTAATGGAGCTGCTTTCTAAGCTTCGTCCTTATTCTAACTTTATTTTATCTACAGGTTGTGATACCCCGCCGGGAGTCCCTGTAGAAAATATACGGGCTTTTTATGATGCTATTCAAAAATATAATGAAATTCGGTGATTCCTGATCTCATTGGCTGATAAATAAAATTGTATAATCAATCCTGTTATGGTTAAGTCAAATGTCTTTTTGATGGTAGTTGTGTCAACTTTGTTTTTTATGGTGGGTTTTGTGACAACGATGAATAATGCCTTGATTGATTTCTTGGCGAATAGTAGTTGGGAACTTACATTATTTGAAAAACAGTTGATTAATACGGCCTTTTTTGGAGCTTATTTATTTTCAATACCTTTATCGTGGATTTTAGACAAATTAGGATACAAAAAAACGACGGTCCTGTCTTTGTTTATAATAGCTTCTGGCTTTGTTTTAACATATCCTGCCGTGATAATGGGGTATTATCCTTTTTTGTTTTCCATGTTTATCGTAGCGTTAGGTATTGCAATGCTTCAAATTGTATTGAATCCTTATGTCTTGTCATTAGGTAGTCCGGAAAAAGCGGCTAGCCGTTTGAACTTGACCGGATTTTTTAACTCTGTGGCTACGGTTGTAGCACCTTTATTTGTTGTATTTGTTAGCTCATCTGCAACGTCAAATTTGAATCCTTTGAATGTGCAGATCCCTTTCTTGATTATAGCTATTTTTATTGGTATATTGGGATTATTGCTTTCATTTCTTAAAATGCCAGAGATTTTAAATGAGAAAATGAATGATGGTTCGGATGGGAATATATATAAAAATACTCGTGTAATATTTGGTGCATTAGCTATTTTTATATATATGGGGATTGAAATCGGTATACCCAGTTTTTTGCCTGATAGAATGCGTACTTTGAATCTACAGACTGTTTCTATTTTAGGCTGGGATTTGAATGCAACTCAAATATTGTCTTTGTATTGGGCGGGTTTGATGATTGGGCGCTTATTGGGGGCTTATATTTTAAGAGGCTTCTCTGCACGACGTTTGCTGACATATTGTGCAATATTAGGTATTGCATTGATTTCAGTTTCACTGTTTTTGGTTAATAAATGGGCGATTTTTTTGTTATTGTTTTGTGGATTAGCTAATTCAATAATGTGGGGAAGTATATTTAATTTGGCACTAGAGAATCTTGGTAATCTCGCAAAAAGGGCATCTGGCATTGTATGCTCTTTTGCTATTGGTGGAGCCATATTACCGCCTTTAATGGGATATCTTCAACAAGCTTTTGGTGATTTGACTTTAGGTACTATATTGGTTTTAAGTTGTGTTGTTCTATACTATTTATATATAATAGTTTATTCAGAAAAGTTTTCGCGTATGCGTAGTACATAACGAGATTTATTGTTTTGTTTTAGATATGATCTAGTTGTTAAATATTCTGTTAGCATTTTTTGTATGAATATTAAGATATTATTTATAATGTCAATAATGACACTTTTTGTAACCTCTTGTAGTGGTTTAGTCCAAAACAATTCTTGGACTGTTTCAGGACTCTCGGTGGAAAATTTTCGGAAAACGGTTGAAGGGAAGCAGACGGATTTGTTCGTGTTGGCTAATGATAATGGAATGGAGGTTTGTATTACTAATTTTGGGGCACGTATTGTTTCTATAATGGTTCCAGATAGGGAGGGGAACTTACATGATGTTGTTTTAGGATTTGATTCGATTCAAGATTATTTGTCTTATCCGACGGATTTTGGCGCTGTGATAGGCCGCTATGCGAACAGAATCAATCGTGGAAAAATTCAGATCGGCGGATGTGAGGTACAGTTACCTTGTAACAATTATGGGCATTGTTTACATGGAGGGCCCAAGGGTTGGCAATATAAAGTATTTGAGGCAAACCAGATTGATAAGAAAAACTTAGAATTAAAATTATTTTCTCCGGATGGAGACAATAATTTCCCAGGTAATGTAACTGCTTGTGTATTTTATACTTTGACAAATGATAATGCGATTCAGATTAATTATAAGGCTGTTACAGATAAAAAAACAATTATTAATTTGACAAATCATAGTTATTTTAATCTTTCGGGTAATCCGCTGAATGATATTATGGAAGATTTACTATATATTAATGCTCGGTCGTTTACTCCAATTGATAGTACATTTATGACAACAGGCGAAATTAAATCAGTGATCAATACTTGTATGGATTTTACTGTCCCGAAAGTAATAGGTCATAATATGTCAGTGGGAGATTCCCAAATAAAACATGCTAATGGATATGACCATAATTGGGTTTTGGATAGCAAAGGTGTGATCGATGTTTTAGCTGCTAAATTAGTAAATCCAGAATCAGGAATAGCCTTGGAAGTGTATACATCTGAACCTGGGATCCAGGTGTATACGGGGAACTTTCTAGATGGAAGTTTGAAAGGAAAGAAGGGGCTTGATTATGGCTTTAGATCTGCTATTTGTTTGGAAACACAGCATTATCCTGATTCTCCTAATAAATCCGGGTGGCCGAATGTATATCTTGAGCCGGGAGAAGTATATACAAGTCAATGCATATATAAGTTTACAGTGGAATAATAGAAGCTAAAAATGTTTTATCTATACAATTTTGTTGTTATGAAAAATATTGTCGGTTTAATAATGATGTTTTTGTGGCTTAATGCTTTTTCTCAAAGTTCCTTTAAGGTTTTTAATAAGGATAATACTCGTAAACCAGTTAGTGAGTTTTTGTATGGAGGAATGTGGGAGATAAGTTGTGGAAGAAGTGAATTGTTATGGGGTGAGATATTGAATGACCGCGGTTTTGAGTCATTTAAATCTTTTGATGATAACGGGTGGTTGAGTATCACCCGTGGAAAACCTCAGAATGAGGACTGGTGGCATTCGGGTTATAGTGAGCCTCAATGGTATTTGTTTTCAGCCTCTCAAGGTAAACAGCCGGTAAAGAAAATACATTCAGGCTATTGGCCGGCCAGTCATGGTAAATATTATGTGGTACTGGATAACTCGAAGGAAAATGAATCAATGTACCTGATGCAGGACAGTTTATATATCAAACAGGGGGCCTCTTATGATTTTTCAGCTTTGATGTGTGACGGAACTTTTTTCAGTGCTTATAAAGAATGTGCCAAGAAAGTGCCGGTAAAGGTCCTGTTGACAGCTCCGGGAAATCCCAATGAAATTATTGCTTCTCAGCCTATTTCTATAGAAACGAATCATCTGAGTCTGTATAAGACAAGATTTACGACTTCCGGTTATGAAGGTTGGGCCAGTTTCGCAATAGAAGTGTCTTCCGGTTTCCGTGCGGCTTTTGATCTGTTGTCCATGAAAGACACGCGTGATGTAAAGGGTTGGAAGCATGATGCCGTTGCGTTGTTGCGTGATGAGCTTAAGATAAAGATGATCCGTTATCCGGGCGGCTGTTATGCCTCTTTCTATGACTGGCGTGACGGAGTTGGCCCGAAAGAAAACCGTCCGGTTTCTTACGACACGTTCTGGGGATATAATATTATCAATGACTGCGGAACTGTAGAGATTGTAGATTTATGTCATTCCATTGGCGCTGAACCAATGTTCTGTGTACCGGTCATGCTTTATAACGATGTCTTCAATGCGGCTGAATGGGTAGATTTCTGTAATAATCCTAATAATGCCAGACGGATAGCCTATGGCGTGAAGGAACCTTTGAACGTCAAATATTGGGAGCTTGATAATGAGATGTATCGTCGTTTGGATGCTATTACTTATGCCGAACGTTGCGTGGAGTTTTCGAAGGCGATGAAAGCAGTAGACCCTTCCATCAAAATCATTATGGGCAATTATTGGATATTCAATAGTCGTTTTGCAGAGATGCTTGAAGTGGCGGGCCAATATGTCGATGTGATAACCAACCGTGGTGGTACTGTTGAAGAAATGAAGAAAGACTTGAAGATTCTGGAGGAATACAATAGGCGTAACGGTACAGATATTGTCTTGTGCCATACAGAGTTCCGTGCCCCTTTGACAAGGGAGTCTAAACGTGTTGATGACGGACTAAACCAGACTTCCAATGAGACATCTGAAAGTCTGTTCAATAATTCTGTCCGCTGGAGTTTTGCCATGAGCGTATTGAACCAGTTTGTTGAATATCAGAATATGGGCGGTGATTTCTTGACGGCCATTTATACGCAGATGAATGATGGCTGGGGAGAGTCGGTTATCAATATTGCCCGTGAGGGAGCTTTCCTTCCTGCTTCTGGAGTTGTCATAAAATTACTGAATCATCTTGATATTGTATATCCCCAGTATATTGAGTCAGATGATCCTACGGGGAACATTGTGATCCAGGCGGCGTGGAACAAAGAACGTAATAAGCTGTCTTTGTTACTGGCCAATTATGATTCGCGGGATTTGAATTGTCGGGTTGATTTAAGAGAACTGGGTGTACGTTTCAAACGTCTTGCGAAGACTTATGAAATAGCTCCGGGATCATTGGCTGCGTTCAATACATTAGAAGAACCGAACAGAGTAAGTATTGCATATGGTGAGTCCAAGGTTTCTAATACTCTTAAAGTGAAATTGAAAGGGAACTCTGTTTATGCGTATGAGTTGATTGTGGATGAATAATAGAAAATATTGTTTTATTAATGAGTAATTTTTAAATGAGAAAGATAGTAGTAATTTTTATATGCTTCGTGTTTTGTACCTCATATGCCCAGGATTCTGTATTTGTAGTTGATATGTCTAATATAAGAGGGAAAATTCCTTCTACAATGTATGGCTTATTCTTTGAAGATATTAATTTTGGTGCAGATGGTGGATTATACGCAGAATTGATAAAAAACCGCTCTTTTGAATTTCCTCAACCTTTTGTTGGATGGATACCTTTCGGCAATGTTTCAATCAAAGATGAGGCTCCTTGTTTTAATCGTAATCCACATTATGTACGAATAAATAATAATGGTGGTTTGTTAAGGGCTGGAATTGAAAATGAAGGATTTACCGGTATAGGCGTGAAACAGAATGACTCATATCGATTTTCTTTCTATGCGAGAACCATTGATGGTGATCAAAAAACAATGTCTATAGAGTTAATTGATGCGAATGGGGTAAGTATGCTGGAGAAGAGCTTAAAGATCAGCAATAGTGAATGGCAGAAGTATAGTGTGGTTTTTAAGTCAACATTTACAGATGCTCATGCACATTTGCGTATAGTACTTCATAGTAAGGGAGTTGTTGATTTGGATCATATTTCTCTTTTCCCGGTGAAAACATGGAAAGGGCGTGAAAATGGTTTGCGTGCAGATCTTGCTCAAGTATTGTATGATTTAAAACCTGGTTTCCTTCGTTTCCCTGGTGGTTGTATTGTGGAGGGAAATAGCTTGTCAACGCGTTATCAATGGAAAAATTCTGTCGGTCCTATTGAGAATAGACCATTGAACGAGAATCGGTGGAATTATACTAGAATAAATAGAGCATTTCCTGATTATTTCCAAAGTTTAGGATTAGGTTTTTATGAGTATTTTTTATTAAGTGAAGATCTTGGAGCAGAGCCTTTGCCTGTACTTAATTGTGGTCTCTCTTGTCAGTATGAGAGTAATGAAGTAATACCATTAGCTAAGATTGATCCTTATGTGCAAGATGCATTGGATTTAATAGAGTTCGCAAATGGTAGCTTGGATACTAAGTGGGGTAAATTGCGTGCAGAGATGGGACATCCCTCTCCTTTTAATTTAAAAATGATCGCTATTGGCAATGAACAATGGGGGAAAGTTTATGTTGAGCGACTTGAAGTCTTTGTGAAAGCTATTCGTGAACATTATCCTCAGATTAAGATTATAGGATCAGCTGGCCCTAGTGCTTCCGGTGGCGAGTTTGACTATTTATGGCCTGAAATGAAACGTCTAGGTGTTGATCTAGTTGATGAACATTATTATATGAGTCCTGAGTGGTTTCAGAATAATGCCCGGCGTTATGATTTGTATGATCGTGAGGGACCGAAAGTCTTTGCAGGTGAATATGCTGCACATGATAATTCTACAGGTAATTCTAATAATCTATATTCAGCCATATCAGAAGCTGCATTTATGACTGGGTTGGAACGAAATTCTGATGTGGTAAGTCTGGCAGCTTATGCTCCATTATTCGCACATATAGAAGCTTGGCAATGGAATCCAGATCTTATATGGTTTGATAATTTGAAGGTTATGCGTACACCTAATTATTATGTACAACAAATATATGGTATGAACAAAGGAACTGAAGTGGTTGAGTTACTTATGAATGGATTGCCTATTGCTGGACAAGAAGGCCTTTATGCTACAGCTGCATTAGATAGTTTAACTAATGAATTAATATTGAAAATAGTGAATGTTTCTGAGAATGATTGTAACGTGTCGGTAAGGGTGGAAAATATTCAAAATAGAAAAATTGTATCGGGTATAGTAACATATATTCAGAATGATGATCCCAAAACAATAAATACATTTGAAAAAGAAGAAATATATCCACGTATACGTCCGTTGAATATAAATTGTGAAAAGTCTATAAAATTGGAATTACCGAAATATTTTTTCGGGGTATATAGATTTCAAATAAAGTAAATCTATATGTATCTATTGGTTCTGTGTGTCAATAGTTGCAGGTTGAACTGAATTTTAAACTTGTAATTATGTTGTTTGAAATGTCTTGTAGTTTAATTTGTTATATAATTTATAGAATAGAATCTTTTCATTATTTTATATGAAATATTTGTTGATTTTGATATTGTCTATCGGAATATGTGTGGAAGTTCTTGCTCAATCTTCTAGCTATTCCACTCAGGCCATTAGTCATGATCTATGTTATTTCTCAGATTGGTCTGGTTCTGATTTGAGTTCTGATTTTCGAAAGAAGGATTTGAAGAATTTCAGGAGTCCGTTGATGCACCGATTGGCGGAACAGTTGCTTGCTGGAACTTATGAGTCTCGCTATTTACTTGGTTCCTATCGTCCTGTACCTTCAGATAAGGTATTGGAACGAAAGCTGAAGCTTTATAATGGTTATAGTCGTTATGAGAATATAACAGGTGTTTATTTAGATGAGGGTGAGCATGTTGTTCTAGTGGGTGATTTGCACGGACGTCGTGTAGGTCTGCTTATTCCTGATTGGATGCGTCAGCCTACCCCGGGTTATGAACCTACCCAAGACCCTGAAGGCTGGGGATTGAAGCGGCAGGAGATTGCACTGCATGAAGGGGTGAATGTGATTTATGTGGAGAAGGCCGGCAATGTTTATGTGGATTATTTTGCGGATGAGCCAGAAATAGCTCCTGCGGTTACCATCCATTTTGTAACGGGAAAAGTAAACGGTTATTTTGATGCCGAAATACATAACAATGAAGATTGGAACTTTTTGTTGGACAATGCTGTCGGGCCGGTTATGGATGTGAAGACTAAGTTCATGCAGTTGGCTTATCCGGTAGAGTTTCTCAAAAAGTTCAATTACGGTAAGGGTAAAGAACTGGCTGAGGCATATGATAAGATTATGTATCAACAATATACTTTTTGTGGAGCTTTGAAATATGATCGTGTACCTGAGAAACGTATTTTAGCTCGTGTTAATTATAATTATTTCATGTTTCGTGATGGTGACGGTGTGGCCTTTTATGGTGATGAAGGTACCATGCGTTCGGCACTTGGTCCTGATATTTATAGTGATTGGGGAGTGAATCATGAAATTGGTCATGTAATGCAGATGAGCCCCCAACTTACTTGGGGTGGTATGACAGAGGTGAGTAATAACTTGTTCACGATGTATGTTTCCACACTGGCTGGAAAGCCTAGCCGTTTGAGTGAAGCGAAAAATTATGAGGGTGGTCTCCAGCATGTGGTTGAATCATCGGATAAACCTTTCATAATGTGTGTGGCTGATCCTTTCGAAAAACTGGTACCTTTTTGGCAACTTTATCTTTATGCTCAGGAAAAAGGTTATTCGGATTTTTATGCGGATTTGATGGAATATATGCGTACACATCCCGATAAAGGTCGTGGTAATGCTTCTATTTATAATATGTATGAATTTGTCAAAGTGTCATGTGATTTACTCAAGACAGACTTGACCGATTTCTTCGAGGCTTGGGGATTCTTTGTAACGGGTAAATTTACCGTGAATGATTATGCGGAGTATCAGTTTGAAGTGACTGATAAGATGGTAGACGATACCCGACGCTACATAGCATCTAAAAAATATCCTAAGTCAATTAAGGATTTAACTCGTTTGAAAGATTAACAGTCGCATTGCATATGGTGAGTCTAAGGTTTCAAATGCTCTTAAAGTGAAACTAAAAGGAACCTCAGTTTATGCGTATGAATTAATTGTGAATGAGTAATATACTATTATTGCGATAATTGCAAAATATCTATGTTACTTTAAGAAAACAGGAAAAGTATATTATCAGCTTTATAAAAGATAATGTTATGAGAAATTTTTTTGTGTGCATGTTTATACTTTCATTATTAGCATGTAGTTCTAAAAAAAGTATAGAGAAGATTAGTTTTAGTGATGAACAAATTACCGAGTATTGGCATACAGGTAAGACATTGCCGGCTGGAGTTGCCATACAATATCCGCCAGAGCTAATAGAGATGCACCAGGATAAGTCCTATAATGTATTGATCGATGTGTCTCATCAATGTTCTTTTGCATCTTTGTGGGGTTTGGGAGGAAGATTGCATGAGTTAGGATATCGTAGTGTGAGTAGCCAGGCTAGTATCAATACAGTACTTGCTCCTGATGGCTTATGTAGAATAAGAATTCCCTATGATACTAAAAATAAGATTTATCCTTTTGCCTGGTATCCCAATTTTACATATAATGTTGTGATCACAGAACAAACAAATCTTAGAGCCCAGCATTATACAGCAAAGGAAATAAAATCTTTGGTTGATTTTGTAAAAGGAGGAGGCTCTCTTATAATTGGCGCGATTCCTGTTGCTACCCAGTCAGAAATTGATGCATGGACTTTGAATGAGCTAATCGAACAGTTTGATGCCTCATTAAGTCCTGAAACGGATAAGTATCGTAATACCTATTATGCGGTGTTGGATATTAGTGATAAATGGAGTACCGTCGCAACAGGGGAAAATGGAAAATGTGTTATCGCCAAACGGGATTTCGAAAAAGGAAGGGTCGTTCTTCTTGGTCATGTAAATGCCATCAGAACAGAGGGAGATAATGAAGCTTATAATAATGAGACAAAACATTTTTTGGATTCCACTTTAGCCTGGTGTTGTGAAGGGCAGGCCAAGGTGAAAGGAGATGCACGTTTGCCTCAACCGATGGGTGGAGGTGGCGCGATTTACCCTGAATTGGAATTTGTTTCAGGTGATATTGTCGTGTACTATACGGAGAATCAAAAAACTGACCTGATAGATGTCGTAAGAAATGAATATCCTAAGATTACAAAGCTTGTCCAATCGTGGCTTCCTTCGAAACCCACAAAGGAACCGATGTATTTAATCTTGTCCGCAGGAGATGGTGGTGGTTGGGCCGTTAATGCCTTTAAGCCCAAGGAGAATGGTATAATTAGTTTGTCCGCACAAGGTTTGATATCGATTTATGCTCATGAACTGGCTCATACAATGGGAGGCCCCCGTAATGTAAATGATCAGATGGCAGGCCGTTCTCCTTTATATGAACAAGGGGAGGCCCATGCAGGTTGGTTCCAGGGCAAGATAGATGCGGTTTATGATAGTACTTTAATACCGAAAGGAGTTAAGAATACATTGTCTTTCTACAATGGTCCACGCTTTGGTAAGATAGATCTTGTCAGGTATTATGAGGACTCTGCGTATAGAGAACAAATGGGTGGAGGAGCTGATTGGGAGGTAATATGGTATATTTGGCAGATGTTGGATGAGACCTATGGAAACACTTGGTATCCTCGTTGGCGTTGGATTCAATATAACCGTTGGAAGGATGATCCCCAAAGAGAATTGACTTTTGAGGAAACTTTCGAGGATATGTCTATTGCTGTTGGAGAAGATCTTTTCCCATTTATTAAATCTTTAGGTATTTCTCTAGCCAGGGAGGAGATGGGTCCTGTAGATTTTAATGGTAAGCAGATCGAATTGAAATCAGCCCGGATCAAGGCTAAGGCTCCTTCAAGAATCATTCTTGATCCGATAGGTGATTATACGAAGGATTTACAGTAGTGTAGTATGGGTATATTAATCCTTAAACTAAATCTCTCTTAAACGTTTTTAGCCTGATTTGCAGTTGGTCTGTATAGGGCGTCTGTTAAGGTAAAGATTGTATCAGGAACATACTGCCCTTCAGTGTGAAATAGCTCTGAAGGGCAGTTTTTATCTGTCAGTTCACGCTTGTGAAGCTTATGCTTTCAACATAACTCTCACGTTTAAAGCAAGATACGGTGAATGTGAAGCCGTGAAGTCATTTTAGGGTAAACGTATTTTTACTTATGGATGTGAAAGCATCGTTTTCGGTAAAGCACTGTTTTGTTCCTTGTAAAGCAATGCTTTCTTGGGGATGAAACGGTGTTTTCTTAATAACCTCTTGGTTAGGTAAATGAGAGGTATTCAAAGATGGCTGATATAAACATCTACTTGGCGATTGTAAAGAGGCACTTGGAGGATGTAAACATGGACTTGGCGGATGCCAATATGCTTGTTTGGAGGAATGGGGGATGATGAGTGAAAAAGCAGAGTGGGGAAACTTCGGAAGAAGTTTCCCCACTCTTTTAATCTTTAGCCGCAGGTAAGATTACTTACGCAGGCCGAGTTCTTTAACCAAAGCACGGTAACGTTCGATGTCACGGGCTTTCAGGTAGTCGAGCAACGCACGGCGTTTACCTACCAACATGGTCAAAGCTCTTTCAGTACTATAATCCTTTCTGTTGAGCTTCATGTGCTCA
>ENA-OOXJ01001526-OOXJ01001526.1-human-gut-metagenome-genome-assembly--contig:-NODE-1526-length-14321-cov-2.527969_pt1 | contig 14321 bp, 8 predicted proteins | sample MGYA00241587_ERZ501343 | MGnify/ENA primary metagenome ERZ501343 (study PRJEB25962, sample SAMEA2042918) | human gut metagenome | biome: human gut; feature: human-associated habitat; material: faeces... | reverse complement strand
AAAACAGCATATCCATGAACTTTTCGGTCTGCCCTATCACAATACGATATTCGCGCCCCAAGTAAGCAAAACCTGTTCCTAACTCCAATAGGAAATCACGGATGTTTGCCTCCAAAGCGTCTTTCAACTCTTTTTCACGATACCCTTCTGTCATCATAAGGAAATCAAACTGATAGGGATCCTTGGTCATTTCTTGCACCAGGTCGCTTCGCGGAGAAGGAAGTGAAGCCTTGAAGTTACTGATAGCTTTTCCCTGTCGCTCATATAGGTTTGTATCCATGAAATTAAGCAACACATTCCGGCTCCACCCATTTTCCAATGTCTTTTGCACAAAGAACATTGCCTTCTCCGGTTCGTTAAAAAACCTGTCGATAATGTATTTGTGATGTCCCCAAGGAATACGCCAAATGGCGCTCTCCTGTAATTCACCCCCAACTTGGGGGTGAATTGTAAACCACTCATTATAAAGCAGATAAAATCTTTTGGCATATCCAATACTTGTTTCCGAAAGTCCCTTTACCCCCGGAAGTTTGGCACGCAGGTCCGAGCTTAAATTTACAAGGAATTTTTCACCCCATCGGCTCTCCGCATGAAGCGTCACAATATCCATTCCTAACGACCAGTAAAATTGCAGCATTTCACTGTTCACATGGGTTGCCGCCTTTATCTGGCTATGCTTGTACCTCCGGCTGAGTTCTTCAATCCAGGAGGCGTAATCTTTATCTATGTTTGCTAAATGGGTCATGATAATTCATTTGCTGATAATTTGTAAAAATTTTCTTCAGATGGTTGTACTTGGAATAGATGAATATGAGGATTTTCTTTTTTGAAATGAATAATTCTCTGCTTGATATCTTCTGAACATTTATATCCCAAATATATAGCATTTATCATTGAAGGATTAATATCTAAATGTTTGTATTCACTTAATGTTAAAGAATCATCGTACCAAATAATTCTCCATTCGTTTTCATGAACATAAGCTATTGATTTTGTCAATAAACCACTTCCTACAATACCTCTATTCGCTATATATTCTTCTTTATATTCAACTTTATCCATTAAAGCATAGTCATTATTGAAATTTAAATCTGCAAAATTATATTCAAGACATATTCCTTTATGGAAATCACCGTAATACGACCATTTAGAGGCATCCAAATAATATGGTTCATCGTTTACTACTCCAAAGCAACCAACTCGTAATCCATTAAACAAATTTATATCAGGAATTCCGTTGTTGGGATTCGCAGTAATTGGACAATCCATAGGATCGTTAAAACCTGATGGGTGAATAAGTCTGATTGTATTTAAAATTGAATCTAAATGTTCTATATTCACACCCACAAACTTATAAAATTTGAGTGTCTTATATTGATTTCGTTTACTGCCTAATATATGAGCTTTTATACTTCTTATAAAATATAATTTAGACAAATCTCTATCCTTATCCCAAAGCAATGATGCTCTGATATAATAACATTGAGCTAAATCACAAAGAGAATGTGTGTCTTCTTCCAAATAAAGAATAGCTTGATCTACCCAGTGCATAGCTAATTCATTATTCGTGCCATAGACCTCTTTTGCGTTGTATAAGCAAATTATACCATTATCCTTGTCACTATTATTCCAATTGAGTTCTTTCATATTCTTCGCGTTTAATTAATGTCTGTGGATCAATTATTAAAATCTCATCATAAGTAAGATCATAAAGGTGATATACCAAAGAGTCTATTTTATTCTCATCAATCGAGGTATCAATGTTAGGATTATTTTTTTTAGAAGATATGATACGAAATACTAATGTATCTATAGATTTGACGATACTTTTATTGGAAGTATTTAAGTTCGGTACTGGAAAATCTTCTAAATATTTAGTTTTAAATCTAAAAAAACCTCCACGTAAAATATTTCCAGTATTAGATATATAAAACCAAAATAATTTTGAGTTCAATATTCCTAGTATGGTATTTATATATTGTTTATAATATTCATTAGGTTGTAATGTATATATTTGAGTATTGTGATAAAATTTATTTTCATCCAAAGACATATTACATCCTAAAGATATTTCGGGCGTGAGAATTTTTATACTTTTAAACATTGCGATATCCCTAGAACGATGCAAACTATACCAATATGTAGGATTTGTTTTATATTTTATTTTTTTTGCAATTAATTCATCTTTAAACGATAGAAGGTATGAATATGCTTTAGGGAATAAAGTTTGCATCTCATATTCTGTATATGGAACAGTTTTACCATTAAGAACGTGATGAGGATAAAGAACAAAATATGTATTCTCTAGTGATGCATAACGTTTAACATCATCCCCTTTCAACAAAGGCATCATCAATTTCGACTCTATACAAATTCTTTTATTTATTTTCTCTGAAAATCCTTCAAAATAGTCACATGTAATTTTACCTTTCATAACAAATATATCATCCCCAACTGTAACAATTCCTTGACTAATACAATTCAATATTGTATTTAAGTGTGGATGTATTGATATTTTGGAAATAATATCAGAAGAAAGACTATCAGAGGTCAATTTCCAAGGTTTGGATGAAAATTCAATAAACGGATAAACAGTATAACTATTGTTATTTATATCTCTAAGAAAAAATTCTAATTTATCGGGAGTATCAATATTATGAGATAATTGAATATAATCCAAAATTGGGCATTCATTCTTGATAAACCATTGAAGCCCTGTATAAGTCGAGGCGTTAAAAACTTGATATGAAGAAAAATTAATTATTCTCATATACGGCTTTTCTTCTAAACAAAAAGAGCGTACTCCTTCTCCATAATCAGAATTAGTCCATTTTGTAGGCATTATAAAATTTAGGACACCTTGCTTTTTACAGATTTTGTATCCTTTTTCTATAAAAGCAACATATAAATCAAACTTACCTGTTGCTGTCTTATAATTATGAACTAAATAATCTGCGAATTTAGGATTATCATTTCTGATACCTTGAATGCGTAAATACGGCGGATTCCCAATCACAATATCAAAACCATCCTTCACCCCAAACATCCATTCCGGTTCGAAGAAAGGCGATGAAACATTCTGGTCGAACATATCCCACGATGCCAGCTGACGGGCTTCATCATTCCCCACAGCCCCATTTTCATACAGCATATCGGCAATCTCCTGGCGAAGGTGGTTGACGATGTTTTTGTGTTTCCGTTTGGTTTTCACGTTTTTTGCTCCAAAAATTTTGTGCTTGGCTATCTTCAGTTCGTTTTCTTTTGCCTTAATCTCCGCACTATCGAACAAGGGCGCATCTTTCTTGACCAAACCTATCAGCGTGTTGGCAGCCACGAATTTCGCTTCGAGGTTGGGGAGCGGACGGATGCCAAAGTTATCGGTAGGGTCGGCGTTGGTATTTTGATCGACTACCAACGAAATAAAGAAGCGCAATTTGCTGATCTGTATGGCAATGGGCTGAATATCTACTCCATAGATACAGTTTTCGATGAGATAGAGTTTGCGGGCATAGTCGGGGCGGTTGATGCTTTCGTCGAAACTACGCTCAATGTCGGCAATCAATTCTTTACGTTCATCGCTCGAAGAGTTACGGTAGGCTTCGGACGTTTCATCCAATGCTTTTTGAAGCATCATCTCTTTCCACCCCGAGTTGTCGGGGTCAATGCGATTGAGGATGTGTACCATCTGCTGGAGGATGCCCATAGGAAAGGCGCCCGAGCCGCAGGCAGGGTCGAGTATCTTGCAATTGTATAAGGATTGCATGATGCTTTTGCGTTGTTCGGCGGTCAACTCTACGTCATCGTCCGAGTATTGCATGAGCTGGCGGTACTGGGGCTCCAGCTCCTCTCCTACCGTACGCTTCAGGTGTGCCACCAGACTTTCGTCCACCATGTACTGCACAATTTCGCGCGGCGTGTAGAACGAGCCTGTCTGCTTGCGAGCCGTTGTTTGCGTTTCGGGGTTGTACGACGCTAACAGGTTCTCGAAGACTTTGCCCAACAATTCAGGGTCGAGTGACACCTCCTTATCAAAGGGGGTATTCTCTTCGACAGTAAAGTTGTAGCGCTTCAGAATATCAATGATGCCACGGGCGGAAACTTTCTTCTTTTTCTTGTCGCCATACCATTCTGAAAGGTCGATGTTTTTGCCTACTTCCTCACCAAAGAACAGATAATCTGGAATAATCAAAGAATTCTTTACTGATTCCCTGTCGCTAAAGCCGTCATAATACATTCCATGATCCTTGTCGTCCAGACAGTCGAACAGACCACCGTTGAGGAAAGGCACTGTACGGTTGGCCAAATCGACAAACAGTTGAGGGTTCTTGAAATAGGATTCGTAGCGCATCAGCTTGTTGTTGTCATAATCGCCACGCCCATTTCTGAAATGGCGCTCTGACAACTCTTTTCCACCTTCGGTAGTGATGGGGCTGTTGAGCATGGCAAAGAACAAGTTCTGAAGAATGGCTTTGTAGTATTTGCTTTCGTTGGACTTGCTGAACAAATCGACCATGGCATGAGGATTGAAGCCTTCTATCAGATTGTCTGCTATATATCTTTCGTCAAAAAATTCCTCTGGTATGAGATGCCTCTGTTTCAAGAACCATACAAAAATGAGGCGGGTAATGAGGCGGATGGCGCCTTCATTGTTGAACTTGGCATCGTCGTCCTTGTCATCGATGTTATTGGGAAAGCGTATGATTTTAATGGCCCAGGCATACCAGTCGCTCAACTCCTGATAGAATTCTTTAGTCAATACTTCGACAGAGAAGCGGCTCAACAAGTCTTCCTTGCTTGCCACCCGTCCCTTCTCGTTCAAGTATTTGTTGGGGGTATAGTAGGCTATTCCTTCACCCAGAAAATAACTGTATCTGCGCGGATTGCTGTATCTTTTGGTGACCCGAGCGGAGTCGTCTGCCGCGTCGAGCGTAATCTCGATCAGCGAGAAACGATAGTTTTCATTGCTGTCTTCGGGTACAAAGACAACCAACGCCCTGTCTTGCGTTTCATCGGCAAGCATTCGGAAGGCTTCCTTGGAAAGCGACACGCGGGCATTGTGCTTGGAACGATGTTTCACCTCATAGACTACCAGCTCGAGCGACTGGCACGTGCCGAGTTTCACGGCCTCGGTGGAATAGGTCATTTTGGTTCGGAACCATACTTCCTCTTCGGAGGGAACAAAATCCTCGGGCAGGAAGCTGTTTTGCAGAAATCGTACAAACTCTTGGCGGCTGTATGCTTTGTTGAATTCCATAATCAAATCTTTTATTTATGAGGTCTATTGCAGTTCTTCGCTTAAAATCAATGTTTCTTCTCCATCGTCCACTTTGTTTTGATAGCTGATGATGCGTGCCAGGTACTCAGCGGAGATTTTCAAGGGCAATTGGAGCGCATCCTTTGGCAGCAGCTGATTGATATAGCGTATCTCATAGCCGGACAATGCATCGGCTCTCACCACTTGCGCCAAATCTTCAAGATAATCTTGAGGCAAGGCCTGTTTCGACATCAGCACTTTTATTTTGGCCAATGCATTTATCTGCTCCTTCTCGTTTCTGTCCTTAACATCGCTGTTGAAGAGTGATGATTTAACCCGCTGATAGATGGTATCAAAGTTGTTGCTCAGTTTGACTGGCTCCTCGTGTCTGTCTGCTTCGAACAGCGAAATGGCCTCTTCTGCCGAAATCATGGCAGGGGGATTGGCCGCATCACCTATCTTGAAAACGAAGTCGTCGCCTTTGCGCCCGAACATCAGGACACCTTTCTTAGGCTTTTCCACCTTTCTTGCCGTTCGGGCACGATGGGGCATCTCCAATGCGGCATCGTAATCTTCAGTACCCTTCAGGCCGTTGAGCAGCTTGCGGTAGGGCGTGTCCCACGAAGCCTCTTCGCTGCGGGCAAACTCCTTGCGATAGCGTTCCTTGAAGAATGCCTTCACCTCTTCTTCTTTGGTCAGCGCCTTTGTGTCTTCGCCCATGATGGCGTGAATCATGGCCATTTTGAGCGTGGAGATTTCTTTGGTTCTTGTTTCGGCTTCGCCTACATCGGTAGGGAAATAGTTGTATATATACAGGTGCTCGAATACTTTCTTGTTGACACGATTGATACGCCCGATGCGCTGGATGACGCGGGTCGGGTTATAGGGTATGTCGTAATTGAAGATGGCGCCCGCACGATGCAGGTTGTAGCCTTCGGATATGGCATCGGTGGCTATCAGGACATGATAATCGTTTCTCTGCAAGGCAGGTTTCATACCTGCGTCGAAATTGGCTCGGATAAGGTCCTTGTTGGCAGGGGTGGCGTCGGCTGAGGTATATTTCATCACTGGCAACCCCGCTTTGGCAAGCGCGTCGCCCAGATAGTTAACCGTGTCGGCAAATTCGGAGAACACAATGAGTTTACGCTCTGGCTCGTTCTTCATTTTCTCTTGGACGATGCGGATGAAGGAGTCCAGCTTGGGGTCGTTCTTGATTGTGTTGTCCTTGCCAAACCATTGTTCGCGCAAACTCTTGAGCAATCGGATGTCTGACTCAACATCTGCCACAAAATTGTCTTTCACATATTTCATGTCTATCTCAAAGAATCCACGGGCTTCGTACTTTTCGAAGAGTTCCTCGATTTCTTCCATGCCATCGTCGCTTGTGTCATAGAAAGCAGACACATCCGGCAGATTCCCTTTCTTGAATACAGGTATCTTATGTCGTTTCTCAATCCATCGGAGCATGTGCTCGGAGGACTGAATCATGTATCCCAACGAAGCCTGGAATGCCGCTACCGAACTCTCGAAACGGGCTACCAGCAGGTGGCGCATAAACTTGGAGATATTGGCTTGTCGTCCAATCAAAAGATTGAAATTGACACCTGTTTTGTCTTCGAGTTCTTTGGCCAGCTTTTCTTGCAAGTCTTCGTGAATATAGAGGGTTGGCGAATAGCGGGCTGCCTTGAAATGGTAAACGTTACTGCCTTCTTCAGATGGGCTGATCCGTTCCAACGTAGAAAGATATAAGGCTTTCAATCCGCTCAAATCATATTCAAGTTCCTCGGGGTCGTCGGGCAAAACCAGCTGAATGTGCTGCTGCTTCAAATCTTCGGCGTATTCAGGAATGTCCAGCAGGTCCAGACGTGAGCGGCGAACCACCAGCGGGCTGATGATAGAGCGGATTTTCTTGGCCATGTCGCTGACTTGCTTTTTTATTTCTTCGTCAGTTTTTTTACCTTCTCTTTGCTCTTCACGCAATTTTTTATACTTGCCTATCAAGTCTTTGAATGAAGCACCCAAGTTCTCGACAGTCTTCAATGTAGAGTTTGTAGGTATCTGGAAGAGTTTTATCAACGCATAAATGTCGGCAGGCTGGTTGTTGAAGGGAGTAGCCGTCAGCAACAAGACTTTATTGTTGAAACACAGATTATGCAACAGGGCATAATCCTGCGTATATTCATTGCGGAAACGATGTGCCTCGTCAATGATAATCAAAAATTGCTCGCCAGGTTTCACCAACTCCTGATAATGCAAAAGAGCCTCTTCTATTTTTCCTGAACTGAACACAGTAGCCGTAAAGCCGAACTCATCGCGATAGCCTTCCCACTGCTTGTACAGATGCGGAGGACACACAATGATGGTCCGCAACTTCAGATTGCGGGCGATGGTAGAGGCTATCACACTTTTGCCCAGACCTACCACATCGGCCACAATAGCGCCGTTATGGTTGTGCAAAGCGTTCAAAGCCATCTGGACAGCATCCGTCTGGTATCTTAAATTCGAATACTTTCCTTCCGTAATATCATGTGGGGTCAGGATATTGTTGGAGGTTGGGATATTGAAGTATTCTTTCAGAACTCGGATGTACATGAGGTATGGCGAATAGAGCTGTTCGTACCAGATGCGTTTCATTACCTTGTTGTTCCATTCGTCCAGATTGTCTTTGCTTGCAATGGTCACAGAGTCGTCCCACAATTCATCAAACAGCTTTTTCCCCTCTTCGTATTCCAGCTTGTCATTGAAACGGGCGTTCAGTTCCAAACGTCCTTTCAGTCCTTGATAAGACAGATTGCTTGAACCTGTTATCAATACTCCAGGCAGTTCTCCGCCTTCGTTCATCAGGTCATTGTAGGCAAACAAATACATCTTCGAATGACAGGGTTCGAGAGTCTTGCGTATCTCCAAAGTGCCATCGAGTATTTTGCCATAGAACATTTTGAATTGTTCCAATTTGTCAGCAGAGTCAAGGAGGTCTGAATCATTAAATAGTTTAATAAACTGTGTATAGTATTCTTCTTTCACCAAATTGCGTGACACAAAACCTTTCCGAAAGTTTTCTACCTCGCTGATACGCTTGGATATATGCAGGTCAATATCCAGTCCTACAAGTATTCTGATCTGTTTGTCTTTCAGTTTTTCGGATAGTTGGATATAACCCGAATAGTAGAAATAGCCGACTAGTATATCGACTGCATTTGTTTTGGGCAGAATGCCGTTTATAATATCGGATAAGAATTTTTCCTTATTTGTTATAAAACTGTTGCTCATTCCTCTTTGATTATCGAACAGGGTTCTTTTAAACTAAGCGCACTTGGCATTTTCTTTATCGTTTCGCAAATATAAGGAAATATTTATTCGAAGAAGAGCTGTAGAAAGAATAAATTACATTCTACTCGACCTAAAGCTACAAGTAAAAATGTCGTAAGCTATTCCCCACCTCCTCCATCCACTCCTGATAAAGGGCTACCGGCCCAAAATGCCAATACTTGGTAGATTCGTCGGCCAAACGCTTGTAGGTTTCTGAACGATAGAACAGGTGCAGGGCGTCGACAAGGGGTACTTGGTGCTCTTGCGCATAGAAGCAAGCTACCCGACTGACCTTGCCGGGCAGTATCAGATACAGATTGTCTTGAGTTATTTCTAAATTCATAGTGACAGTCAGTAAAAGGGCTCTCCGCAATTACAAATTACAATTACAGTTAGCTAAAATGAATTTAAAGATTCTTCGCTCCGCTCAGCATGACAGAGGGGAAAGCAGACGGAGAATGACAAACGGATAGGCACGAACGAAGCGCCCCCCGCTCCTGCTCTCTCATCCCCTCAGAACTTCAGGTAGAACTCGCCCGTCAGGCGGCGGTAGTCGTCGGAGTAGTCGCCACCCGCCTGGTGGATGTAGAGCGTGTCTTCGGCCACAGGTCCCAGCCGCCGGCCGTAGGTGACCAGCACACGGCGGGCGGGCTTGCCTGCCTTGGTGTAGACGCGCGTGCGACGCTGGGGATAGAGGCCCTGCATCCAGGCGGCGTCTTCGGCCGCACGCTCCACCTCGCTGGGGATGACGATGCTCACCACTCCGCCCTCGCTCAGCAGACGGGCCGAACGGCGGAAGAGCAGGTCGTAGTTCAGGCCACCGGCATGGCGGGCGGTGTTGCGCTGACGGTCGGGGCACGGCAGGGCATCGACGAAGTAAGGAGGATTGGAAACAATCAGATCGAACCGGCCATCGGGCTGGAAATCGTTGAAATCGGCACAAACCACCTCTATCCGATCGGGCCAGGGCGAACCGGCCACGTTCTCGGCCGCCTGCGCAGCGGCAGGGGCGTCTATCTCGACCGCCGTCACGCGCAGATGGGGGTTGCGCTGGGCCAGCTGGAGGGCGACAAGGCCCGTGCCTGTGCCTACGTCGAGCGCCGTATGTGCCTGGTCCACAGGCGCCCACGCGCCCAACAATACGCCGTCGGTGCCCACCTTCATGGCGCAGCGGTCGTGGTGTACAATAAATTGTTTAAACAAAAAAGACGAGTCGGACATATCGGTTGCGGTTATTGTGCGGCCAAAATTAGTGAAAGACGAAGGAATAATGCATGCGAAAGCGGCTGTTTTTTGTCTTTTTAAAGAATTAGGGGCCGATTAATAGAAAGAAATAGCGTAAATTTGCAACTGCTTTGTGAACTCCCACAAGAGAGTACTAACTTAACATGACAGAAATGAAGAAAAGATTTTATATGGGTGACGACGAATCGCAGGGCGGAAAGGGCTTTTCCGTCATTGCCGACTTTGAAGGAAACGAAGAGCAGATTATGGATGTCGATATCGACAACGTATTGCCCGTGCTGCCGCTACGCAACATGGTGCTGTTTCCAGGGGTGCTCATGCCCGTGTCGGTGGGCCGCAAGTCGTCGCTCCGACTGATACGTGACGCTGAAAAGAAGGGACTGTACATCGGCGTGGTGTGCCAGAAGGTGGCCGACACGGAAAACCCGCTGATGGACGACCTGCACGACATAGGTACGGTGGCCAAGGTGATCCGCGTGCTGGAGATGCCCGACCAGAGCACCACCGTCATCCTGCAGGGAACGAAGCGGATGCAGCTGAAGGAAATCGTAGAGACCACGCCCTATCTGCAGGGACACGTGACCACCATCAACGAGGAGCTGCCCGAAAAGAACGACAAGGAATTCCAGGCACTGGTCGAGGCTTGCAAGGACCTCATCGTGCGCTACATGCGTACGTCGGAGATGTTCTCGCAAGACCCCTCGTTCGCCATCAAGAACATCAGCAACCCCATCTTCCTCATCAACTTCATCTGTACCAACCTGCAGCTGAAGAAGGACGAGAAGATCGAACTGCTGCGGATGAACTCCCTGCGCGAACGGGCTTACCACTTGCTGGAGATACTGAACCGCGAAGTGCAGCTGGCCGAAATCAAAGCATCTATCCAGATGCGTGCCCGCGAGGACATCGACCAGCAGCAGCGCGAATACTTCCTGCAACAGCAGATCAAGACCATTCAGGACGAGCTGGGCGGAAGCACGCAGGAACAGGAGATAGCCGAAATGCGCAAGAAGGCAGAGACGGTGAAATGGAGCGACGAGGTGAAGGCCACCTTCCTGAAGGAGGTGGACAAGCTGGAGCGCACCCACCCGCAGTCGCCCGACTACAGCGTGCAGCTGAACTACCTGCAGACGATGCTGAGCCTGCCGTGGGGCATCTATACGACGGACAACCTCAACCTGAAGAACGCCGAAAAGACGCTGAACAAAGACCACTACGGACTGGAGAAGGTGAAGGAACGCATCCTGGAGCACCTGGCCGTGCTGAAGCTGAAGGGAGACATGAAGTCGCCCATCATCTGCCTCTATGGCCCTCCGGGCGTGGGAAAGACGTCGCTGGGACGCTCGATAGCCGCCGCGCTGAAGCGCAAGTACGTGCGCATGTCGCTGGGAGGCGTGCACGACGAGGCGGAGATACGCGGACACCGTCGCACGTACATCGGTGCCATGCCGGGACGCATCATCAAGAACCTGATCAAGGCGGGGTCGTCGAACCCTGTCTTCATCCTCGACGAGATAGACAAGGTGAGCGCCGACCGTCAGGGCGACCCGTCGTCGGCCTTGCTCGAAGTGCTCGACCCTGAACAGAACTCGACCTTCCACGACAACTTCCTCGACGTGGACTACGACCTGTCGAAGGTGATGTTCATCGCCACGGCCAACAACCTGAACACCATCCCCGGCCCCTTGCTGGACCGCATGGAGCTGATCGAGGTGAGCGGATACATCACGGAGGAGAAGATCGAGATTGCCCGACGCCACCTGGTGCCCAAGGAGCTGGAGAACAACGGCCTGAAGAAGACCGACGTGAAGCTGCCCAAACAGACGCTGGAAGCCATCATCGAATCATACACCCGCGAGAGCGGCGTGCGCGAGCTGGAGAAGAAGATAGGCAAGATACTGCGCAAGGTGGCCCGACAGTATGCCACCGAGGGGACGCTGCCAAAGGCGGAGATCAAGCCCGAGGATCTATACGACTACCTGGGCGTGGCCGAATACACGCGCGACAAGTATCAGGGCAACGACTATGCGGGCGTGGTGACGGGCCTGGCATGGACGGCCGTGGGCGGCGAAATCCTCTTCGTGGAGACGAGCCTGAGCCGTGGCAAGGGCGGACGCCTGACGCTGACGGGTAACCTGGGCGACGTGATGAAGGAGTCGGCCATGCTGGCGCTGGAGTACATCAAGGCGCATGCCTCCTTGCTGGGGCTGGACGAGGAAATCTTCGACAACTGGAACATACACATCCACGTGCCCGAAGGCGCCATACCCAAGGACGGACCGTCGGCGGGCATCACGATGGCCACTTCGCTGGCTTCGGCCCTGACGCAGCGCAAGGTGAAGGCCAACCTGGCCATGACGGGCGAAATAACGCTGCGCGGCAGGGTGCTGCCCGTGGGAGGCATCAAGGAGAAGATCCTGGCCGCCAAGCGCGCAGGCATCAAGGAAATCATCCTGAGCGAGGAGAACCGCAAGAACATCGACGAGATTCAGGACATCTACCTCAAGGGACTTACCTTCCACTACGTGAAGGATGTGAAAGAGGTGTTCGCCATCGCGCTGACCGACGAAAAGGTGGCCGATCCCCTCGACCTGACTGTCAAGAAAGATAAGGAACAAAAAGAAGAAGCATGAAATTCGAATTACAATATACCGACAGCAAGACCAATGCCCGTGCAGGCCTGATAACGACCGACCACGGGCAGATCGAAACTCCCATCTTCATGCCTGTAGGCACTGTGGGCACCGTCAAAGGTGTGCACCTGACGGAGCTGAAAGAGGATATCAAGGCGCAGATCATTCTGGGCAACACCTACCACCTGTACCTCCGTCCGGGCCTCGACGTGCTGGAGAAGGCGGGCGGCCTGCACAAGTTCAACGGCTTCGACCGCCCGATGCTGACCGACAGCGGTGGCTTCCAGGTGTTCTCCCTTTCGAGCATCCGCAAGCTGCGCGAAGAGGGAGCCGAGTTTCGCTCGCACATCGATGGCAGCAAGCACATCTTCACGCCCGAACGCGTGATGGACATCGAGCGCACCATCGGGGCGGACATCATGATGGCCTTCGACGAGTGTACGCCTGGCGATGCCGACTACAACTATGCCAAGAAGTCGATGGAGCTGACCCATCGCTGGCTGGACCGCTGCATCGCGCGCTTCAACGAGACGGAGCCGAAGTATGGCTACCACCAGGCGCTGTTCCCCATCGTGCAGGGCTGTGTGTATCGCGACCTGCGCACGCGCTCGGCCGAGTACATCGCCTCGAAGGGGGCGGAAGGCAACGCCATCGGCGGACTGGCCGTGGGCGAGCCTGTGGAGAAGATGTACGAGATGATCGAGCTGGTGAACGACATCCTGCCCAAGGACAAGCCCCGCTACCTCATGGGCGTGGGAACGCCCAGCAACATCATCGAGGGCGTGGCCCGGGGCGTGGATTTCTTCGACTGTGTGATGCCCGCCCGCAACGCCCGGCACGGCAAGCTGTTCACATGGAGCGGCACGCTGAACATCAAAAACGCCAAGTACAAGCTGGATGAGCGCCCCATCGATCCGGCGTGCGACTGCCCGGTGTGCCGGAATTTCAGCCGCGCCTACCTGCGGCATCTGTTCACGGCGGAGGAGATGCTGGCCATGCGTCTGGCGGTGATGCATAACCTGTATTTTTATAACAAGCTGACCCAGCGCATCCGCGAAAGCCTCGACAACGGCAGCTTTGACGCCTTCCGTGAGGCATACAGCAAAAAACTGGCGGAACGTGTATAAAACCTCTTGCCAAAGCGTGTAGGGTTGGGTATAATAATAGCAATTTGTAAAAAAGGAGTAACGTTTCCATGTTTGACATCGCATACGCAGCAACTGCCTCCGGTACCGCCTCCGGCGCCGGCATGGGTTCCACGATCATGATGATCGTTCTGATGATCGCTATCTTCTACTTCCTGATGATCCGCCCCGAGAACAAGCGGAAGAAGCAGGCTGAGGAGATGCGCAGCGCTCTGAAGAAGGGAGACTGGCTGACCACCATCGGCGGCGTGTATGGCCGCGTTGTCGCCATCACCGATCGCACCGTGGTCATCGAGACCAGCGAGGATCGCGTCCGCGTGGAGTTCCTGAAGTCCGCCATTGGCCAGGTCGGCACGCTGGATCAGCAGGCCGCCGCCCAGCAGCGTCCCGCCAAGAAGGACAAGAAGGCTGCTGAGGAGAAGATCGAGGAGAAGCCCGCTGAGACCGAGACCAAGTCCGAGTCCGAGTCCGACAAGACGGACGCCCAGTAAGTTCTCTGCATAGAAAAATACCTCCCCCGAATATGCTGTGAAAAAGCATTTGGGGGAGGTATTTTTTTATGTCTGTCAAGAAGCTGCTGGGTGCGGCGATGTGGCAGGGACTGCTGCTGGCGATGCTCACATTATTGGCGTTGCTGGCGGTATCGTCGCTGATGCTGCAAAGAGGGCTGCTGCCGGAGAGCGCCGCGCCGTCTATGGTCTGTGTCGCCTGTGCCGCGGCGGTATTTGCCGGCAG
>ENA-OOXJ01001525-OOXJ01001525.1-human-gut-metagenome-genome-assembly--contig:-NODE-1525-length-14331-cov-5.394508_pt1 | contig 14331 bp, 10 predicted proteins | sample MGYA00241587_ERZ501343 | MGnify/ENA primary metagenome ERZ501343 (study PRJEB25962, sample SAMEA2042918) | human gut metagenome | biome: human gut; feature: human-associated habitat; material: faeces... | reverse complement strand
CGATCTGTGCCAATGCAGGCCAGTATCGATTCAGAAAATCAAAATTTGATTTCATGGAGTTCTCCTTTCATCAAAATCCCGGTTGCGTATTGAGAAAACGCATCTATCCCTAACCGTTATTGGACTTATCAGTCGTCAGGTACGATCTCCACAATATCCTCAATACCACAATCCAGTGCCGCACAAATCTTCACAAGTATCTCCGTAGTGACATGTCCATTCCGTCCCATCTTGGTAACGGAAGCTGGGCTGATGCCCGCCTTTTCACACAAGTCTTTCTTTTTCATGTCCTTATCGATGAGCAGCTTCCAGAGTTTTTTATAACTCACAGACATAAATATCTCCTCCGTACCAATATACAAAAAATGCTCTGCTACTTGGCAGAGCATTCGGTCTATTGCAGCCATACTGCCAAGGCCTATTCCAACACTTGACAGCGTTGTTTATAATGATAGCACATTTGGGCAGGGAAAGCAAGAAAATGATAAATCCGCACGAATTACGACTCTATTAAATTTCTTTTCGAACCACAAAAGAAACAGTTGAACCTCCGAGCAGTCAGAGCTACAATGCCAACACCTCATTGTGAGGACAAACTGATTGGAGGTCACATGATGAATTATGAAGTAAACTCATTTCAGAACTACGAATCGATCACCATTGATGAGCTGAAGGATCAAGCTAACAGTCTACTGAATCTGGTAACGGAAGAACAGCGACCACTGCGCGTATGCATGAATGATGGCAAAGAGTTCCTGCTGTTCCCTCAAGACCTGCTCGCTCCGATCTGCGATTCCGACTTTCGCTTGATCCTGCTGTCAGCAATGCGGTATGCGATGGGCAAAAACACATGTATGCCCGTGGTGGTTTCCGATTATATCAAGCGTCACATTCGTCTTCTGGATGATAAGTTTCTCGTTCTGGCTGCCGATGATATCAGGCGATACCTTGAAGACTACGCAGAGCATGAGCCAAATTCGAATCTTTGGCAGTGTCTTTTAGGCGTACTTGAGACAGAACAGCGAGCGCGTGCCACTCGTGAAGCAAGAAAAATCCGACCTTGCCCGGCCTGTGGGAAACCTTTGGAAATCATGAGCATTGCCGACAACTGGCATTCACCCGGTGGATTTGATGTAATTGCCCACTGCAGAAACTGTCTCGCTGATTACGAATGGTTCTGCGACAAGGATGGTGGCACCTCAGATATGAAACAGTATTTCTTCGGATAGGGCTGTGTAAACGGCATCTGCTCATATGAACAGGTGCTTTCCCGTATTTCAAACATACTTTCCCTTAAAATGCCGCTCAAATTACGGGAATGTAACAGCTTTTGAGGGGAAACTAAATTTAACCCGAAATAGTATTTCTGGAGAGTGAGTTCTATCTCCAGAAGGTAAATGCGTGATGCTATTCTTTGTCTATAGCGCCGCAGCTTCTGAGCCGCCACCCCCGCAGAAACCACTTGCATAACACCCTCCTCAGAGTTACAATGTAGCCAACAGCAACGAGAAACGCTTCCTGTCCGGCACCGGTGAATCTTCACCGGAAACCGGGCGGGAAGCGTTTTTGACCACATAGATTACCACAGACGGCGCTGGAGCACCCGGAAACAGTGGAGATAAGAGCGTCAAAGAGTAAGCAAAACAAACAGGAAACGGCTAAAAAACGATATAAACAAGCGAAAAAAGTGTTCAGCATCCCTTTGGGAGCAGGAGACCGGGCGTTCGAGTCGCCCCACTCGGACCAAAATCCCTCTGAAATCAACGATTTCAGAGGGATTTTTCTTATTCTTTGTCTATTGCGGCGCAGGATTTGAGCTGCCTTACGCTTTCAGCTTATACAGTCGATTCCCTTGGCCTGCCTCCACGACGACGATACCTTCATCGGCAAGCTGCTGTAAGATGGATTCCGTGCGGCTCAAGCTGGTGCCCAGGGATTTGGAGAGTGCAAACAGGTCGCTGGTGGGGTGATCTGTGAGATAGTCGATCAGCAGTTGGCGCTGGGATAATGCGCTCAGGGGGACTTGCTTTCCGGCGGCTGCATTTTCTGCGCCGCTGTGGCCTGTCATATACAGCGTAAGGGAGACGCGATCCGGCGAGCAGCTCTCCGAGAAAACCGGCTCCGGCCAGCCTTCGGATTTCCAAATATGGTACAGATTGGGGATGCCGCCGCCGGTGTATTCGCCTACATCCACGAAGCGGAACATCCGGGCCATTGCGGGGTTTCGCGGATCGGACACGCCGCCGCTTTTGGCGGTGTCAAGAGGCACACGGAAGCTGCCGGGGTTGGAGAGGGTGATTTTTTGATAGCCCTTGCTGACGATGATGCCGCCGCTGCCATGATAATCCGCATTAACAAGGCAGTTGGCCAGCACCTCACGCAGAGCTTGACGGGCGGGCTTTTTCGCGTTCTGTTGCAGTTTGTTATAAGCCCAGTAGTAGAATTCATAGACATTGCCGCTCCAAGGGGCTTCTTCCCAGTTGCCTTTCGTATCAAGCTGCTCACGGTAGGTTATGGCATAATTAGGGTATTCGCAGAGAATGTCTTGGTGATTGCCGAACATCAGCAGTCCGGCGAAAGTCGGGTGCAGTAAGCCGCCGTCATCGGCTATGGCACCAATTTTTTGCAGGAATGCTGTGTCGTCCAAGCTCTCCCACATGTGTCTGGGGCGGTACAGCTTCATCCTCTGCCGGAAGCTGCGCACACTCTCGGAGTTGAGGGCTTCAAGTCCCATGCTGCGCACCAAGTGCATATCCGGCGACCGGACAGCCGCATCCCTCACCATGGCCTGATACTCCTCGTATGTACAGCGGTAATCTCCCTCGCCGTTTCGGCGATAGGTGTTGCGGGTGTCATTGTCAACATACACGGGCTTGTAGGCCCGATCCGCACAGGGGACTTTGATAACGACGATGTGGTCGCCGCCAACCTCTTCCACATACACATCTTTTTCGGCCAGGATATTGACACTGACTTTCATGGGATCGTTGATGATGTGCCAAAATTCACGGATCAAACCGTCGGGATCGGGCAGATCTACGGAATCGAAGGTCTTGTCCGCTGTCTCGATAACGCCCAGCAGGATAATGCCGCCCAGTGTGTTGGCGAAGGCGGAGTAGGTCTCCCAAATGCTCTTGGGCAGACCGCCCAGGGCCTTTTTGGCCTCTATGCGGTTGTTCTCCCGGTATTGCTCCAGGCGACTGAAATCAAGCATGGATGCCACCTCTCTTGGAGGATATTTTAGCATATTGGGGGCGGGATAGCAATGCGAAGCGGCTCATTTCATCTTACTGGAACAGCCGAAGCTTCGGATCCGCGATGCACTTGCGCGGCACGACCTTCACATCCACCTGCACGCGCTGACCGGGATGGGTCATCTGCTCGTAAGGCTTGGGCTTATATGTATTTTTCGGCTTTCCGGGCGGAAACAACCCCATTTTACGCATGATACGGAACAAGCTCTCCGGACAGCGGGTATAGCCGCGCTGCCGCAGTCGGTGCCACAGTTCGATCATGCCCAGTTCGGGATTTCTGCGGCGCATGTCACGGATGAGCTTCAGCTCGGCCTCCGTGTGCTGGTTGGGGTGGCTGTGGGGCCGTCTGGACTGGCAGGCCAGGGACGCCACACTGCCGTCCCAGCGCTGCTTCCAGAAGTAGATGTACGACCGACTCTTGTTGTACTTCCGGCTGGCGCGGCTGACACCGTATTTCTCTGTGTACTTCATTAGGGATTGCCGATAGGCCATGTCTTGTGTTATACTTTTACTCATGAGGGATATGGTCTCCTTTCGGGCAGGTTTGGTGTGACAACTCAACTATAACCCATGAGACCATATCCTTCATAGCTTTTTATTCACTTGTCCAAGATGTATTGTAGTCCTACAATCCGACGCAAATAAAGACGATGCCTTCATTGACATTGCCCACAGCACGGGATATAATATTATTGAAAAAATGTGAAAATGCCGTGCATTAAGAGGGAACTTCATGACAGAAAACGCAGGCACACGGTTTCCTTTTTAGATGAGCAAAATGAGCTTTTGAGCACAGCATCCACAGAGAGCCTAAAAAAGAGAACATACTTTAAGATTTAGAGGGGAGACATTTTATGAGTGGAAACCGAGAACTATCTGTGGCATTTATCGGAGATATCATGTGCCACGGTGTGCAGCTGCAGGCAGCGCAGAACAAAAGCGATGGCACATATTCTTTTTTGAATAATTTCATTTACACAAAGCCGTATATCCAGGCGGCGGATTTGGCAGTCTGCAATCTGGAGACTACGCTGGCCGGAAAGGATTTTGCAGGTTACCCGAAATTCAGCACGCCGGATGCTATAGCCGATGCCATTGCTGACGCCGGCTTTCAGATAGTCGCGACTGCAAACAACCATTCCAACGATACGGGCACGGAGGGCATAGTCCGCACCGTGGAGGTTTTGCGTTCTCGCGGGCTTTCTGTGATCGGCACCAAAGCGACTGCGTCGGATACCGGGTTTGCGGTAACGGACGTAAAGGGGATCCGGGTAGCGGTGCTGAACTACACCTACGAAACGGCGAAATATTCCGGCAGGAAAACCCTCAATAATCGCGCCTTGATGCCGAACGCAGAAAAGCTTCTGAATTCTTTTTGCTATGAGACCTTAGAGGACGACTTAGACCGGATCGAAAAGGACATAAAAAAGGTCAGAAAAATGGGCGCACAGGTCGTTCTGGTATTCTATCATTGGGGCAATGAATATGAGCGCCACTCCAATGTGCTGCAAAAGTATATCGCTTGGAAAACTGCGCATATGGGTGCCGATGCAATCATCGGCTCGCACTCGCATGTTATGCAGGAGCTTGGCTGGATCGAGGTTGCCGACAAAAAGGACAGCAAAAGGGTGCCCGTATTCTATGGCCTGGGTAATTACATCTGGGGCGTAGCCCCGATGCCCGGCCGCGAGACTGTCAACCACGGCATGATCGCAAAGCTGAATATCACCGTTGCTGAGGACGGAACGGTCAGTGCTAAACCGTCCTATGTGCCGCTGGAGATCGCACAGGCCGCCAATGAGTTCACGGTGCTGGATCTATCTGCAAATGAAGCGCCCAAAACGTGGTTTGAAAGGGAGCAGAAGTATAAGTTCTCTTACTTCCGCGCGTTGTATGAAATTGAGCAGACGGTTGAAAACCAAGTCCATAACGTCAGCACGGAGATGTGCTTTGACAGTTTATTCCGCGTGAACACAGGAGCCATGGCCTCTCTGCTGAATTTCCTCCCCGAGAAGAAATTTGTTCGTTTCTTCAGCGAAGATGCTATCATTGCCTCTGTGCTCCAGAACGGAGTCGTGATCGGGAACAGGGGTGGTTACACCGGCATTACGGCGACTGCGGAGGACGGAACGGAGTATGTCTGCATGGTGTGCGTTTCGGGGAAGGATGTCTCCGAAATCCCCATCATTATCAATGCGAACAATTCCATCCGCGATATATATGCACCTAAAAACCGCGTCACCGGGCAGGAGTATGCTTTGCCCCAGGGAATCGCTCTGTGTGAAGCTGCTGCGAAGGCGTGGAAGCGGATGTATCTGGCTGCCCGGGCGGACGGGGTCTACTTGGAGATCTGCTCTGGCTTCCGGACGAAGAAAAACCAGCTGCTGAAAATAAATGCCTATGCTGAAAAATTTGGCAGGGAAAAGGCACAGCAGCGTTTTACCCCCTTTGGCTGCAGCGAACATCATCTAGGCTTTGCCCTGGATGCAAAGCAAGGCGCCTACAAGGAAAAGGCCACCTCTAAAGAGACGGCATTTTTGTGGCTCCGGAAAAATTGCTATAAATTTGGCTTTGTTGCCCGGGCCAGCAAGGCGTCTTTGGCCAACCAAGCATATGTCCACATGCGTTATTATCCGGACGCCGAGTTTGCACGCTATCTGACCGAGAAAAACGTAACACTTGAGCAATTTTACACGGACTACGCCGTACATAAGGAGGGCTTTGAGCAGGCCACCGCCTGGCGCAGTAAAACAGCACACGGCAGGCTGAGCAGCAGAACGCTGACCCTCCGACGGATCTGCGAGATCGTGGGGATCCCGGTCCCCAGCGAGTTCAAGTCGATCCAGGACCGAGTGGTTCCCCAGATCACGCTGAGTGATACCGTGAAAGTTTTTAAGGGCAGCATTTTCTTCTATGACAAAATGCTGGCTAAGGAGCTAAAGAGATGCCGCAATGCGCTGCGCAGTGGGGCGGTTTTGGCTTTTGCAGAGGAGCAGATCTATGACGAACTGGGTGAGCCGATGCCCACGATCGTGGTGGATGATTCCTTGACGGCCTGTGTAAAGGTGGGCAAATATATCCGGGATTGCTACAAGGCAAAAACGGTCTGCATCACCGGCTCCGCCGGCAAAACGACTACCACCGAGATGGTATACCAGGTTTTGTCCTCCCGCTATAACACGCACACCTGCACAACGCTCAATAATGCCAATAATCGGGTCAATATTCTGCGGCTGATCCAGCAATTGAAGCCGGAACACGAAATGTATGTGCAGGAATGCGGCGGATCCTTCCCGGATCACATTGCCCGGGGCGCAGAAATGCTGCAGCCGGATGTCGCAATTATCACCAATATCGGCGAAGCGCATCTGGACCTTTATAAGACATTTGACAACATCAAAAAAGACAAACTGAGTCTTTTTGAAAACAGACGACCCGGCGGCATCGGCATTATGAATATTGATAATCGCTGGCTGCGGGAAAGATACGAACAATCCAGCGAGGATATTCTCGCCATTTCCATTGAGGATTCGTCTGCGGATTACTATGGCTGCGATATCGTGCAGGAGCCTGAATCCCTGCAGATGACAGTTGTGGAGGCAGACGGCACGCGTACACCTGTAAAGGTCCATATCGTTGGGCGGCATAACGCCTACAACATTTTGGCCGCCTTCGCCGTGGGACGGTGGGCCCATATGACCACAGACGAGATCGTAGCGGGCATTATGAAGTATCATCCGCTCGCTACCCGGCAGAACACACGCAATGTGGGCGGCTACTCCCTGTATGTGGATTGCTTCAGTTCCGTAGAGTTGTCTCTGGTGTCGTCTGTTGAGACACTGTGCAATATGCATGTCCCGGCCGGCAGTAAGAAGATTGCCGTGATTTGGGAACTGATGCGTCTGGGTGAGGATAATGAGCGGATTCATGCTCGTGTTGCGGAAAAGATCCGGGATTTGAAGCTGGATCATATCCTCGTTTTTGGCGAAAAGACGAAGGCATTGGCAGACGGGTTGGCCGGCGGCCCCGCAGAGGTGTTCTATACCACCAACTGGTTCGAGCTGACAGACCATATCTGGCAGATCAGCAAGCCGGGCGACGTACTCCTGTTTAAGGGACAGCATATGCAGTCCACCTCTTTGGCTATCGATGCGGTGTTTGGTACGGAGTTTGTGGTCAATAACGCCAATGAACGACGGGACAACGGTGTGGTTTTCAACAACGGAGCGTTTTCCGGTGTGAATATGCACCACGCCGCCGCTGTAATCGACGAGTATATTGCCGAGGACAAGCAGGTAAACATTCCGGATACCATCAAGGGCTGCCGGGTGATCTGTCTAAACAAAGAGGCCTGCGCCGGCAAAGACATTACCGGTGTTGCCGCAGGGGCGTTTTTGGCGTCGATCCTTGATGACTGTTTTGCCGGATACAAACATCTGAAGGAAGTAGATGCCGGGAATGTCCGCTGCATAGGCCACAACGCATTCAAAGGCTGCGAGGAGCTGGAATCCGTTACCCTTGGAACCTCCTGCCTGGAGATCGCGCCCACTGCGTTTTCCGGCTGTACCAAGCTGACGATCTATGGCCCTGCCGGATCGTACGTGGAGAAGTATGCTGCCGAGCACGGGATCCGTTTTGAGTGCGTACAGGAGGCTTCCTGCTGACAGCCGTTAAAACAATTCAGGCCAGGGGGCCGGCTAAATGGCCCCCTGGGCCATTTAGCCGCAGGAGCGGTGCTCTATAAGCATAGATTTTTGATTGGGGGAATAGCGATGTCCGATACACGCCCTATTGGCGTATTTGATTCCGGATTGGGAGGCCTAAGCTGTATAAAAACAATCTGTAAGCGGATGCCTAACGAAAATGTGGTTTATTTCGGCGACACAGCCCGAACGCCTTATGGCGACAAGGCCCGGGACACAATCATACGGTTTGCTATCCAGATTGTGGAGTTTCTGGCGCATCAGGATGTGAAGATGATCCTCATCGCCTGCAATACCGTCAGCGCCTTGTGTACGGATATCCTCCGCGAGAAATTTCCATCCATCCCCATCATCAGTATCATCGAGCCGACCGTGCAGCACATTGCCGAAAATAGGCTGAAGAATGTGGGGATAATCGCGACCCACGCCACCATCAAAAGCGGCGTTTATAAGCGCCAGCTGCAGGCCCGCGGGATCGACTCCTGCTCCAAAGCATGCCCGGTTTTTGTTCCGCTGATCGAAAACGGATTTTGGGAGGGAAAGGTGATCGAGACCGTTGCCCACTACTATCTGGACAGCTTCATTGAGACCAACTCGGTGGAGAACCTGGTCCTGGGCTGTACACACTATCCCTTTATCAAAGCGACCATTGGCCAGCTATACCCGGAGGTAAATTTTGTAAATCCGTCGAAGATCGTGGTGGAGGAGGTCATTCGCGTGCTTAAAGAGAAAGATCTCTGCGCCCCGCAGGATGCTGTCGGGAACCGAAAATTTTTTGCCAGTGACCTTTCGGAGGGCTTCTTGGATATGATCCGCAAGGTCACCCATGACGATGCGGCCGATGCGGAATTTGCCCAGGTTTCAAACATTTGAGCTCTAAAATTTGCAAACAACTTATAATTTATACGGAAAAAGAGGAAAAGAATGATGAACACATTAGAGAACAGGGTAGGGAGTTCCTGCAAAAAAAATGTTGCTGTGGTATTCGGCGGGGCATCGCCGGAGCATTTCGTTTCCTGCAGTTCCGCTGCTTCATTGATCTCGGCTATCAATGAAGATGAATGGAACGTATACCGCGTGGGCATCACCCGGGACGGCGTCTGGATTTTGACAGAGGCATCCTGCGAGGAAATTGCCGATGGGAAAAGCTGGCTATCCCATCCGAAAAACCGCAGTGCGATCCTTTCACCGGATAAAAAGAATCGTGGGCTCTTGATCCTGAGTGAGTCCGGTTATGAAGTACAGCCTCTGGATGTTGTTTTTCCCATCATCCATGGGGAGACCGGCGAGGATGGCTGCATCCAGGGTCTGCTGGAAATGAGCGGGATCCCGTATGTGGGCAGCAATGTCTGCGCCTCTGCCTGCGCTATGGATAAGACGGTCTCCATGATCTTCTGTGACCTGTGCGGGATCAAAAGGCCCTATTACTATGCCTGTACCTCCGCCGAGTATAAAGAAGCTCCGGAGCTCACCGCGAAAAAGATCACGGATTACTTTACCGGAGTGCTCTCCGGCAGCATCTTCCCCCTGTTTGTCAAACCCGCTACCACCGGCTCCTCCGTGGGCATTAGCAAGGTGGAGTCGGGCGATGCAATGATGGCGGCCCTTGCCAATGCGGCAGAGTATTCCGACAAGATCATCATCGAGCAGGGGATCCGGGGCCGGGAGTTGAAGATTGCGGTTTTGGGCAATGAAGATCCCATCGTAGGCGTCCCCTGCGAGGTCGTGGTAAATGGTATTTTCAATGACTACGATATGAAGTACAAGACCCATGACACCCACAAAAAGATCCCCGCAGAATTGCCGAAAGAGGTCGGCGAGGAGCTGGACCGCCAGGCCATTGCCATATATAAGATCATGGGCTGCGCCGGTTTTTCCCGGGTAGACTTTTTTGTCACCGATGATATGGAGATCATCTTCAATGAGATCAACACTGTGCCCGGTTTTACCCGGGGCAGCATCTATCCGCTTATGTTCCAGGCCGCCGGCATGGAGTATGAGCAGTTGGTTGCAAAACTTTTGGAGAGCGCAAGGGGTTAAACTGCAGTTTATGAAAATGAAACCAAATCGTATTTATGAGTTTTACAGCAAAGCACTTACCTCAATAACGGTACGGATTAACAACACCAAAGAAAAGACTAAATACTCAATCATATATCTTTTGGCAGTTCTCTGTAATATTTTTGGAGCAAAGCTGAATATTCTGCCGTCGGAATCTTTTCAAATAAAAAAGGATGAGGATATACTAATCAATTGCCTGGGAATAACATACGACCCTTTTGACTTAGCTGGATATGAGGAAGATCTGAAGAGGGTATCTCCGCTGCTGGAGAGAGCGCATGTTTCATTTACTGAGCTACGGAATATGCGCTTCAAAGATGTCAACAGAGAACAGAGCTTGCAGGAAAGCCGTTCATTTTTGAGAGAAAAAGGAATTCTCGCCGTTGGGGACGACAGTTTTATCAGCGGGCAGATGCTTCAGGGTGATGGCTGCCGGATCGGCGTCATAGCTTATAAACGGTTTAGACGCGCTGCGAAAGGCCGGCATATTTCAGTGGATCTCATGCGCTATATTTTAGCCCTGAAGCGACAGCATGCGGATTATATCATTGTTTATGTCAGCAACCGTTACAGAAAAAGGAACACTGTCTCCGCACGGGAGAGGCGGCTGCATAAATTTCTCTGTAAGATGGGAGCCGATTATGTGGTCGGCTTGACGCCTAATATTTTAAGCGGTGGGAGTACATTCTTGTCTGGACACAGAAAGATTACCCGTTCTGTTTCTTCCTTGGGAATTTTTCTGTCAGAAAAGGGTGGCTCCTTCCCCGCCCGCGCAATGCTGCACCTGCGGCTGAGAAGAGTCCAGGGAAAAGTGCAGCTGATCCAGGAATCCTATACGCCGCTGTATAAAAAGCCGGACGAGCCCTTAATGGATCTTCTGAAGAGCGAGACCGTATCCTCTCCCAAACGAGAGAAATGCATTGGCTGGATCGAACGGTCTATGCTGCGGATCCGCCCGGCGGACCGGATGATAACCTTGGGGCAGCTTTTAGATGCCATCGAGCTCAATATGCCGGAAGAGTATGCGTATATGGCCGACTTTTCTGTGGGAAAGATCTGTGCGCGGACATTTGAAACCAGCCCGGGAGATATATTTTTCTTCCGTCAGGCCTTTGATGATCCCAATGACCTGGTGAAGGTTTCCCACAGCCGCAGAGTGCGCGCCGTGAAACGTGCCTATCGGCGCGGCGCGTTTTTCATGGTATCCTTCTGCAAGCTGCCCATTCCGTGCCCCTGTACGTATACGGATGATGTGATGGAGGCCCACGTGCGGGCCTGCGCATACCTTCGCCGCCAGTTCGACTTCCCGTCTATTGCCATCACCGGCAGCATCGGTAAGACATCTACCAAGGATATGCTGGCCGAGGTGGTGAAGATGCAGTTCAACACGGTCAAGAGTGAGTCCAACACCAACTCCCAGGTCAAGATCGCAATGAATCTGCAGCACCTGACCAGGGATGTGGGCATGTACATTCAAGAGTGTGGCGGCGGCAGACCCGGCGGTGCCTCCCGGCATTCGCGTATGGTCTGTCCGTCTCTGACGATCGTTACGAATATCGGGGACGCTCATTTGGGCAATTTCAACGGTGACCATCATCTTCTGATGGCCAACAAGCTGCAGATCGCTGATGGCATGCCCGCCGATGGCATACTCTACCTGAACGGAGACGATCCGCTGCTCTGGGGGGTAAAGCCGCCGTGTAGTGTTGTATATTATGCCGTGGAGAACCATGAAGCGGATTACTATGTGGAAAATATCCGTGAGGGCTTTTTGGACACGACCTTCCAGATCGTTCATGGCAATGAACGGACCGATGTGCAGATCAATGTTCTAGGCGAATATAATGTGCTGAACGCCGTGTGCGCCTTTGCGGTTGGTGAACACCTGGGGATTCCCCGGGATAAGATCGTGGAGGGGCTGGCTAATTTCTCCACCAGCGGTGTCCGGCAGAATATTGTGAAAACCTGCCACCGGACGTTCTATATGGATTGCTTCAATTCTTCCCCTGCATCGGTCAGATCCTCGCTGACAGTGCTGCAGCACCTGCCCATTCCGGAGGATAATAACCGTATTGCAATCCTGGGCGATATGACAGGTTTGGGAGATTTCTCGGACCAGGCCCATGCGGAACTTGGAGATGATATCCTGCAGAACTATGCTTCCGTCGATTGTTATCTCTTCTTTGGCGAACAAATGCATATCACCTTTGATAAGGTCAAGGGCCGTCACCCCAATGCGTTTTATGCCGAAACAAGAGAGGAATTGAATCGGTTGATGGAGGAAAATATTGCGGTGAACGATGCCGTCCTGCTGAAGGGAAGCTCTAAAACACTCTTGGAGCAGAGCGTGGATATGGTCTATGGTACCCGGATGACCGACCAGCGTCTGCTGGATGAGGCGGAATTCAAGCGGGTGAACCACCAAGGAAGTGTATTCAATGTGTTTGGCAGCTACGCAACGCTGATCCACGGGCCCAAGCGCCGCAAAACGGTACATATTCCGGCGAAGGTGTCCGGTATGCGTGTAGTCAATATCGGTGTGGCTTTTACCAATAGTCAGGTGGAGAGCGTCCATATTCCTCCGTCGATCCGGCATATTTCCAGCGGCTGCTTTAAAAACTGTACCAGGCTGTCCGAGATCAATATGCCGCGGGATTTGCGCTTTATCGGCGCGCATGCGTTTGAAGGCTGTATCAGGCTGCAAAAGGTAGACCTGCCCAATGGCCTGCTGCAGATCGGGGAGGAAGCATTTAAAAAATGCGAACAGATGAAGACGTTGTATATTCCCTCTACGGTGGTTCATATCGGGGGCAATGCCTTTTCGGAATGTGGGAATCTGACAATCCTGTGCAAAGAAAATAGCTATGCAGCCAACTGGCTTGCACAACACAATATCCCATTTCAGTTTTTATGATTTGAGTTGAAAGCTGACTACAGCTGCTATGAACGCACATGCAGGTCTCCTGTTTTGGAGATACATTTACCTGAAGATTTTTCAGATATAGTTTGCCTCGCGGCTTCCACAATTGGATAACCACGGAGGGGGAACGCATCTGAGAGCTTTTCCGATGCAAATTTGACAAGACCGGCAGCGAGGAAACAATTGAGCTTCTCTGCCTTGGCTGGCACAATGAAAGAAAGAAAAGATGCAGCGGGAAAGCCTGCGCTCTGCGGCTGCGGCAAATACGTCTGAAAGGAAGGAAAACATCCTATGAAGGTTTTGATGCTCAACGGAAGTCCCAGGGCCAACGGCAACACCGCCGCGGCGCTGGAGGAAATGTGCAGCGTCTTTGCTGAGGAAGGCGTGGAGACGGAGCTGGTACAGGTTGGCAATCAGCCGGTTCGGGGCTGCAGCGCCTGCGGCCGGTGCAAGGTGACGGGTAAGTGCGTGTTTGACGATGTGGTCAATGAGCTGGCCGGCAAGCTGAAGGAGGCGGATGGCTTTGTTGTCGCAAGTCCTGTGTATTTTGCCTCTGCCAACGCCACCCTCATCGCCGTGCTGGACCGCCTTTTTTACAGCACCGGCTTTGACAAAACCATGAAGGTCGGCGCAAGCGTGGTGTGCGCCCGCCGCGGCGGCTGCTCGGCCACCTTTGACGAGCTGAACAAGTATTTCACCATCGCCGGGATGCCCATCGCCAGCAGCCAGTACTGGAACATGGTGTACGGCAACACACCGGAGGAGGTCCGCAAGGATTTGGAGGGGCTCCAGACCATGCGGACGCTGGGGCGGAACATGGCGTTTCTCATGAAGTCCATCGCGCTGGGCAAGGCACAGTACGGCCTGCCGAAGAAGGAAAAACCCATCGTCACCAGCTTTCACCACGACTAAAGTAAAAACAGGGTTGCTTTTTTCCGCCGAGAGAGTAAAATGTCGGTACGCATTGCTGAATAACGGAGGTACATATTCATGACATATCAGGAGATCCTGAACAACGCCCGCACCTGCATGGGCCCCTACTGCAAGTCCTGCCCCACCTGCAACGGCCTTGCGTGCAAGAACACCGTGCCCGGCCCCGGCGCCAAGGGCATCGGCACCGGCTTCATCCGCAACTACCAGAAGTGGCAGGAGCTGTGCGTCAACATGGACACCATCTGCGAAAACAAACCCGCAGACACCTCCCTCACCGTCTTCGGCAAGACCGTGGACATTCCCGTGTTCGCCGCACCCGTGGGTGCCATGCAGCTCCACTACGGCGACAAGTACGACGACCTGACCTACAACGACATTCTGGTGTCCGCCTGCGCCGACGCCGGGATCGCCGCCTTCACCGGCGACGGCACCAACCCCGCCGTCATCGAGGCGGCTGCGG
>ENA-OOXJ01001524-OOXJ01001524.1-human-gut-metagenome-genome-assembly--contig:-NODE-1524-length-14332-cov-4.107516_pt1 | contig 14332 bp, 18 predicted proteins | sample MGYA00241587_ERZ501343 | MGnify/ENA primary metagenome ERZ501343 (study PRJEB25962, sample SAMEA2042918) | human gut metagenome | biome: human gut; feature: human-associated habitat; material: faeces... | reverse complement strand
ATACATACTTAGACAATTACATAATTAGTCACACGCAAAGCCGAGAACGCAAAGCGTGGAGTGTCGAGTGCTGCTGTTATCAAGAACGCATGTTCGATATCCGAGACGATAAGAACACATGTTCGAGAAATACCATGCATTAACACGTTCATAATTTGTTCATAAATTGTTTACAGTTTATTCAAGATTTATGCTGCAAGGTGTGATATTATAATATTGCCGAAAGGCAAAGAACAGAAAACAGTGATTAAAGAAAGGTAAAAGGTGAATATTATGAACTATAGCGAAATTGTAAGATTGAATGGTGAAAAGATATCTATTGATACACTGAATGCAATAGAAGAAAGTATGTGTGTAGAACGTGTTGAGTGTTTAGGTGATAGTTGTAAATATTATGGATATTATTGGTATAATGTTACTTTTATAAACTCCATTGAAATTGAAGTTTATTTAAAAAAGGGGGAATGTTAAATGCGAAGTATACCAGCAACAACAAAAGAATGTCGACAGATAAAAAAAATTATAATATTAAAAGATTGTATTGTACTGTGGTCATATAACTGGATTGCAAAAGATTATGTATATTCAGTTTGGAGCCGAGATGGTTTTGAGCATTTAGACGCTGCTTGTTTTAGAACTTATAAAGAGCTTTTTGAATATATTAAGGCAAGAAGAAAATGATAGCCGAAACGCTGGAACAATCCAGCGTCATACAAGGGCGGCAACCTTGTATCTGATGAGAGTATACCGATATAGTGAGATAATAAGTGCGGTCAATGCTCATTGGCAAGCCAAGAAAATATATCACAGAGAATAAAAAAAAGGAGATTAACAATGGCAACACAGAAAACAAAGAAAAAGTATGTAGTAGCAATTAATGAAGTATCAGGAACACTTGACAATGACTTATTCAAGAAAATGGCAAGCAAGGGAGACATAACAAGCGTATCTGTAACAGAAGTAGTAGGGCAGGAAATTACAGTAACAGGAACAGCGAGTGCGACAATCGAAACAGATGAAAAAACTTTTAAAATGTCTTATTTCAACACGGAAGAGTGCGGCATTGTACATTGTGGCGGCGGAACTCTTTTTGAAGAAACTTTGTTTGACTATTTATCTGACGGAGTATCTAAGTTTAGAGTTAATTCTGTAAAATGTAAAATGGGAACAGGCTACAAGGCAGTTCCAGTCTTAGAATAAGACATAATATTAAATAATTGTCGGAGTGAAATGTTTCACGTGATATAATGTTTCACGTGAAACATTTTTTTTAAAAAAAGGCGGTATATATGGAAAGTAAGGAACAGATATACAAAGAGTTAGTTAGAGAAGCTAAAAGTGCAAATGCTAAACTACAAAGATTGCGAGGGCATTATGGCGTGCAATATGGCTGGGCTGGAAAGCGTTTGATTGATAAATTATCAATAGACGCTGTTAATACTGTATCTGATAAAGGATACATAAGATTTAATAAGAATCTGTCTACTGTCCAGATGAAAGCTACATTAAAAGCACTTAAAGAGTTCAAATTCAGCAAGACAAGTACAGTAAAAGGTGTGAAAGAAAATATTGAAAATGTAAAGAGTGGAATAGGCTCTTCTTTAGACGTAGATAATAAAACAGCACAGGCAATATATGATTTTTTTGCAACAGACAAGTATAAATTAAATGATGAAGTTAAGTATGAAGCGTTAAGAATAGCGTTAGAAGTAGATGATAAAAATGGAAACGTAGAAGATTATATTGATATAGTGGAGAATTATATTGATTTTGGAAATGATGAAGATTTAAGAGAAGAATTGATAAGTGTATATGATATTATTAAAACAGGTAATTTTGATATTAATAAGATTAAATCATTTGACAGTGTGAGGTATTGATAATGTTATGGTGGGAAGAGTATAAAGGGCATGCAATTGAAATATTAACAAAAGGTAAAAACACTTGTGATAATACAATATATACTTTCGACATTGAAACAACTTCTTATCTCTATTATAATTATCGTGTATACAATAATCTTGAATATCTTAATTTTACTGATGAAATGAAAGAGAACATTTTAAAACAGGCATGTATGTATATCTGGATGTTTGGAGTAAATGATACTGTATTTTTTGGTAGAACATGGCAAGATTTTATTGACTTTCTTTATAGAATAGAAGAAAATTGTGATGAAAACAAAGTTGTTTTCGTACACAATCTTTCATTTGAGTTTCAATTTTTAAAAACTCATTTTCGATTCAAAGAAGTTATGGCAAGAAAAAAACATAAAGTCATGAAAGCAGTTCTTGACGATTTTAACGTAGAATTTAGATGTACATACTTTATGAGTAATGCGGCACTTGCAGAACTTCCAAAACTCTTTAATCTTCCAGTTAAAAAGAAAGTGGGTGATTTAGACTATAATAAGATAAGACATTGTAAAACTTCATTAACATTGAAAGAGTTGGACTATTGTGAGTATGATTGTCTTGTTGTGTATTACTATATAAGAAGAGAACTTGAAGAATATAACTGTGTAATGAATATTCCATTAACTTCAACGGGACATGTAAGAAGAGAACTAAAAACGCTAACAATGAATGACTACAAGTATCGATATACAGTATATAAGGCTATAAATACGAACCCACATGTTTACAATATGCTTTGTGATTCCTTTGCTGGCGGTTATACACATGCTAACTGGATTTATGTAGATGAAATATTAAATAATCTTGACAGCTGGGATTTTACTTCTTCTTATCCTTATGTGCTAGTGTGCGAGAAATATCCTATGACAGAGTTTAAACAATGCTTAATCAAATCAGCAGAGCAGATGTTAGATTGTTTTGCATATTTAGTTAAAGTCAAGTTTTACAATATCAAATCTAAGTATTTAAATAATTTTATTTCTAAAAATAAATGTCACTATTTAAAAGGTGCTGTCTATGATAATGGTAGAATTGTTCGTGCTGATGAATTAGAAATAACACTTACTGACGTAGATTTTAAACTAATACTCAAACAACATAGTTTTGACAGCTACGAAATAGAAGAATGCTGGTATTCACAATATAAGTACTTACCTAAATTATTTATTAATTTTATTTTAGATAAATATATATTAAAAACACAATATAAAGGTGTAGCTGGTAAAGAATTAGAGTACTCGAAAGAAAAGAATAAATTTAATGCACTATACGGAATGAGTGTTACTAATACGATTCGTGATGAGGTTAGATACTCTAATGATTATGACTGGTTAGATGATCGAAAACTTGACAATGAGGAAATTCTTGACTTACTGATGAAAGAAAAAAATAAATCTTTTATGAGTTTTGCGTGGGGTTGTTGGGTGACAGCATACGCAAGAAGAAACCTTGAAGAAAATATTATTAAGTTAGATGAATATGTTGTTTACTGTGATACTGATTCTATCAAGTTGATACAAGGGTATGATAAGAGTGTGATAGATGATTATAATAAAAGCGTTATGTCTAAATTAAAGGCAGTATCTGAAAAGCTGAATATTGACATTGAAAAATATCAGCCAGCCGACAAAAAAGGAATTAAACACCCTTTAGGAGTGTTTGATTCTGACGGACACTATGAAGAGTTTATAACTCAAGGAGCTAAAAAGTACGCGTATAGGCAATTTGAAAATGTCTATAAATTTAAGAATAACAAAGACTATTGTTTTAAACATGAACACAATTTACACATAACAGTCAGTGGTGTACCTAAAAAAGGGGTAGTTGCATTAAAGAACGATATTAGTAATTTTAAAGATGATTTAGTGTTTGATTATAACGACACTGGCAAGAACATGTTATATTATTGTGAAGAGCAACAACCTATTGAATTAATTGATGAAAATGGTGTGTCTATGATTGTAAATGAAAAAAGCGGTTGTTGTATTGTACCAGCAACATACAATCTTTCTAAATCTTTAGTATATGCCGAAAAGGTTGGAGACAGTAGTTCAAGAGCAAAATTCAAAGAATAATGTTTCACGTGAAACATGAAAAAAAAGGAGTGATTAATATTAAACAGGATAATATACATTATAACATTGATAATATCGACAGTAAAAATGCATTATTTAATCTAATACTAGGAGAGAAAAGCGGCGGTAAATCTTATCAGGTTAAGCATAAAAAAGCCGTAGAACATTACTTGAAAACAGGGCAGAAATTTATATTGCTTAGACGCTGGAAAGATGAAATTAAAACGGATAAAATCGAGCAATATTTCAATGATGTTGACGTTGAGAAACTAACTAACGGTGTGTATAATTGTATAACCTACTGGCGGGGCGGTATATACTTTGCTAGATTTGATAATGAAAAATTCAAGACGGTTAAAGGCGATAAAATAGGCTATGCAATTGCATTATCGCAAGAACAGAATTATTCTTCTGTCTCTTTCTTGGATGTTGATAATATCATTTTTGAAGAGTTTATGAGCCGTACAATGTATATAGCAAGAGAGCCTGAAAAGCTAATGATTTTCTATGATACAGTAGATAGAAAGCGTGGAGCGGTTAAGCTGTGGCTTGTAGGTAACACAATATCTCGTGTCTGCCCTTATCTTCCAGCGTGGGATTTGCAAACGACAATTCAGAAAATGCGGCAAGGTGATATTATCACTAAAAACATAGTCAATTCAAATAATACAATTAAATTGGCTATAGAGTACTGTCGACAAACAAATCAAAAATCATTTGCTATTGGCTCTAGTGAGAGTATGATAAGCGGCGGTTCATGGATGAGTACATCACAACCGCATTTAAGTACAAGTATTAAGACATATAAGGCTGTGATTAGAGTAGTATTTCAGTATCAAAGTTTTATGTTCTTAGGAACACTATACAACAAGAAAGACGAATTAATATGGTTTATCTGCCCCAAGCATACACCTATAAAAAAAGGAACTCTTGTCTTCGGTGTAATATCAGAAAATCCATTATATTCTAAGGATATATATAATATGGATTTCAGAATTGACGCTAAGATTAGAGATTTAATAATGAAATCTTTCAATGAAAGTAACATTTTTTATTCTACTGATTTATGTGGTACTGATTTTAAACAGTGCATTGATTTTACTATAAGGAGATGATTTCTTGAAATCTTATGAATGGAAATTAATAAAAGATTTAATGAATGATTTATGCGTTAGGAATGAAGTGATAGACAAGATTAATAAAGAGCAAGAGTTTTATATTGCAAGAAATATTATAATAGACGCATACGATATTAAGCATATGAATAAGGAGAATTAATATGAGAAATAGTAATATTATTTTAAGTAAAGGAATTAAATTAGATAAATCATACAATAATTGTTTAACTTTATCATCAGATGAATTGCTGGAAGTGTTAAGAAGTGAAAGGCATTATATTACAAGTGCCAGTGACTTTTCTTTTATAAGAAGTACTGGAAGAATTAGCACACCTTTTACTTATAGCCAGTGTTTATCTTCCAATTACATGGCTTTCCAGAATCCTGACTATGATAACAAGTGGTTTTTTGCATGGGTTGACAATGTCGTTTATAAGAGTGACAGGTGTACAGAAATTGAGTACACAATTGACTACTTTAGTACTTGGTGGGATAGCTGGGCAAGAACAGAAACGTATGTTTTAAGAGAACATATAGCAGACGACTATATAGGGGCTTCTCGTATTCCTGAATCTTTTGGTGTAGATTCTTATGTTGCTAGGGATACCTATAAAATACAGGTTAACCCAGATAAAATAGCTTTTCTTTTTACAGAAGCAAGAAAAAGTTCATCAAGTATTGCGAATCCTCAATATGACAGCCCTTACACAGCATATCAAGGAATTGGTGGAGTGCCATTTAATGACGGTTTACCTATGACATTATGGAGAGTTACGGCAGATTTAACGCAATCTGGAATAAGTACATTAATGCAATATTATGGAGATTATGTGAATGAGGGTAAAGGTGGCGACCTTGTAGGCATATTTACATATTCATCAGATAGCGACATAAAGGAATGGGTAAATATAGAAAAGATTGGTTCTATAGACGGATATACACCAGCTAATAAAAAATGTTTACAATATCCTTTTGTAAAGGTGACAGTATCGAACCAGCAAGGGCAGACATTAGAATTAAGGCAAGAAGATTTTGGAGAAGTAATAAAGTTTAAATATGGTGGTACTGATAACTATAAAGGACAATCTATATGTTTTCCAAGCGAGTACAAAGGTATTACAGACGCTACTGATTTTGGTTTATTAATAGATAATTATCCTACAATTCCAATGACGGTTGATTCTTTTGCTTCTTACCTTGCTCAGAATTCTACTAATATTGCATTAGGTGCTATAGGTGGTGCGGTAGGTACTGTCTATTCTATAGCAACAGGAAACCCACTAGCTGCAATTGTTGGTATTGGAAATGCTATTAATCAGTTAGGACAAATTCAATCTGCAAGAACTGTACCCGATTCTGTCGTTGGAATGTCTGGCGGTAATCTTATTAACACTAAATTAAATAATTTTGCATTTCTAATAGAAATCAATACCGCATATACAGATGTAATTAAAAGTGTAGACGCATTTTTCAGTAAATATGGCTATGCTGTTAATCAGATAAAAGAACCAAACTTTTATGGAAGAACTAACAATTATGTACAGATAGCACAGGATTCTGTTATTGGGTTCGGTGACGTTCCAGCGGGTGACATGAATATTATTAATGGGGTATTTAGAAAAGGAGTTACATTGTATCATTCGCATGATACTATAGGAACATATTAATTAAAAAAAGTGAACTCAGATCAGAATTTTTGAACTGAGTTCACTTTTTTTTTAATTATACTTCTACCCAAGCACCGTTTTTATAAACAAAGAAACCAGCAAAACCGTTTGCATCATATCTTTTAAATAAAATTCCCTCGTTCTGTGCTGATGTACTAAGCTGATAAGCACCTTCCATATTTCTAATAATGTTTTCGGACGTGCCAGTTTTAAATAAGCAAAACGTACCTTTTATATTATTATTAACGATAATATTACTAATATCTAAAATGGTATCCTGACTACTTTCAAGGTTATTAAGTAGATATTCTGCATTTAAAATACTGTCTTTAATAGTATAAATACCTTTACTTGCTCCGCTAAAAGGTGTTATATTAATACGACAATCTTTAATACTTAAATCTAACACATCAGGATTCGTCTGTGTTATTAAATATGTGTCTATGTCACAATTGTTAATATTAATAGTTTTTTTATTAGTTCCAAAACATAAAAAGACTTTTTTAATATCGCAATTATTAAGTGTTATATTACCGTATGTGTTACAATTTTCTGGTGGTGTTCCAACAACACAGTCCTGTATAAAAGCTGTGCTATTAGTATTAAAAAGGCAGCTATTAAATGTTAATGATGAATTAATAGAAGAGTTAAAAAAGCCGACATTAGGGTTAGCTGTTGTAACAAAAGTACAATTATTAAAAGTAACAGAACCGTTAATATAAGAAAGAAAAACATTTCTTATCGAACTATTAACAATACAATTGTTAAATACAATGTTGTTAAATGTTGGGGCATTAAGATTTATTTCTGTAAATCCAACAATATTAGTTAATCTTATACCATTATCACTATTAATATATGAATTGCTAATACTAACATTTTCTATGACGCAATTTAACTGTCCATATAATCGAATACCAGCATGTCCAGAACATTTAATATTATCAATTATGACATTCTTTATAGTTTTTCTAATACCTTCTATGGCATTTAATGCTATAAAATCATCTCCAGTAGTTCCAGATACATTATATATATATATATTAGAACAGCCGCCGTCTACATGTATTCCGTCACTAGATATAATAGTTACATCATTTTCTAATTTTATATTAGAAATAGTAATACCATTACTTTCATTTTTTTCACTATCACTTATTAAAATTGAATATTTTTCACTATTAATAATTAAATTAGTGATATTAACATTTGAGCAGCCATGTACACTAATAGCTAATGAATTAGACATTAAATTGATATTATTAATATCTATATTATTAGAATCGGTGCAAGAAAATATGCAATGATTTAAGTAACTATCATTAAATTCTACTTTTTTAGTTATAGTACCACCACCAAAAATCTTTAAATTAGAGTGTAAAACAAGATTTTCTGTGATAAGGTACTTCTTAGATATATTAACATTATTAAATGCTAAGGCTTTCTGGATTGCTTCTGTATCATCTGTCACTCCGTCACCTTTTGCTCCGAACATTTCAGGAGTATATATGCCAGAAAGAAAACTATTAAACTCTCCTGTTGTAATTAACTCATCAATTTTTTTGTTAATTTCTTCCTGTACATCCAGATTGGTAAAGTAGTTATTAACATAGTCATATAATGTAATAAAATTCTGTTCTAACTGATTAATATTATCATTCTGCTTATTGTTGTTATCTATAATCTTATTAAGATATTCGACAACTTTACATAAAAGTTGATAATTTGTTACTGCATCGAAATCCGCTTCAATGAAAGGAAAACTCTGTAAGACGCATAATTTAAAAGGTGTTAGATTTTTCATATCTGTATAATTATTATTATTTACATTTGTCATTATTATAAACCTCTCTTTCTAAACTAAACCATAAAACAAGCAATCTAAATCATTATATAGCATTGTCCAGATATTATTGTATTCTGTCTGAAATTTAAGAAATAAGTCCAGTTCGTTGTCTGCCGTTCGTGTGACTACTTCTTTAATCGTTTTGTCACTCTTACCACTGTCTGTATTAGTGCTAGTGTTAGACGTTGTTGTGGTTGTATTATTAGTTATTGTGTTATCCGATACATTGTGCGTATATTCTGTTAAATACTCACTACTATTAATATCGTCAATGTTGCTTTGCGGAGTGTCTGAATAACCTGTATTATTAACAGTATTTGTCACTCCTGTATTCTCGCCAGTAATAGAACCATTAACAATATTATTGCCAGTGTTAGAAGATGTTGTATTATCTGTATATTCTCTTGTTGTTGTGCCACTCTTAAAGATATCCCAACCTTGGAGACTATCCCATAACATGTTATACTTAGGAAGTATTTCAGATAATTTGTTTTCAAGCATGATTTGAAAAAGTGTGACAGTATCAAAATTGATTCTACGCATGAGATAATGATTCAATATGTTATGTTCAAATGTTTCACGTGAAACATTTGTTGTCAGCATATAGTCAAAATTGAATATATATTCTCTTGCTTTCTGCCACATATCCTTAATTTTACTAGGTTCGTCACTATCATAATTTACCAGCGACTGCATTATACTATATAACGTGGGTGGCAAATTATTCCCCTGTTGACATATCGGATAAATCATATTCAGAACTCCTTTCATCAGATTTCAAATTAACTGGTAAGCCGTCATAAAAGTTAAAATCTACTTTTATATTAAACTTCTCGTCAAGTTCTTCTTTCCACTTGATTCTCGGTTCTGCTGTGGCATATCTTCCAGCAATAGTACCGCCTTGAGAGAAAGAAACTTCATCAGTAATCAAACGCTCCTTTTTCTGTATGTTCAAATTGCATATGCCGATATGATTAAGGAACTCACTATATATCTGCTTCTTATATTCCATTAATTTATCTGTTACATATGGGGCTGGGGCGAGAACACTCTCAAAATTATTTAAGTAATTACCGTCAAAGGCGAGTACTGTATTCTCGCAAGCGTCTACATTATTAATAATGTTCTGTACAGTCATTTTATTCTCGTTTGACGTTTTAAACAGTCTAGGTGTTTTCTGTTGCGATATGTTAATATCCATTGTTCTGTCTGCCAACGCTATACGCTGTGCATACTGTTCTATATCGTATATCAGTGGATATCTGCCTGTTGTGTCATAAAGTAGAACATATTCATTAGGTTTTAGTATTTTAGACCTATAGCCATTCATACCATAGCATTGTATAGAAGTCGGGCGACCATATACGTCAAGTGTACCAATATTCTGAAACGGCAATATTAAATGTCCTAGTATTTCATCAATAAAGCTGGCGACAACTCCATTTCTGAAAAGAACTTTATTGACATATGCAATATCTATATACTTAGATAACCCAGTGTACTGTATTCGATTCTGTGTCAAGTTAAACATTTCTCGACGGTGCATGTTTAATGTTGCAAGATTAGAAAGTTGTGTGTTTATGCGTGTTTTTGCCATTTTTTACTCCTTTCAATTTTAAAAAAAAGGCAGTATATTTATACTGCCTTAATATATTATGTTTCACGTGAAACATTAAAGAACAGTAACGCTTGCAGTTCCTGCCTTAGTGGTATCATAAACAGAAGTTGCGGTTACTTCTATCTGTGGTGCTTGTGGTGCTTCTCTGCTTACAACATAATCAGACGCAATCTTTAAAAGACCACTCTCGTTTATTGTTGCCTTACCATCTTCTCCACCCTTAGTAATAGACCATGTGACAGCCTTGTTTGCAAATCCTGTTGTCACTACTGTTGCGGATAACTGCAATGAAAGTCCAGCGGATAAACTACTTTCATTCGGCGCTACTGTTACACTTGTAACGGTTGGGGCTACTCCAGCAGTAAAAACAACAGCGTTTTCAAATGGACTTGTAGACTTAATTCCCCAGATGTGTAAAAAGTGGTTATTCTCTAATGTTGTAGGGTTGTAGAAATCTGTTGTCTTTCCAACACTTATTGTGTCCATACCGTAGTAATAATCCATGAACCACTCACGAGACACAATAACGGCTGGAATATTAGCAAGCTGTGCAAGTTCTTCACTTGTAAATGGTACATACTGCTCACCAAGTACCTTTGTTAATCTTTCAGTGTCGTGTGTATTAAAACCGTCTGCAAGAACCGCTCTTGCCTTGAAATCAGCGTCATCTCTAAAGAAAGATGTTGCAAGAACTTCTGTTGACATATCTGCCTCAAAATCTGTATTCAAAATGAAAATCTGGTCGTCAAAAGAAGTTGCTCGTCTGATACCAGCTGGATTGTAATTAGGGCTTCTGAATGTCATCTTGTTAGATATACTCTTCATGTCTGAAACACGTTCTCTTGCTGTCTTAGTGTCGTAGTCGGTAATCTCAACAGAAGTCATTGTCCCGTCCAGAATCCTTCTGCAAAGCTGGTACTTGTCGATAATATATTCATCATATACTTTAGATTCCCACAGCATTGAAACTGCTTCTTCAATAAACGATAAAAGACCTCCCTCTGTCTCAAATGCCATTGCAAGCTGTTCATCAGATGTGGTTGTCTGATAGTAGATCTGAAAATTAATGTTGTGTAAATACTGTAATACGTTAGGAACTTCTGTCTTTAAGAATGCTGTCTTATCGTCAAAATTCTTGTTATAGTTATGCACATTGCATAAATCAAGAATAATCTCTCTTACTGTCTGACCGCGCTTTAATGTTCCCCTAATAGTAAAATCCCATGGATTCTCCCAGCGGTTACGCTTAATTACTGTCAATCCGATAATATTAACAGTATTGATAAAAGCGTTTCTATAACGCTGGTTGTCCATAATCAACTTGCCTATCGGTGCAATACTTTCCCCCTGAACTGGTAAATCAATCTCTGCTGATAAAATAGGATTCTGGTTAATAATGTAACTTAATAATTCTGCATTTGTATTAACTGCTAATACATTTGTTTTTGCTGCTCTTGGCATATTAAATCTCCTTTACATCAATAATTTTTTTATCTTCAATATCTTCTGTAATATCTTCTTTATTATCAACAGAATCACCATTGAAAAATCTTTCCTTATACCTAGCTTTAAGGTTTGCTGTTTCAGCTTCAAGGTTTGCGATAGAAGCTTCCATTTCTTTCTTTTCAGCTTCATATCTTGTCTTATACTCTTCGTTCACATCTTCTGTCCAGCTATCTTCAATGTCCTCTAATATTTCAATCTTTTTATCGTCTGAAATTTCAAGTTCATCAATTTTTTTTTTGAAGTTTTCCTTTGATAAAACCATGTTATCTCCTTTCTTAATTAAAATTAATAATCATACCAGCATAAATCAAATCAGGACTGTCAAGTCCGTTTAATTCCGCAATCTCAATCATCTTGTTATAAATTGCTGTGTTGTCGTCAAGCTGATATCTACGTGCTACTATCTGCCACAGATTGTCGCCAGCCTGTACAGTATATGAATCAGCTTCCGCTGGTTCGTCAGGTGTTGTGTTATCTTCATAATCCGAATGCTTAATATCATTTAAACGATTATCAGCGTATTCATCATATACACTTAATCCCCAATCTTCAATAATAGAAATAATTGAAAAACTATAATTTGGGTCCGTAGCATAACCACAGTCCTGAACAGCTACTGCTTGTAAATGATTGTTACTTTCATCTGTTGCAGTGTCATAATGTGACCACTGCATTAAGTCATACAGCCCTACAACTGCTTCACTTGCTGTTGGATATATTTTAAAACTATCTACAATGCTAGTTTCTACACCGTCAACGTATTCAGTCGTTGGTGAATAGAATCCCTCTCCTTTAATCCCAAACAAAGAAACAGAATTAATATTATAGCCACTTTCTTGACATGCCATAGCTATTACCACACTAGGTAAGAGTACCTTATTGTTATTCATTTTTCTTGCAAGATATTCATTAACAACAATCGGCGCTATTATATTAACAAATACGTTTACATGGTCATATTTAGTTGCTGTGATTGGAAACTCCATTTTTTACCTCTTTCTCCAAAACATCTAGTGCCTTGGTAATTATTGTCGGTATCTTAATACCTGTAATTGCTATGTTTTCAGTAATAGAAAGAACTTCTTCTACTATAAATGCAATTATGACTATATGTCTAATTACATTCATTGCAAGTAGTATATCTAACTGATACGCTATTACTACTATTACAAGTGTAAAGAACTTCTTAATTATTCCTTTAAACATAACACCACTTGACAGCTTTCCACTGTCTGTTTTACTGCTTTTCTGCCAGATAGCAGAAATAAGAAAGCCCACTATTAAATCAATAATCATTAAGACTATTAAGATAATAAGGTCGTTTGTTGGTTTGCCTATTAAATTAATTAATAGGCTTCCTATTGCGCCTGTTACAATAGACACAATGCTTTTAAGTTTAATATTAATCACTCCTTTTCTGTTTTCTTGGCTTGCCAATGAGCATTGACCACACTTATTATCTCACTATATCGGTATACTCTCATCAGATACAAGGTTGCCGTCCTTGTATGACGCTAGATGTTCCAGCGTTTCGACTATTTTGTAAAATCTTCAATTCTTCTATATATAAATAGAACTATTACTATTAATATAAATGCTGTTGTATTCATCCGAACATCTCTCTCATATCTCGCAAAATATCTTCACATTCAACTGACACGGTTGTATGAATATTTATTGTTAAAATTCCTAAATCTGCATAATTAATTATACTGCTATAATAATTAAGTATTGCGTTAAAGTCTTTACACCTTTCTTCACTAGTGTAATTCTTATTGTTCCACATGTCAATTATTTTCCGAACATTTATTCGCATGTTATCTCTCCTTTATATTATCATATTCTTTACATTCTTTGTCATATATTTCTTTAATCTTTATATAAACATCAATATCTGTATCATCTTCTAATTCTACAGAATACCATGCACAATCTGTATATACTCCACTATTTCCTAAACATTCAGTAAATGTTACATGCCCACTTTCTTCAATCTCTTCTAACTGGTTAAGACTTATAATTTCTTTGTCAAGTACCTTGATTTCGTTCATTGTTAAATACATGTTAGTCACCTTTTACCTTTCTATTGTTACCCAGTGCCTTGTCAGCACTGGGATATTAACTTATTTAATCTAATGATATAAATACCTTATTACCGTCATTTAATACTGCTACATTTGCATAAAAACCATAATCATCTAAATAAATAACTTTAACTTCATTTATAATATCTACTGATACTCTAAAAACATCATGCTCACCTATATCATACGAACTGTTATATTCTATAGTCTCGTACTTGTCAAAATCATATGAATAAATATAACCTATATCATACATTTCAAACAATTTATCTACTGTATAAAAGTCTCTTCTTACTACAAAATTTTTCTGTTCTGCTTTCTTTAATATTCTCATGTCTTTCACCTTTTTACCTTTCTTCAATCACTGTTTCTGTTATTGTCTTTCGACATGATTATAATATCACAATCGGCAGCATAAATCTTGAATAAACTGTAAACAATTTATGAACAAATTATGAACAGTATTGTTCCTGTTATTTCTCGAACATATGTTCTTGAGTGC
>ENA-OOXJ01001520-OOXJ01001520.1-human-gut-metagenome-genome-assembly--contig:-NODE-1520-length-14369-cov-1.647688_pt1 | contig 14369 bp, 13 predicted proteins | sample MGYA00241587_ERZ501343 | MGnify/ENA primary metagenome ERZ501343 (study PRJEB25962, sample SAMEA2042918) | human gut metagenome | biome: human gut; feature: human-associated habitat; material: faeces... | reverse complement strand
TTCCAGAATTCTCTTCTGAATGTCTTCATCCAGTCTTGTGATATCCCCGATCACGCGGACTTTCATATCATTCTTTGCAGCCGTTTTCAGACAGGTCTTCATGTAATTACGAAGCAGCTTCATCAGAGCATTGACTTCATCGTCCGGACGATTCCAGTTCTCTGTGGAAAATGCATAGACCGTCAGGTATTTCACACCAAGGTCGTACGCTGCAGCACAGACTGTTTCCACATTTTTGCTGCCCTGTACATGCCCGTAATTACGTGGCATTCCCTTGCTCTTTGCCCATCTGCCGTTTCCATCGAGAATAATCGCAATATGATTCGGGACTTTCATATTTTCCATGTTTTCTCCTCTCTTAGCAGAGCGAACAGAAAGAGAGCCCTTTCCGGCTCTCCCTCTCCCTCCAATCTGACAGTTACACAATTCTTATACTGTCAGGATTTCTTTTGATTTCATCTCAACCGCTGCATCAATCTTCTGAAGTTCATCTTCCAGATTCTTGATCTCGTCTTCAGAAACATCAGAACCTTTCAGCTTCTTAAATGCATCATTTGCATCACGGCGGATATTACGAACAGCAACTTTGGCTGCTTCTCCTTTTTTCTTTACGTCTTTTACAAGATCTTTACGGCGTTCTTCCGTCAGTTCCGGAAGAACCAGGCGCACGATCTTACCATCATTGCTCGGATTCAGTCCCAGATCTGAAGTAAGGATTGCTTTCTCAATGCCTTTGATCAGACTGGATTCCCATGGCTGGATCTGAATCATTCTTGCTTCCGGTACAGTAATGTTCGCAACCTGCTGAAGTGGTGTCGGGCTGCCATAATAATCTACTGTGATCTTGTCAAGGATATGCGGATTTGCACGTCCTGCACGGATCGTGGTCAGCTCTGTCTCAAAGCCTTCCAGTGTTTTTGTCATTTTCTGCTCATATTTCTGAACTCTTTCATCCATTTGTCGAATTCTCCTTCTCCGGTTATATTTTATTTTTTAGAATTCTCTTATACAGTTACTTTTGTTCCTGTAAATGTACCCTTCATTGTCTCAACAATGCTGTTCTCCTCATTTAATCCGAATACCAGCATCGGCATCTTATTCTCCAGACACATGATAGAAGCGGTAAGATCTACTGCCATCAGCTTCTTATCGATAATCTCCTGAATAGATATCTCATCGTACTTCTTCGCTTCCGGATTTACCTTCGGATCACTGTCATAGATACCATCAATTGCTTTTGCCAGTAACATTGCATCTGCTTCGATCTCAATGGCTCTTAAAACTGCACCTGTATCTGTTGAAAAATATGGATGTCCTGTTCCGCCTGCAAAGAATACAACTTTTCCTTCATTCAATGCTTCTACTGCTGCATCCTTGGAAAACAGTGTGGTAAATGCACCGCATACGAACGGTGTAAATACTTCTGTCTTCATGCCTACATAACGGAAAATATCAGATACATAGATACAGTTCATAACTGTTGCAAGCATTCCGATCTGGTCAGCCTTCACACGGTCGATCGTCTCACTGGTTCTTCCTCTCCAGAAGTTACCTCCACCTGTTACGATTGCAACCTGTACCCCATCATCTACAAGCTGCTTTACCTGCTTGGCTACACCCATACAGGTAGCTTCGTCAAATCCTGTCTTTTTATCACCGGCCAGTGCCTCGCCGCTTAATTTCAATAATACTCTTTTATATTTGCTCATTGCGAAATAGCCTCCTGTTATATTTCTTATTCAAAGAATGAATCCAAATCCACATCGGCATATGCCAAAGAGCAATGTCCATCAATAACAGCTCCACTGTTAATCTGAATGGATTTTGCTTTAATATCACCTTTTACTACCGCTGTAGAATCCACGATAACAGGACCATTTACTTCAATGTTTCCTTTTACTGCACCGGCAACCAGTACGGAAGTGCAGCTAATACTACCGATTACGACTGTTCCTACGTCAATTTTTACAATACCACGGCTGTTAATATCACCTTCCAGTCTTGGTGTATTCACATAAATTTCGGAAGCAATTGTATTACCTGCTACTTTACCGGTAATTGTTAATTTGCCCTCACATTCTACATCACCTTCAATGGTACCTTTTACAACGAGAGATGTATCGGATTTGATGCCACCGTTAATGGTTGTTCCTTTCGTAATTACGGTAACTTCCTGTGCATCATCTTCCACCTCTTCCACTGGTGTATTATCAATGCTTGCTTCTTCCATTGCTTCTTCCATTACTTCTTCATTCATGACGTCTTCCTCCTCGTAATCTTCAACCGGTTCTTCAATTTCCTCCGGCTCATCTACTACTTCTTCCACCGGTGCTTCCACAGGTTCCTCTATTACTTCTTCCGGCTCTGCAGCCACCGCAATTTCATTTTCTTCCGTCTCACTATTTTCCACAACTAATTCCGGAACCTCTTCTGTCGGTTCTTCCGGCGGAAAATCGGTTGTCAATTCACTCATCGGAACTGTCTCTTTTGTTTTCTCATCATCCACTGCCAGATTTTCATCCAGACTCTCTGTCAACTCATTCACGGACTGAGCAATATCCTCTTTTAAGTCCTTAAAAAAACTCATTTTCCTTCCTCCTGATTTCCATTGTTGTGCTGAATGAGTATCATCGACTCATCCACCGGCAACAATTCATAATTTTTAGCTTTAATTTGTTTTATAATAGATGGCAGTGCTTTTACCGTCATCGGTTTGTCTGCCACATCATACATAAGTACAACTGCTGTATCATATGCATCAACGCCCTGCATAACGCCAGTTACCACTTGTTCTTTTGTGGCATTTGCATTATTGATATCAGGACTGATAACATTCCAGTCTAAATACAGATAATGGTTTTTCTTTAACACATCAATAAAATTCTGGATTGGAAGTGATGTATTCTGCGTACTGCTTCCTCCCGGAAAACGATAAAACTTCGTGTGTACTCCGGTTGCTTCATATAAGCAGCGGTTGATTTGCTTTAAGTCTTTCTCAAAAGCCTCTTTAGAATCATAAATCACATCCTGAATGTGTGAATAAGAATGCATTGCTAACGTGTGGCCTTCTTTTACAATCCGCTGATATATTTTCTTCGACGAAGGGTCCTCTTTTCCTGTCACAAAAAAAGTTGCTTTCACATGGTTCTTTTTCAGTATATCCAAAATTTTCCCCGTCTGGCTTCCCGGACCATCATCAAAAGTCAGATAAACCTTTTTTGTAGTTGTATCATCCGTTGGTTTTATCGTTGGCTCGGCAGTCGACGCTTTTTTTGGCGCTTTCGTTGTCTTCACCTCTTTTTCCTGTGCTTTGACAACACCCGAATCCGACACCTTGGTAATCGTCTCAATCTGCTTTTCCAGTGAATGAACCTTCACTAATAAAAACAAACACATTATCGTAGGCAGTAACAAAAGTACAATAGCCGTCCCTACAATAATTTTCTTAATTCGCTTTACCCTTTTCTTTCGATAAGCAGCCTCCGCTGCATGAACTGTATTTCCTGTCACCTAACAGCGACCTCCTTATCCTTCCATCTCTCGCAGCACGTTATCTAATTTCTTTTTCTTCTTATCGCGCTTATACTCATACAATTTACCATCTGCCGCATTCACGCAGTCCTCTAAATCTCTCTTCTTTTCGGATTCCAAAAGACAGTAACCAACACTTGCCTTTACCAGATACGGTAGTTCACTCTCTTCATTAAAGTCTTCCAGATACCCATTAAAATCCTTTACAAACTGCTCTGCCATATCTTCTGTATAACCAATTCCAACGACATTATATTCATCGCCGCCGACACGGGCACAAGCATCTTCTTTTCCTGCCACTGCCTGCATCGCCTCACCAATTGTCCGCAGTGCCAAATCTCCATTCATATGTCCAAAACGGTCATTAACCACTTTCAAATTATCCATATCAATGGCAAATATTACAAATGACTTCTTCTCCTTTTTTGCCTTTTTATATTTTTCAAAGGAAACAGAATCAAATCCTCTGCGGTTGTATAAACCGGTCAGTGCATCGTGAACATATAAATTGTTCAATTCCTGAAGAAGTCCTTGGTTTTTCTGTTTAATGTGAATCATCTCTAATGCATTGCCAAGAATTGCAAGCCAGTTATTAAAGGTCTTATTGGTACTGTAATTATCCTCATAAGACACAGCCAGATAACCATAAGAAAACTGGTTGTTATGAATCGGGAAAAAATAATAAATCATCGGCTTATCATACACCGGCAGCAACTGTTTTGATGTGACCATTGTAAGGGGATAAAGACGAGTACCACTCCCTCCGGCCAAAACGATTCCTTTCATATTTCAATCACCTCTCACGAACTTTAATGCAATGAACTCACTTATTTTTTGATTAGCATGATTACATCATGGACCTTGGACCGGTTCAAAATAAAGTAACATCCATAACAAAGGGCATATATAATCATTGTCATCCAGCTATTCAGTTTCCATCCCGTTGCGATAAAAACAAGGACGAGGAGCATCTCCTGCATCATATCCTTACGCAGATTTAGGGAAAGCAGCTTTTGGAGATGATACTCTGCCAAAAAGCATCTGCCTGCGTAAAGGAATACGATAGAAAAAACGGCCATCGTCAAGTTATGGAAAAGTGCAACAGAGACAACAGTGAGCATCATACTTGAAATTACGGCAATCCCATTGATCTTCAAAATCAAGGCTTCCTGGCGCATACTTTTTAAATAGGTATTGACTAAGAGCGTTACTTTGCACTCAAATAAACAGACAGGGAATAACACCGCCATGTAAATCAAACTGTCAGCATACTTAGGAAGCCACCATGACAGGAGACTCTTCATGGGATAATAAAAAATCATGGCTCCTAAAATTAAAATGGATAGACAATTCCTTATCCTTATATATAAGTTGGAAAGTTGGCCCCACTCCATATGTTTTAGCAAAGGGAATAAGACAACGCTTACAGCAGAAATAAAAACCATCAAGAAATTAGAAACATTTAGCGTCAAAGAAATTTTCCCGAACGTGGTAATATCCCATCCAATCGAAATCCCATAACGCACAATTCCAATGATGAGCATACTGGCAATGTTGGCAAACATTAGCTTGCTTCCAACGCTCAAATTGATAGAGGCTTCTTTAAGCGATTCCTTTAAAGGATAAAAATGCAGTTTCAATAAGCTTTTACACCAATACGCTCCAACCAGAGAGACTGAAACAATGGAAAACACCTTTGCAAAATATAAATGAGAAAAGGTGCGGAAGCCGGCTGCAAAGCATAAGACGATGGCCGAAAGCAAGAGCGTTCTTTCCAGCAGCACGAGTGTGGCATACCGTTTGATGCAGTCAGTAAACTGCATAATCTGATTACAGGCATTGTTAAAATTAACGAATGGGATAATGAAGACGATACACCAAAGGACACGCTGCTTGATAGGGTCATTAATAACCCACATAGAACCAGTAAGAACAACAGCTGAAACAAGAAGCTGAAGCACAATGATTCCATATAATTGCCCTGCAAAAAGCTTGGAATCCAATGTTTCAAAAGAATTCCCTGCGTATCTAAGATAAATGCCATCTTCCCATCCAAAGTGGAAGAAGCCTATATAGGAATAGTAGAACAAAAACAATTGCCAAAGTCCATAATCTTCCAAGGATAGGAACTTCGGGACAATGATAACCATAAAGATGGATACGAGTAAAGAAATGACATTTGCAAAGACAGAGTATGAAATTTTTTTAATAATTGTCGATTTGCTCATATCAATTAAAGCCATCCCAATAAAATATATGCTTTATAGATTACATACTCATAAAAAGGGGTATGCGTGAAACCACCAGCAAAGAATAAAGTCAAACGGCTCCCGAAACTGTTTCTCGCATGAGAAACAGCAATAACCGTATTCTTCAATTCCGGTCTAATATCGGGTAAGAAATATTGGGCAAGGATTTTTGCATAATAAGTTGCTTTCATTCGGTTTCGATATTTCTTAAATGTCCAGTCAAATGTTTTTATCCGTTGTATAAATAAGTCCATTCCCCAGGCCATTGCGCCAACAACATTCTTGCCATGTTGCCGGTATAAGATATATGAATTTGAATCATAGACAATTGTCCCAGTAAATTTAGCTAAGGTAAAGAGCCAAGTATCATGATAGAGATATTGATACTCATTTTCATCGGGAATAAACTTTCTGCACAGATTCCTTAGTTCTTGATTAAATACCATCGTACAGCCCGAGGCAATATTTCCCTTCATCAAAACATCAAGCGTCCCAAATAAAGGAGTATTATCCTTTCTTGGCAGTTTTTTTAGCGTTTGATCTACAATGATTTTTTTTGAACAATATAATGCGGGCTCTTTGATGCAGGAAAGTTTATGAACTGCCATCTCCATTTTTGGTGGCAGCCAATAATCATCTTGGTCGCAAAAAGCATAGTAATCAGCATCAGGAGCATGCAAAAGAAGGTCAAAAAAGCTTTTAACGACGCCTATATTCTCTCTTTCCCAAAGTTCAATTTTTCCGTTGGACTGGTATTGTCGAAGGATGGGAAGGGTCGTATGATCGGTGGACCCATCATCACGAACGATAATTCTCATATTGGGTGCAAGGGTTTGATTTAATAGACTTTCAATTTGCTTCTCAATATAGGCTGCACCATTATATGAACTTAATAATACGATCAAACTATCCATCTATACTTGATTCTCCTTGAACACGAACCATTACCTTAAAGAAAATATACATTAAACAAATTTGATATAAATTTGATGTCCTTAATATATGGGCAAGAAAAATTTCGTCATTAATAGAAAAAACTAGCGGAAGAGCAATAAAAGCGTAGATAGCTATAGGAAATAGAGAGTGGGAGCGATATTCAACGAATCTATAAAAAGCTGTGTAAATTATGCCTAGAAAATACATGATTAGATACATACCAATATATCCATAGTCTTCAATATAACGTCTCATTGCAGTGTAAACATTTGTATTGATTCCATGAAATTGGACAAACTTAAGGAACGTTATATTTTGGGGCAATGATAAGCCTAAAACTCGTAGTTTACTATAAATATCCCATAGTGTCGTTAACCCAATGTAAGGAGATTCCAGTGGTGTTGAATTCAAATAAACACTTAATGCTGGTGCTGATAATCCCCCATAATGGGCAATAATAGAAAATGGGCTCCGCCCATGCAGAGAAACCTTCCCTGTAAAAAAACCAAAGAGCAAAAATAAGCATAAAAAACTGACCCCTGCTGCAAGCGACACAATGATAATCTTTTGTTTTGCTTTTGGATGAAAAGATTGACTTCGCTCATAAATAATAGCGCCAGTCAAAAGAATATAAATTGTTAAATTGAGCAGCCCCATCCGGCCACCACTTAAAATAATAAAAGGTAAATAAAAAATGATTGGAACTAAAAATTTTAAATTTTTTCTTACTGACTCATGGCACTGAAAAATATTACTAAAGAAGATTAGGATGCAAGTATAGGTAAAAGAACTGGAAAATATATTCCGATAAGACATCCAACGTGACGATTTATAAAGACCATTTTCAGTAGCGAGTCTAACGGTTCGAATCATCCCTGCTACGCCATTCTTGTTACCCAATAAGAGTGCACTCTCATAGGTTTCTTTAAATGATAATACAATAAAGAGCCCCATAATGGATAAAAAGCAAAGCAATACTTTCCAAGAAATAGTAATGCTAGTTATCGTATTTTGCGGAGCCTGCGAATTCTTTTCTAAAAGAATTCTATCACACCAGAAAGCGCCTGCGACGAAAGCTACCACGGCTGCAGAAATCAGAATTGTCGCCGAACTGCTGGTCGCAAGCTGCCATTCACTCCTCATTACGAGCGTTAACGACACACTCCACGTCATCGTTAAAGAAAAGATCGTGGCAGGATGGATGATGTCGTTTTGATTTAATAGCAATGTGAAAAGGGTAATCAAGAGAAGGACGATAAACAACAGTAACGATGTATCCTCAAAAATCATTTTTTCCTACCCAAGGTCCAAATCAAAATTGAGACAGATGAGAGAAGCAATCCCAGGACAAATCCAATCATTCCATATTTTAAAACAGTTTGCTTTTTCGAAATTGTAACTACCTCTGGATAGACGGCATCTGTTTTGATGACACGAATGGAAGCGCTAGGTTCGATTTTTTGAATAAATTCATCAGAGCATGCGATAAATTCACGCAGGAGTTCATTAGAATTAGCCTTCAAATAATCGGCATCTTTGGGAACGAATGAATCTAATTTAATTAAGATTTCATAAGTATCATACCCAAAATTATAGATTGAAATATACTTTTGCAGCCAAGTAATTTTCCCATTTTTATCAAGCTTGTCCCAATTGACATCAAGTCGATTAAAGCTAATGGGTCCATTTTTCTCATTTTTTTCTATAAATGAATAAAGGTTCCCCGTAGTTCTGAGCAGCCGTTCAGCCTTAAGGGAATTATCATTTTCTTTTAAATTTTCTAATAGATATTCATTAAGACGATTCCCATAGCAATGTTTGTATAATTTATCGTCTAAAACATAACCCAACCTAAGAATCCATAAAACTCCTAGAATATGTCCTTCAACAGGTAAATCAATGAAATAATGTATTTTGGAAACATTAGATGATGATTTTTTAAAGTTAGTTATTATATTATTTTTTTGTCATTCACACTTTCAACATTTTTTGGAAAAGAAATAACATCAATATTATCAATATTTTTAATTTTATTACACCAATCATTAGTTAAATCATAAGCTAATTTTGAAAAATAATCATCAAATGCTTTTTCAAAATCTTTGTTATGCTCATATTCAGCTTTATCAACAAAACTTATTTTAAAATTTTCTACCTCAAATTTTGCTAAATCAAATCTTTGTATTGCACTATAATTATCATAATAAACGTGATTTTTATATTTACGATATGCACTTTTTAATTGATTTTCCAATTTTTTAATAAATTTTTCCATCTCTTCATTATTTTCCATTATACAAACACCTTTAATATTAAATATTTAATTAATAACTCTTATTAAATCAAATTTTCCTTCAATTTATCAATTTCACATTCTAATCCTTTAATCTCAATATTTAATTCAACTTTTCTATTAAATTGAGTTTCTTTTTTAATAACTGCTTTTTTAGTTTTAATTTCGCTTTCTAAACTAGCTATTTCATCATTAATCCTTTTAATTTCTTCAACACTTAAGTTAACTTCATGACCAACTGATTTTGATCCATTATATTTAATTATATTTTGAATTATACTATCATAAAAATTATAAAAATTTGAATAATCTAAATTATCTAATTTTAAATTTTCAAATAAAATTTCATCTATTTCATCCATATCATCAAATAAAATCCAATCTGTTGAAATAATTTCATCTAAAGTTATTTTACTTGAATCTACTAAACTTTCACTTTGATGTGATGTAAATAGTTGAATTTTACCTCTAAATTCAAAAACAAGTACCATTGGATAAGGTATTACTCTCATTACAATATCTACAATTCTATTTAATTTTTTATCTTCTTTTAAAACAATGTTAATTATTTCAACTTCAGGATAATCTTTAACTTCATCTTTATAAGAATCAATACCTATATTTTCTTTGTTAAGTGAATACAACCATCTAATTTGTTTAACATAATTAGTAAATATCTTTTTATCACTAGATTTCAATCCACCTTCACTAAAAATAACATCTTTAGCAATAATATCATTTATCTTGCATTCATCTGGAATTGTTAATAATTCTTCAATTAAAACCATAAAATCACTTTAAAATTAAAAATGAAATTAATTCAAATTCTTCTAAACCTTCAATATTATTTTTAACTGGAGAAGTTCCACCTTTTGTAAATAAGCTTCTAACTCCAGTTTCTTGCTTTTTACCAATTATATTTTCAATACTTTCTTTGAGAAGTTGAGAATATTTATCCATTTGCCTACCATTATCTGTTTCCCTGTCAAATGATTCAACTAGGTTTCTAAATACTTCTTTTTTACCTGAACATAATTTTTGATAGTAATCTAATATTTTTTTAGATTGAATATAGTTTAATTTAACTTCTTCATCTTCATTAATGTAGACTAAATAATATGGAGTTAATGCATTTTTATCTTTTGATTCTTTAACTCCTTTAACCTGTCTTAATAAAAATATTACTCCTGGTTCAAACTCCTCTGCTGGAACTATTGAATATATTCCAAATGGAGCATTATCTAATTCTTTTCTATGCTCTTTCATGTACTCCATTAATTCTATTTTAAAATCATTAAATGTTAAATCTGTAATTGATATTGCATCTGAAACATCTTCTAAATCAATAACTTGGTCTTTAAGTTTTTCTAATTGATTTTTACGATATTCTAAATCATTCATAACTTTATCATTGTTTACTATAATATTTTCTTCACCAGTTGCACTTACATCAACCATTACCATTCTGTTTTCTACACGGCCTTTAAGGTTAATATATTCATCTAATTCTATATTTGGCCAGAAGTTAACTAATTGAATATCTTTATTTTTAGAACCTATCCTATCTACACGACCAAATCTTTGTATGATTCTTACAGGATTCCAATGAATATCATAATTAATTAAATAATCACAGTCTTGTAAGTTCTGACCTTCTGAAATACAATCTGTTCCAATTAAAATATCTATTTCTTCAGTCATTTCAGGATTTATAATATTTCTGTTTTTAGATATCGGTGAAAAACTAGTTAATATTTCATCAATATCTGTATTTCTAACTGATTTTAAGTTAGTTTTATTATCTCCAGAACCTGTAACTAATGCAGTGTATAATCCATAATTATCAAAAATCCATTGCGAAATATTTTCATATAAGTATTTTGCAGTATCTGCAAATGCTGTAAAAATCAATATTTTCTTATTATCTTCATTTATAGGATTTTCTATTTTATTTGAAATAACTTTCTTTAAATCAGCGAGTTTTTCATCTCTAAGACAATCAACTTCTTTTGCTTGTGCAAATAAAAATTCTAATTTTTCTTTATCTAATTTTAAGTCTTGTTTCCATTTAATTAAATCCATATCTTGAAGTAAAACTTTTGTTTTTTTACCAAACATTAATTCATCATATTCATCTTCTTCAGGATCAATTAAACTAATATCAATATCTTCATTATATTCTGAGATATTATCTATTTTTTCAAGTGTTTTATTAATTTTAAATAGTAATTTTTCTATGGTTAATTTAAATGAATGAATTGAACTTTCCATACGTTTTAATAGATTTATTCTCATTAATTGAATAAGACTTTTTTCTCTGTCTGTTTGTTTGAAAACAGATTTACCCTCTCCAATTGCAATATCATATTTTTTTGCATAGTCTTCCCTTTTTTGAGGTAAAATATATAAAAATGGAGAAAATACACTTAAATTAAGTCTTTCAATTTCATTATTAATTTCATTTAGAGTTGGAAATTCTTTTTTAATATCAATATCTGAACTTTCATTAATTGGGTCTAATCTATTTGGAAATTCTCCAATTTCTGCTAAATCATAATATTTTTCAATGTGTTTTCTACTTCTTGCAATTGTTAATGTATCTAGTAATTTAAAGTAGTCTAAATCCATCATATCAACGAATTTTTCACCAGCCCGAGTATTATCATCTAATTTTGACCATTGGTTAAATATTGCTTGCGCATTTTTAAGGGTGTGATTAATACTAGAAATCCCTATTTCTTCTAGTGCATTATCTTTATCTTCTGTAATAAATGCAATTTGATTTTTAATATCATTCATCTTGTTATTTACTGGTGTTGCAGATAACATTAAAAGCTTTGTTTTATGCCCTTGTTTAATAACATCATTCATTAAACGTTGATATCTTGTAACTCTATCTTTAACTGCAGGATTATTCCTAAAGTTATGTGATTCATCAATAACTACCAAATCATAATTTTCCCAATTAATTGTTTTTAAATCTATATTTCCTGAAAATCCTCGCTCACGACTTAAATCTGTATGATTTAAAACATCATATCTAAATCTATCTTCTGCAAAAATATTTCTTTTATCATTAAGTGTATAAATAGTCCAATTTTCTCTTAATTTTTTAGGCACTAATACTAAAACCCTATCATTTCTTAACTCGTAATATTGAATAATTGCAAGAGCTGTGAAAGTTTTACCAAGACCAACACTATCTGCAAGGATACAACCATTATATTTTTCAATTTTATCAATTGCACCAATTACTGCATCTTGTTGAAATTGATATAATGTATTCCAAATTTTAGTTTCTTTAAGTTTATTTCCTTTTTTAACAATATTATCTTCATCTAATTCATCAAGATAATTATAGAAAATATGATATAATGACTTAAAATAAATAAATTCCCCTGAATTTTCTTCATACATTACTTCCATTTGTTTTAATAACTTATCTTTAACATCAGTTAAAACCATTTCATTATTCCATAATGTATCAAAAGATAAAAGTTGAGAATCAGTGAATTCTTCACCTGCCATGAAATTATTAAAATCTGCTCTATTTGACCCAGTTATACCTAAACCATCGGTTGTAAAATCAACACTTCCATTAATAACAATATCTTCTTCTGATTTATTATGAACATGAATCATCCTAGGCTGTGCAACATTAGGTTCCTTAAAAGATTTTATTTCAACTTTATCTTTTAACCATTTAGCACAGTCTTTAGCAACAGCACTTTGAGTCATTTCATTTCTTAATTTTAACTCAAATTCATTACCAAAAATGTTATTATTAACTATTTCGTATTCACGAGCTTCTTTATCTTTATTTTTAGAAAAACTAGGAGTTGTAAAAATAAAACGCATTTCATCAATTTTATCTAACTCTTTTTTAAGAGCACTATAAGCATACATTGTAAAATAAGCAGAAATAGTTGAAACTTTAGAACCTTTTTTAATATGTTTTTCAAGTTCTTTATAAACTGTTTCACCTAATTGATTATTAAGAGTTTTGAATTCTGGCAAGTAAAAATTCCCCTTTTAATTAATTATTCATATTTTTATAACAATTCTTAAATATAATTTGTTATTTTGTTTCATTCTTTAAAACTTAATATTTTCTGATGAAAATAAATATTAAACAAAGCCCGAGATGTTTCTAATATTGGCCACCATGGTATTGGTGATTATGAAATGAAAATAGCTAATGATGAAGATATTGATTACTTTATAAGCTTATTTAAACCAAGATTACAAGGAAAAATTGTAATATTTATTAAGTAAACTTAAATATGCATTTTAATATACTCAATTAATTTCCACAATTCCATATCTCCATGATTTTCATCTGCAAGTTCCTCAACAAGCCATAGAGCTTTCGTATATTTCCCTGCAAAAGCTAGTGCCTGTGCTTTAAACATTTTTAAATCATAATCATCAGGATTATTTTCCAGTGCAATATCTGTGGCTTCAATGACACTGCCATATTCTCCAAGATCCATTAAAACAACTGATTTTATCAATAAAATTTCAGAATTTAAATAATCCCCGTCAATACTTAATGCTTCATTGCAACATTTCAATGCTGAGTTTAAATCTCCTAAATTAAAATAGCAGTCTGCTTTAAAATAAAGTGCATCTTTTGAGTTATGATCAATAAATAAAACTTTACCAAAGCATTCCAAAGCCTCTTTAAAATTATTTAACAATTTTAAAGCAAGCCCTTTGTTTAACCATGCATTCAAATATTTGGGATTAAATCCAATAACCAAATCAAAACAGGTAATTGCTTCAGTATATGATTTTTTAAACATTAAGCACTCACCTTTTGAATACAGCGCCATATCATCAGCAGGATTAATTTCCAATGAATTGTTAAAGCACTCCAAAGCATCATCAAATAAATCATATTCCATTAAAATTTTACCCACATGAAACCAGATAAAAGGGTTTTCATCATTCACACTTAGGGATCTGTTGTAACACTCCATTGCTTCAACATACTTTTCAAAATGATTTAAACAGCATCCTTTTAAAGCCCACAGATGAAGGTTATCATTATCTTTTTTTAAAAGCTCATCACACAATTCCATAGCTTTTTCATATTCATAATCATTCATAAATTTAGAAATGATTTGCAAACTTTCAACATTCATATATAACACTACAACAATTTGTTAATAATCTTTTTAGAATTCACTTTATAAAAATCAACTGGAAATAGTTGATCATGATAAAAACTCATTTAAGCCTTGTTTTAGTAGATGGTTTTTTGCGATTCATCTTTCCAAGATTATCATAATAATGAAAAAGAGTCACAATCCTTATTTTAATAGATGGTTTTCTGCAATAATAGGAGCATACACGGA